>TARA_R110002003_G_scaffold193_30_pt1 | contig 15719 bp, 15 predicted proteins | sample TARA_R110002003 | Tara Oceans TARA_R110002003 (sample SAMEA4396441) | marine metagenome | biome: Westerlies Biome; feature: [SRF] surface water layer (ENVO:00010504); material: water (ENVO:00002006), including particulate matter (ENVO:01000060) such as... | depth 5 m
GCCCGCGGCACCGCGAAGCTCTTCCGAACCGCCATATCCGCCTTGGTCTTTGTCATCAGTGCATCGCGAATGTCCTGCTTGCTTCGTCCCGCCCAGCTCTCGTAGTTCTTCTGACTCAGTGGCCAAATTGGCATATTGCCGTCCCTCTTCATAAATTCGCGTGTTGTTGGCGCGGGCTGAGATGTGATGGTATCAATGTCCATTTCCAGCTCTTCGCAATACGCTTCCAGGGGCAAATCGTTGACATCGTTGCCAAAGGGATTCTCGATTTCGCGACCGATAGAGGCGAGACCGATGATGATATAAGCCGCAAATACACATCCAGGGATTGTGATCCAATGCAGGTCGTCCCAGAGCTGGAAGGGCAGCAGCATTACGTAGACCCAGGTGATCTGCGATATGGCGATGGAGTAGGCAATGGGAAGTGGCGTCTGCAGAACGCGGTCCATGCCGGTCAGCGCTTCGTTGAGCTGGACGATACCAGTGACTACCAGTCTGTTAGCCCACACCTACAAGGGGAACACAAGCCTTGGACGTACTGGCTTGATTTTGGTAGAGCCCTATCTTGAGTGTCTCGTTGTCGATGAGGCTGTGTACGTAGCATGAAAGATGGTTCAAGATTTCGAGTGACAGGTTGCCGAGCGGCTTCTTGGAGCGCTTGATCCTCTTGCGAGGGTTGGACTCGGCGAAGGTGACTCCGAGGTACTCTCCGACTGCCTTCGCCTTGCCTCTCTCCATTGGCTTCGGGATATCCACATCAGCGGCTTTGGCAAAAGTGTCGAGGAACTCGACGCGATCTCGTAGATCTGGGTAGTCGATGCCCGGCTCAAATCGGAGTCTGTGTTTAACGGAGCAGGCGAAGGCGTTGAGGAGGTTCAAGGCGGTACTGTAGACGGGTGTTAGTTACCGCACCGCCATTTCCGAGAAATGCTGACTTACAGCTTGTTCAGTAGGTCCTCCTTGCCTAGCTCGCCTTCGCGTTCGGCGGTGTGAATCCAGATGGTGCGTGCCAGATTTTGGCTCACAAAGATCAACTGACTCCAGTACTTTCTGCCCTCTGTGTAACGCTCATACGCAGTGCTCGTCCGGAAGGAGATGGCAAGGCCGACAACGAAACCGAGGACGGTGAGCAAAAGAGTGCTGACAGCAAGAGGATGTAAGAACTCTGATATGCAGGTAATAAGTGTAGACCAGAGAGTGACGACAGTCAAGGGAAGGATCATCTTTGGAAAGACGGATCCGTGCATACGCATGAAGAACGGCCATTTTGAATGCTTGGACATATCACGAGGACCAACCTACTCTTGTTAGCAGGACACTTTGATCAACACGTGCTAGATGAAGCATACAAAGTAGTCCTCGGCGTCCAAAGTGCCATTGGTTTGCCTGCGTGAGGGTGGCTGGTATGTCACAGCGCGATGTCGCCATGAGCGTGGTGACAGCAATTCTGGCTGCTCATTGTTGGTACCGCTAGTGCCTGGGATCTCAATCTCGCTCGGCCTAAGTGTTTTGGTGCTGGTTGCTATGGAAGCGGCCATTTCGATGGATTCTGTACGTGTCATAAAGAATGAAAGTAACTACTGCACAGCAGTGTAAGGGAGTGTGAGGATAATCAGGACGATGACACGTGTGTAAAGGACACGACGATCAGGTATCAGAACTTTTGTAGAAAAGACAGCAAAAGGACGAAAAGAGAGAGTGCACGCAGCAAATCAACGTAGATCAAACATCTCCTTGACAAGGAGCACAAGGACCCCGTCTTATACAAAACGCGCGGGCCTCACAGGAAAAAGCCCTGCCGTGCGCCCAACAAGCCATAACCCACGGGGACTGCCTCCCGCACGTCTGCTCCGGGATCGCGTGTCGAAAACACCCAAAATGTATGCAGGGGCCACTTCGCCGTTTGGTGATATTGGCTGCCCCTGAAGCCAGCGTCGAAGTCTGGCCAACCGAGAGTGGAGACGCTGACGCATAGGAGCGAATGATGACGGTGAGGCCGATTTGAAGCAGCAAGGGCCTGACGTGGAGGTGTTTCATGAAACGCTTTTTGACATGCCAAGCCCGGTGATGCACGCCAGAAATGAGTTATGCGTGAGCGTGTCTCACTCGAGTGCTGCCAGCACCATTAAGCACACCTTTTTGGCCCCAATAGCCCTTGCCGCTTTCGTCTGTCTAGAACTGCAGTCTGCCGGTTTACCCTCACAGCGCATTCGAGCAAGCTGCCCTGCTCGTAGGTGCAATGCAATGCATAGGGAGGATCGGCGACGCCTCGGTCTCAGGAATGTCGAAATGTGATGGCTTGAAATCGGAGGCGAGTCATACTTGTACTGCACCTAGGTCCGTCCGGGCGCCTTGTGCGTGCCGAGCCGACAAGTCGCTTTCAGGATTACCCCTGGCATCCCGAGGTCGCGCCAGCACGTCGGGACCTTTCCAATCCCAGCAAGAGATTCAACAATCGCATTTTCGGCGGCCGTCGTCAGCAAATCTCGTATGCCAATAGTACGAGTAGAGCTTGTGGGAATCAAGGAGACTGACTTCAGAACCTGGAGCTATTACTTGGCAGAAAAGAAGCGATGGCTAGCTGCGAAGAGCACGTGTATGCAGGTAATGTAGCCGGTAAGACAAGGCAAAACGACAGCGGCTTTACGTACTATGTAACATGGTCTTTCTCGATGGATATGACTGTGCCGGATCTACTAATCTACCGGCATCAATGACTTTCGATGTCTCTACCACCCGACCCTCATAGCAATCCTTCTTCGCTCCGCCTGTCCCCTTTCTAACTCCAGTCTCAGTTCTCTTTCCCTGACCAGAACCCCATCCATACATATCCTTACTTTGAGGATTCTCCCCAGCAGTATGCCGTATTGTCGTGACTTGAAAGAGTCTCCAGACCACAGCTTGTTCCACACATCGACGAGTTCGCGCGTGACGGCCTGTGGGAGACTTCGGGCTTCTAGCCGCGCGGACTCTCGAAGGTCTGCGGGCATGTTGTTTGGAACAGAAGGCGGAACAACGTTAAGAATCAAAGTGTCGATGGTAACACCGCTTGGACATGGCCGTGTAGAGGCAGGATCATGATCCCGCTCACATAGTCTTTTCAGTGCTGCGCAAATGGCCCAGCTCGTTTGCACGGGCGGACTTCTAAGGCGCGTCTGTTTCGCGAGATCGTTGTCGAATATCCGAACATCTATGCGAAGTTGTTCGATACGCGTACTTCGGTCACTCCTTGCTGGCTGTTGTCGATGGGATGTCGTGAGTAGCTTGCGGAACGCAGGTACCTTTGGGGTCCATGTCAACATCGGTCCAGGTTTTGCTCGGATTTGGTATGCATAGGTGGTATGAACAACTGGTATTGACAGCCAAGTGAAATAAAAGGTTTCTCCATTCCTAGCAATGCAGTCCATCTTCGCCATTAACGCTCCTATCCTTCTCGCGCGGTCAACAGTGTGCGTCAATTCTGCATTGACTTGACGATTAACTGCAAGCATATTCGCACATGTACTGGGTGCCCTCTTCTTGGAGAAGACACACCCGTTGTCGCCTCGGTGACCGCTCTGCAAATTCCAGGTGTTGGGCCAACCATAGGTGTCTTCGAGCGTCGGTCGCGGACGTTCCCAGGTGACGACGGCCAAGTAGATCATATCTCTCAACTCGCGAGGCAGTTCGAAAAATCGCGCCATGAGTCCCGCGGTTTTCCAGAATTTCGTTTGCTTTCCACCCACTCCGGCTAGCTGAGCCTTCAGTCGCCAAATCAAAACTTCACTAATCAGGCCGACCTCCAATTGCTACACCAAGGTAGCGGGCGCCTTATGTGGGCTTTCCTTTCATGATGCAGTGTACACAGAATGAGAGGGAAAGAGCGTTCGTAAGGTGTCAGAGCGTATCGAAAGAGAGGTAGGCGTCTCCCAACCTCGGTCCTTTTGTTGCCGCGCTAGACACGACCGACAAGCGAATCGGGGATGCGAATGTCGTGAAGTTAGACCAATTCCGTGGTAATTTTGACACCTCGGGGTGTTAGTTATTAGACCTCGGGGTGCACATCAAGCATCCCACAGTGCTAAGCGTGACATGCCCCGAGCCGGACCTACACGGGAAACATCCGACGTCCGTGTCGTCATGCTTGGCACTCCATCGATTGGGGATTCGGCCCACGCAAATTAATATATGGTGGGTTGCTGCCAGGTCTCTGCAAGCATGGTCGTAATTTGCGACTTTACGCTCTGCCTTGGAGCACTGCGCACAGTCGATCGAAAATGTTCAGATAGCAAGTATGGTTCAAATGTGATAATGGAGGCTAGTATGCGCCGCCTATCCCTGCTTTTAAGCAACCAAAATAACAAGGAATTCTATCTGCAAACAAACATCCAAGACAAGCAGACAAATATCACGTTAACACCCTGTCTAATGCAGCGGTGACAGAGGTGACTGGATCAGAGAGAGTTGCGAATCGAAGCATCTTGTTCGCTGACCATGAAAAATGTAGAATCACGTTAACCTGCCTTGACGGGGCAGGGCAGTGGTGACTTTGCCTTCCAAGAGTCTACGCCTACTGCGCACATGTAGCAGCTGCATCGGAGCTCTCAATCGACGAGCCTTCAGCGCCTAAAGCACGGAAGCCGTCAGGCGTGATGTTTACGGCGCCGGCCTGCACAAGCTACAGACTTGTTAGCACGGATGAAGTGTGAGGTGCAGAGTGACTTACAGCGCGGCTTAGGTCGTCGACCAGGTCCTCGGAATCTTCGATACCAACGCACAGCCGAATAATGTCTTCAGGCATATTGCGTTCTCTTCTCGTCTTCTCGTCGATGCTGGCGTGGCTCATTCGACAAGGCATGCTGATCAAGCTGTTCACGCAGCCGAAGCTAACACTGATCGCCCACAGCCGTGCGCTCTCGACGATCCTTTCGCTGACAGTGACGTCACCTGTTTCGAATGACAGGACAGCGCCCGCGCCGCGTGCCATGCTCCAGTGCAAATCGTACTGCGGGTGCGACTTGAGGCCTGGATAGCGCACTTTGAAGCCGTGCGACTCGAGGAACTGGGCGATGCGCATGGCGTTCGCCTGCTGCTTCTCCATGCGCACACCAAGAGTCTTGACGCCACGAAGCAGCAGCCAGGAGTCAAACGGCGAAAGACCACACCCTGATGCGTTGATTGTGAAGTACAACCGATCGCCCAGCGCAGACTCGTTGACAGCGATGACGCCGGCCATGAGATCGTGGTGGCCGGACAGGTACTTGGTTCCAGACTCGTAGACGATGTCGGCGCCGAGGTCGAGCGGGTTGAGCAGCATAGGCGACATCATGGTGTTGTCGACGGCCACGATAGCGGTCGGATTCGCGCTGTGCGCAATGCTGGCGATGGCGGGGATGTCGCAAATCTTGATGAGGGGGTTTGTTGGCGTCTCGAGTAGCACCATGGCCGTCTTGCTGCTGACCACGGCGCGCACCTTCTCCGGGTTGGTCGTGTCCACGTGATGCACGATGATGCCGCCATGGGTCGAGAGGTATTTGAGCAGTCTGTTGGTTCCACCATACAAGTCGTCGCCTGTCACTACTTCGTCGCCGGGCCGCAGCAGGCGGGTGATGACGTCGAGGGCGCCCATGCCGGACGAGACGACGAGCGCGCGGTTCGCGGCCATGATCTTGGCCAGGTGTCGCTCGAGATGGGTCCGCGTAGGGTTGCCGGAGCGTGTGTAGTCGTACTCGCCGCCGCCGCCCGTGGCCGACTCCTGCTTGAAGGTGGCCGACTGTCTTGGGTTAGCCCTGTCGTAGTCCGCGTGCTCATCCCCATCCTTCTCCTCCTCGTTCTCATTCTCCTCCTCACCCTCCGGCTCGTGGCGCTGCGCGTACCTGGTAGATGGGCACAGAGCTGGCGTTGTACTGGTCGCTGCTCTCCGTGTACACCAGCTCCGTCATGAGTGCATACTTCCTGCCATTGCGCGGCGTGCTTGGTGCGGGCGACGGCGGCAGATTGTGGCCGTCGAGATCGAGCGCAGGCAGCTTGCCGGTGCCATTGGCCTTGCTCTTGGAGCTTTCGCCGGCCATGATGCTGCACGTTGTGTCGGGCCGGATGTCGGCCTCTGAACGATGGGTGGCGGAATGTGCAGACTTCGCGTTGAGGCTGATCTGTTCTGGCGGTCCTGTCAGGTCGGTGTGCAATTGTAGACAGGTAGCTAGGTCACGGCAGAACGAATATTGATGATGGAGAGAGGGCCCGGCGGCTTCTCCAGAGACATCTGCAAGGTACTGGGATGTGAGTGGGGAGTCATGGATTGCGCCATCGACAGCCATTCATTCGGCAGTTTCTCTTCCGCACATCGGTCTTGGCTGGTCCTTTCACCCAGCTTGAGACACCTCATCACACTGCCACCCGTGAGTGTACAAGGAGCTCACATAGCGCAGATTGACGGCAATTTGCCACAGATGGTAGAAACTAGGGCGAAATATTTGGGTATAAATTCTGTGCCAGTCCAGCATACAAAATACCGTATCCGGGAACAGAAAACTACACATTACGCCAACAACCGCTTCCCCGAGACCTTGCCGGTGACACTGCCCTTGCTCCGTTAACGAAGACGATGATGATGATGTTGATACATATACATGACAACAAAAATTACACCCTGAACCAACGCCATCAACACCAGATTCTGCTCGTCACCGGGGGTGTATGGCGGGGAACCCCTTCCGCACGTGCAGATTCAGCTTGAACTCAAATATACCCTCCTCGGTGCCGCAGTACAGTGTCCTCCCGTCCTGACTCATAGCCAACCCAGCTGTTCTCACTCCCTGGCTGGCATCATACGAGCTGCGACTTGGTCTCCTCAGACCCAAACTGAACTCGTACGTCTCAGCGGAAGGCTGGCTGGCACGAGCGTTGCGAAGACGCTCCCGCATCTGCGTAAGCTGGCGAAGACGGCGAAGCTCAGTCCGGAACTCAGTAGCAGTGGAAGTGCTCGAATTGTTGGCATTCCCAGCATTGGAAGTAGCAGACCGCGCAGTGTCATTTGCAGCGCGCGCCTGACTGGCCAGGGCTTCTTCAATAGTGCGCCAGGCTTCGTCAGTCGAGTTAATGATCTCATTGGTGACACGGCGGGCGTGGGCTGGGATCACATTTGGTGACCGCGTTGGGGCAGAGTCAGTGATGTTTGTATGTGACGGAGGGACGTTGATTGTGTTTGGATCGATTGAAACCACGACCGAGGCCTGTCGTCGAGGCGTTGTTCGCTCCTGCGTCGAGCGATTCCATCGGCGGAAGCTCTCGGGCACAAATTCAGCCATGAGTTGCATTTGCTCCCGCCGACTTGCGCTGTCAACGTGTCTCGAAGTGTTGTAGTTGATGCTCCGAGGCGTAATGCCTTGTTCGCGAGCTTCTTCCCGCTGTCTCGTCGTCCGCAAGGCCTCGAGGACCTGCCTCTCGTGAGCAGTCAGGCCATGTGGGTCGTTGTCGGACTCAACCACGCCGAGTCGACGATGCCTCTGCCGCTCGGAATCTGCTTCAAAATACTCGGATGCCGCGTTCACAGCGGCTACAGTGCCGTCCGAGTCGAGAGCACGGCGGTAGCTGCGAATAAAGTCGGCTTCTCGACGTAACTCGTGCATCTCAGGGCTGATGGTCAAGTCGAAGTCTGCAATGTCGACCTTCTCGATACCTTCCTCTTTGGGATCCAGCTCGAGAACCTGCTTCACCTTCAACCCAGATCGCAGGTCGGCCACGCACACCCTACCCTGGTCTTCGCTCCAGACGAGAAAGTCCCATGGATTCGGCGAGAAGTGCATGGTCCGTACGGCTCCCGCGCCAGCGGTCGTGTCTGGGCGCGTCGAGCTAATGAGCTGCACCACAGCATCTTCCCCATACTCGACCTTTTTAAGCAGCTCGATATCAAACACGGTGATGTAACCGCACTCTGACCCAACCGCGCAGAGGCGTCCTAACGGTGACCATGCGGTGGAGAAGTACCCATCCGCACACGGGCCACTCGTTGGCCGGTAGAGTGCGACCTGTTGAAGCAGCTGCCATTCCGGGGGTATCATCTGTATTCGTCCCTGGGGCGTTTTCACGCTGCTAGGCCTGTCCATCTTCACCCTCTCGAAGAAGTACGCAGTCGGCGTGTCACCCACAGCAACCAGCAACTGTGCGTCGGGCGAGATGGTGGCATGGTTCATGGCAAAGGGCAGGTCCAGTACCGTCAACTCGAGATTCTGTGTCAGCGAGTATATGCGCACCGTCTTGTCGTTATTGGTCAAGACAGCCACCACCTCATCCTGCCCGTCGCCCTCGGCTGCAAACGTGTGTATGGAGATGGAGTTGACAATGTCCTCCCCAATCTTCTCGAGACGTATGCGATGCGCGGCGCCGAGTAGCGGAGGGCGCGGCAGGCGGGCTGGAAAGTCGAGCGGCAGCGAGGCATCGACTTGCGACGGGTCTGCAGGCGGAAAGCCGACGACCTGGATAGCCGCAAAGTTGCCGTCGTCGGCGCCGCCCACGCACACAAAGCCATGGCCTGAGGCTGTGCAGCGCGCTTCCCAGGGCAGCGTGGTAACGTGCGCCTGCGTTCTCGTCACGGCATTGAGGCAGTAGACGTCATAGCCGCTGGCATAGTAGACGAGGTCGGCTTCGGGCGAGCTGATGAAGTGGCGCAACTGATAGTGACTGCATCCGTCAGCCGGCACGCCCAGCACACAATGCGCACGCAGAGCTCACGCGATGGGGATCTTGGTGGGATAGTAGGACTTGGAGGGCAGCACAAACGCGTCCGTGTCTCGACTCCTGCTACAGTCAGTATGCCGCCTCGGCCTAGTACAGATGAGAGTCGCGCACAGGAAGTCATCAACGGCCATGGCTTGCGGTCAGACGGCGGACGGGGCCTGCATGTCTTTTGGGACGAGGGGGAGCTATGTGAGCTACGGGATGTACGTTGGTAGGTGGACGGCGCTCGACGTCACTGCGAGGCCACGCGCGGTACGCTGGATGAGAGGGATAGCCTATGCTGCAGTGGTAGACATACAGGTGCGCGACTGGAACAGAATCACCGCAGGCGGGCAAGGGTGGCAGTGCGTGTCGTTCAACGGGCAGCGGCGACGGGCATGAAGCCATGAATCCAGCGTGAGTGCACATCCATGTCCACGGTCCCACCCTTCTCCGCAACGCCAAGCCTGTCTTCCCATCGACGCACCGCCAGGGCGTTGCCAGCAGCCAAACCAGCCCAGCACACGCCACTGCACTCTGGTCGCCGGCAGCTCGTCGACAGGTCCTTTTGGCGCACGTGTAGTACGCATTCTCCATTGCCCCATTCCAGACCTCATCGAGTCTCCATCGACAAGCACAGACAGCGGGACGTCGGCGGGCGACGCTAGGTGACCTCTGCCAGTGCTCGAAAGTTCTCTGTGGTGGCCTGTGCATTTTTTCTCCCCGTCATAAAGGTTATCCTCCCATCTAATCCACACACCCTGCGCCATTCAATCTCTTGTTGCCTCCATCTCCGAGCAACATCCTCCCACATCCACATCATGCTGTCCTCGAGATTATCACGGACGGTAAGTCAATGTCCCTTGCGACCCGCCAACAATCACTGACGTCTTGATCAGTTTTTGCCGCGTGCAACGTCAGCTGCATGGCGCGCACCCGCCTTCCGGGCTCCCATGGGCTCCAAGTTTGTGCGCGGCTATGCTGAGGGCGGCGACGAGAAGGTGAAGGGCTCAGTCATTGGTATTGATTTGGGCACGACCAACTCGGCCGTCGCCGTCATGGAGGGCAAGCAGCCACGCATCATTGAGAATTCAGAAGGTATGTCATGGCAACCCAATCCACCTTGGAGCTCTTGTTTAACCCCGTCCAGGTGGCCGCACAACACCGTCCGTTGTTGGCTTCACCAAGGAGGGCGAGCGCCTCGTCGGCATCGCCGCCAAGCGCCAGGCCGTTGTCAACCCCGAAAACACTCTCTTTGCCACAAAGCGTCTCATCGGCCGCAAGTTCACCGATGCCGAGGTCCAGCGCGACATCCAACAGGTGCCCTACAAGATTGTTCAGCACACCAACGGTGACGCTTGGCTCGAGGCCCAGGGCCAAAAGTACTCGCCCTCGCAAGTGGGAGGCTTCGTGCTTGGGAAGATGAAGGAGACCGCCGAGGCCTACATGGGCAAGAACGTCAAGAACGCTGTCGTCACTGTCCCCGCCTACTTCAACGATTCCCAGCGTCAGGCCACCAAGGATGCTGGTCAAATTGCCGGTCTCAATGTCCTCCGTGTCGTCAACGAGCCTACTGCCGCCGCCCTTGCTTACGGTCTCGACAAGGCCACCGACAACGTCGTAGCCGTCTACGATCTGGGAGGTGGTACCTTTGATATCTCCATTCTCGAGATCCAAAATGGTGTCTTTGAGGTCAAATCTACCAACGGTGACACTCATCTCGGTGGTGAGGATTTCGACATTACCCTCGTCCGCCACCTTGTTCAACAATTCAAGAAGGAGCAAGGCATCGATCTGAACAGCGACCGTATGGCTATTCAGCGAATCCGCGAGGCCGCTGAGAAGGCCAAGATCGAGCTGTCTTCGTCCTCGCAGACCGATATCAACTTGCCTTTCATCACTGCCGATGCTTCCGGCCCCAAGCACATCAACACGAAGCTGACACGGGCTCAGCTGGAGAAGATGATGGACCCCTTGATTAGCAGAACCGTCGACCCTGTCCGCAAGGCCTTGAAGGATGCCAACCTTCAACCGAAGGACATCTCCGAGGTCATCCTCGTTGGTGGCATGACTCGTATGCCCAAGGTTACCGAGTCCGTCAAGAGCATTTTCGGTCGCGACCCCGCCAAGTCTGTTAACCCTGATGAGGCTGTTGCGATTGGCGCCGCTATTCAGGGTGCTGTCCTGGCTGGTGAGGTTACTGACCTTCTCCTGCTCGATGTCACCCCTCTGTCCCTTGGTATCGAGACCCTTGGTGGCGTCTTCACCCGTTTGATCAACCGCAACACTACCATTCCTACCAAGAAGTCGCAAGTCTTCTCCACCGCCGCCGACTTCCAGAGCGCTGTCGAGATCAAGGTTTACCAGGGTGAGCGTGAACTTGTACGTGATAACAAACTGCTTGGAAACTTCCAGCTAGTCGGTATCCCTCCTGCTCATCGCGGAGTGCCTCAGATTGAGGTCACCTTCGACATCGATGCAGACTCCATTGTCCACGTCCACGCCAAGGATAAGTCAACAAACAAGGACCAGTCGATCACCATTGCCTCCGGCTCAGGTCTTTCTGACTCTGAAATCGAGTCCATGGTCCGCGACTCCGAGCAGTATGCCGAGCAGGATAAGGAGCGCAAGAATGCCATTGAAGCCGCCAACCGCGCGGACAGCGTCGTGAACGACACGGAGAAGGCCTTGAAGGAGTTTGAAGACCGTCTCGATAAGGCTGAGGCGGAGAAGATCAAGGAGAAGATCACCTCGATGCGTGAATTCATTGCCCAAAGCCAGGCTGGCGAGGGGACCGCTACTGCTGCTGAGATCAAAGAGAAGACTGATGAGCTCCAGAACGCGAGTCTGAGCTTGTTCGACCAGATGCACAAGGCACGCAACGAGAGCCAGAACTCGAGTGAGCAACAACAACAGCAGCCCGGAGAGGGTGAGGGAGAGAAGAAACCTTGAAGTGGGCTGACGGCCTTTGGTTATCCTTCTCTTTGTCTCTCAATGGTTTTTTTCACGCGAAAAAAGCAGGCGTCTTGCATCAGTTTACGGTCTCTGATGGGGTTTCTAGACTTGTATATTCCGCTAACGTCTTCACAATCTTGTACCTATACCTCTCTCTTCGAAATCATCTCTCGAAATTTCAGGGTAACGCCAGAGTAATGATTCCTCTGGTGGAGGAAAATATCGGACGAGAATTGGAACCACTGTACCATAGCGTAGAGATGGGAGATATTACGCAAATGTTACCTCTCCGCTCTAATCAATCAAATGATAATTTATAAGCTTCATCTAGTTCTGCGATATGCTGAGAGAGTCTACAACACTGTGTTTGAGCTTTCATATTCTGTCGTTGCCCCTCACACCCTTCAAAATATGAACCTCGGAACTGCCGCTCTCTGTCAGTCGTTCTGACGTCACCACCACCCGCCAGGAACCGAGCTGGTACCCTCTGCTGTCCGCCCAGGCAAAGTAGTTTTCCAAAAGACTCAATGATAATCTTGTCTTCTGTGCGCCAGTCAGTTTTGCGGACTGTCTTTGCTTCATCAAAATCACCATCCTTTCCCGCCCGCGGAAACGGCAGTCGGAAGTTAAGCTTTGCTACCCATAGACCATCGCAGTGTCTCATCAGGACATTGCAGTCCCAACAACCTATCCCCGCCGCCACATTACAGTGGCAGAAGAAGAAACCACTGGCAGTAATCCGCACCACGTCAAGCAAAGCAAAGCGCATCATGACGGACGCAACAAACAACCCGCTGTCTGGATTGTGGCAACCCACTCAACTTCAAAAGCTGCATTATGGCACCGGGACCGTCAACAAGCATCTCATCAACTGTCTGCCCCACGGGGATAGCAAGGCATTTGTCATCACTGGATCCTCGCTGGCTACCAAAACACCCCTGGTGAAGCAAGTCGAAGAGATCCTCGGCAACAGGCATGCTGGAACTTTCTCGAAGATTGGGGAGCATGCACCTGTTGCACAACTCGATGAGGCAACTGAGATTGTCAAGAACGATGCGTCGGTGGATACGGTCATCTCGATTGGTGGTGGAAGTCCCATTGATTCTGCAAAAGCTATAAGTTATCGCTTGCATGACAAGTCCGGAAAATGGCTTTTCCATATCGCAATCCCCACAACACTAAGTGCGAGCGAATGCACCATGATGGCAGGTTACACTGAATCCGATGGTGTCAAGACGGGTGTCCGTGGTCCAGAGCTCGTTCCACACGTTGTGCTATACGACTCGTCCTTCGGCCTTTACACACCTGAGCGTCTGTGGATGAGCACCGGTATGCGAGCCATGGATCACGCTGTCGAACTACTTTATCATCCCACAGCTAGCGAAATGCCAGCCCGTTGGTTGACATTGCAGGCTGTTGCAAGTTTGTTCGAGAACTTACCAAAGTACAAAGCGAACCCTAAGGATGAAGACACCATCACCAAACTTCAGCTGGCGGCTTTCGCATCGCTCGGCTTTCTGGGCTACAATATGAAAGGTGGCCTCGGCCTTTCACACGCTTTAGGATATGCTCTTGGATCACCATATAGCATTCCACATGGCATCACGTCGTGCCTCACGTTGGGACATGTGGTGAAGCTCAAAGCTGCCGAGTCAACGGCCGCTGAGCAAATTGCCCGAGTTCTACCCTTCATAGGCGAGTCTACATCCGGTGATCCAAAGAAGGATGCCGAGAGGGTAGGCAATAGGATCCTCAAATTGGTCAAGGATCTGGGCCTCGACAGCGATTTGAGAAATTACAAAGTGGGAAGAGAGGAGATCCCGATCATTACAAAAAGGGCGACGGGGCAAGAGAGTGGAGATGTGTATAATGCCGTGGAAGGGTTGGTGAAAGGCTTGTTCATTTGACTAGATGGGGATGTAAGTGCAAGGTTATGAGAGTGCACGATCATGAAGCAGGCGACACCAGCTTTCCAAAGGGCATAAAAATTTCCTCTTTTCCACTCTTGGTGCTGCTCGATGTGCCAAGTATGCATCCAGCACGAGGTACGTACTTTAGCCTTGCAATGGTTTGGCTAGCACATATAGGATAGGAGCGTTTTCAGCACATTGTGTAGCGAAGGAAGGTAATCACGGTAAATGACGGACTTAAAGTCACGCAGTAATTTACTCGGTAATTCAGTATTGCCCGGTCTCCTCAGAAAATGACAACAACCTCGCTCGGGAGGTCTGCATTGTACCTCTACTCAATCTCTGCTTGCTCTATGTCTGCACGAGGCTCTGCACACATGACCGGATGCCTCGGGCGGCGTGGAAAGCGGACGACCAGCTTCTCACATGCAGACCCCACAAAAACATGGTCGGAAATCCTGGAATCATGCCGTCGATTTCTGAGGTCTCCAGTGGAATGAACTGATGTGGCAATTTTTGCTACCAGGAGCTCGGGCCACCAGGTCTCCTCGTTTAGCTTTTTGAAACCCGAATCGCCTCACGTCCCTAACATGCATGCATCTTGACAATCCCCTTCGAGAGCACAGGAGCACTGCAACACCCCTGTAGCATACTTCGCTACATGATCTCTGACAAGTATTGTTAGGCCAAGAAATGCGTTCTCGCTCGCTGGCTTCATTAGGACCGCCTGCCAAGACCTGCCCAGGTGATGACCTGGTCGACTCAAACACCGTCACGTTCTGCCATACAGAGGACTTCCTGGGCAAGCAAGCTTCCAATCAGACCTCTGGGTGGCTTGCTGACGGCCCGGTGGTAACTGTCACTGATGGAAATTAGTGGGGATCATCCGCCTTCATCGCCTTGCCCAGGCGCCGAACTGCCTCAAGGCTGCCATTGATCGGGCAATTTCACGCCAGTCCCTACATTTCAAACACTTCCAAGAATACGCATGCTCCGCGCTGCTTATTCGTTTCCGCTTTGTTCCTAACACGGGATGGACGGCAGCGATTGGGACCTCGGGAAGTATATAGCACAATGACCCGCGTGGGGAACGCTCCCACAATCTGTCCAAGTCGTTAGCAACATTCTTTCCTTCAGTGAAGAGCGCTATTTTTTAATCTATTGAGCTGAGCTCTGCATACCTTCGTTTTTGACGCTGCTTCACAGATTAATTTTTTAACAACCCCTTTTAATCGATTTCCTTCGAACCACACAATGAAGTCCACATACTCTTTGGTCGCTCTTCTTATCGCTATACTTGTAAATGCTGGACCACTACCACGAGTCAACGGGCTCAACGTACAAGATGACAAGATTAAACACGCTCCACTCCGAGCTCGAACGGAGCATGCCATGAATTCCGCTCCCGTATCGCCTTCAACCCCGGCTGATGTTGATGTTGAGGCAGAAAAGCAGCGTTTGGCTGAGGTTAAAGCTGGTGAGATAATAAGTTCAATTTTGACACAGACTATAACTAATGGCTGTATAGCTGCGGAGACTAAGGCCGCAGCGGACAAGATGGAAGCGGAGCATGTTGCTAAAGCTGAGGCTGAAGCCAAGGCGCATCAAGAGGGTGCGCCGATGATCTTGTTCCCTTTACATGTTTAGCTGACATATCAATAAAGCCGCTGCCAAAATGGAAGCTGAGCATGTTGCCAAAGCAGAAGCTGAGGCAAAGGCCCACCAAGAAGGTCCGTCCAATATGCCTTCCCTTTTCTGTTGACAACAAGCTAATACGGCGCATAAGCTGCTGCCGCGATGGAGAAGATGCATCAGGAACAAGAGAAGGCGAAGAATGACGAAGACCTAAGAAAATCCAAAGAGATGGAGGCGATGTGCGTAATCACAAACTGCCAGATGACTGTCAGAGAAGGCGCTGATTGTGCCTGCTATCATCTAGGCATGCCACGGAAGAACAAAAGAAGGCTGAAGAGCATCAGAGAAAAGCGAAGGAGATGGAGGTTAGTCCGCTTACACAAAACATTATATGAAACTTACTAATATGATGTCAGGCAATGTAAGCATTCCCCAACCAGACATAGCACACAATACGCTTGCTCATGATGTTTTCAATTCTTAGGCACGCTGCAAATGAGCAGAAAAAGGCCGAGGAAGATCAGA
>TARA_R110002003_G_scaffold206_2_pt1 | contig 15718 bp, 11 predicted proteins | sample TARA_R110002003 | Tara Oceans TARA_R110002003 (sample SAMEA4396441) | marine metagenome | biome: Westerlies Biome; feature: [SRF] surface water layer (ENVO:00010504); material: water (ENVO:00002006), including particulate matter (ENVO:01000060) such as... | depth 5 m
CACTCCCGTTGAAAAACAGGCCTGTGGCGTGCCTCCATAGAGTGCGGGCGAATTCTGCAATGCGGCGCGCCACTGCTCGTCCGAGGCACTGATCGGAGGCCATCTGCGGTCACCCAGAATACGACACCAGTACTCGCCCGTCCTAGTATTGTAGCCAAGCAAAAGTTGCATTGGGCGATAGGAAGGTGTCTGATTGGTTTTCGTAGCATTGTTGAGCCTCACGCATGCGATGAAGATATCTTTGTGAACTGAGACTCGAAAATCGTGTCGACCAGAATATGCACCAGAACCGATGAGTATGCCAGGAGGATGGTATCCGGCAAGCTCTCTTGGCCGTATTGTCTCAACGTCGTAGACTGGGACCGAATGTTCCGACACCCCACGTCTGAACCATATTGAATGCATTAGGCGGCTTTGAAAATGCGGCGGAAGCTGAGGCGAGTGCTCGACGTACAGCGTTGTGGTATCGCCATAATTGAGTTGGACATGTGATGCCATAGGTGAACTTTCGTCGTCCATGGGGTCGTCCGCTGGTGCGTTCCATTCTTCAAGCTCGTTTGCCGACACCCTGGCAAATTTCTGGTCCTCTAGCTGTCGAAGTACGACGGCAATCCTCTTGTCCGTTCCCCAAGTCGCGTTCAGCAATCCGAGAAACAGGCCTTCGTCTCGCTCATCGTCCAACAATGGTTGTAAGGCCATCTCCATGCGAAGGCCCATGTTCGAGTTGGCAAAGATACCCTGTCCTCGCGAAGCCCAGCGACAGTTTTGGAACTCTTCAGGAGATCGTGCAAGCAAGCCACGATAGGTATTGAGCCCGCCTGAGGTGGCTGTCCAAGCGAAAATTGAATCATCTGTCGTGGTCCGCAAGATTTCTTCTTGTAGACGGTGGAATGCGTTTTCCCTCTCGCCATACAACATCGGCAGATGCACGCCAAATATACCCAACAAGCTGTATGCACGATCTTCGACGCGACTCGTCCTGCGATTTGCTGCCCAAGCCATCTTCTGCGCCACGGATGCATAGCTGAGATCTCCAGTAGCCAATACGGATTCTGGGATACCCGTCACTCTCCGTATGGAAGCGAGATTATCGTGCTTCTCGCCGATAGGACTCCAAGCGGAGTCGTAGAAAACCACCGTTGAGGGTGCGATGAGCTCTTGCAAGGTCCAGCCTCGCGTAATCCATTTGGAGTCCCGGAGCATGCGTTCAAAGTTCGGCTCTCTCGACGGGGGATCGTTTTCTGTCAAAGCATCGTCCAGATAGACAATGCAATGGTGTGCAAGTTGATACCAGCGATACATCGAGTTGATTGCCTCTTGAAGTTCAGCGCTGCTGCTCTTGTCAATACAGCAGGTGTCAATCCAAACCCAATCCAAGCCCATCTGTTTAGCAAGCCTTGCAGTCTGTGTGATTTTCTTATACCCGGCGCGACTGCTGATAGTTTCACGTCCAGTCCCAGAAAAGTCGAGCCCCGCCGCAGCTTCAAGAGCGGCCACCAAGGCCATTTGCATATCGTGATTGACCTTCGACTTGAGAAGAGGCGGAAACGCCGTAAGCCTGGAAAGAAACTTCAGCTCTTGATAGCTGACCTCCTCATCGCCCCACGTATGCGATAAGATGGCGAAGAGAGGAAGCTCCTCATCGCCGAAGACTCTAAAGTCGAGCTTGGTCGCGTTCAGGAGTCGCATTTTTGCCAACGGCGTTGCTGGTTCTGGACCAGAGCAAACTTTCTCAACACGATGAACATACGGTGCCGATGAGCCCTGCAAGGCATAGTGAAAGATGTGCGGGGTCGAGGAGAAGGGCTGAAGATTGCGACTGCTTCAGCTGCAATGGATGACATAAGCACCAACCACCAATCAACGCGTACCTAGAGCGCCCCGCGGGGAACCAGCGAGGTAACTAGAGGACTTCGCACATACTCTACTTGTACCACTCGTCTGATCCCCTATTCGATATGACAAAGCACGTACGGCTCAAGTAAAATACCTCCACTTCTCGCTCAACTCCCCGTCTCCCAGCTCGCTCGTCTCCACATCCTCCGCCCTCACCTTCACTCCCTGCTGTCTGTCCCTCCTCCTATTCTCCATCTTCATCCACCCGCCCAGCCACAACGTGAACAAAATACACGTAACGTTGCAGCATGCCGTCGCAATCAGCGTCGGCACATACTTGGGCGCATACTCCTTCCTGAACGTCGCGGCCGACAGAATGCCGCCCAGATTGCCCAATCCCACCAACAAACCTGTCGTGGCAGCACGTGCATTCTCGTTGAGGTTGTTGTTGTTGTGCCACGAGTGCACGAGACAAGATGGGATGTACGCTCCCGACGCGAGCATGAAGCACGCGAAATACGCAACCGCTTTGTTGTGCAGCACGTCGATTGTCGCCAGGATGATCAGCCCAATGAGCGAGATGCACAGCGCAAGGACAATGTGGAATGTGCGTTCGCGGAAGTAGTCGGAGCTATATGTGATGCACAGCAGCACGACGAAGCCAACGGCATTCGGCGCCACGGTCCACAGGTTCGTCTTGATGACCGAGTATCCGAGCCGCTGGACGATTTGCGGGAGGAAGTTGGACGTGGTGGCGAATGCGACGGGGTAGGTGAAGGCGATACAGCACCAGAGCGCCATTCTCCAGGTCTTCCATTCTGCGAAGCATTCGCGCATGTTGAAGTCGTGAGAACCCGCGGAGGAGGAGTCACGGAGGGTGCGGCGAGCAGCAACTACGCGCTCTGCGTCGTTGAGAAACCAGGCTGATTGCGGTGTTGCGGGTAACCATGCGAATGCGATGCAGGCGATGATGACGGTCATTGCTCCTTCAATTATGAAGAGCCATTTCCAGCCTGGAATCATATGCTCGATTTGAAACACGCCGAAGCTGATGAGGCCGCTGAATGCGCCGGCGAGCAGTGCGCTGCCGAAGAAGAGGGCGATGCGGAACCCGAGTTCGCCGCGGGTGTAGAAGAGCGTAAGGTAGAAGACCACACCCGCGAAGAAGCCGGCTTCAAAGGCACCGAGGAGAAGGCGGATCACAAGCATGCCAGCGAAGTTGTGGGCGGCACACTGGAAGAGAGCCATGGCACCCCAGCCGACCATCACTGCAGTGGCTGTCAGTCCTCACGAATACCATGTGGAGACTGGGAGTGACTTACGAGATGGAAGCATGACCCGTCCGCTCCATTTCTTCGTCAACATATTCAGCGGCAAATCGCACAGTCCGTTCGGGACGTAGAACAGCAGAATGAGCAGCGAGTACTGTTCGCCCGTGAAGCCCAGGTCGATATCCATGCCATCCGTCTTCGCATTGCCGAGATTGGAGCGGTCCACAGCGTTGAAGAAGTACATGATTGACAGGAAGGGCAAGAGGTAGAAGTCGAGCTTGCGAACTGTTTCAAAATCAGCCGACGTGTTGTCATGATCGGGGGAGCATGACTTACCGTACGCTCGTTCAGCAGCTTTGTCGAAATGCACTTCCACAATGCCGGCCTCTTCCTTACTCAAGCTCGTATCAGACATGCTGCGATCCTTTTCGCCAAGGACGATTTTCTGGCCTTCGACACTCATCTCGAACGAGTAGTAGCTCAGACTTGCACTGTAACAATCGATGAAGCTGTAAGTACTGGCACGACTTCAACAAGTGATCGGCACTCCCTGGTACATTTATATACAAAGAGCCGCAATGCATGTGCACCGCGTTGTCTGAGTCGTTGGAACCTCCATTCTTGATACCGATGACCAATTCATGATCCGCGTGCATACACGTCGTAGAACGCTGCGTGGATCACGGGTCTAGAAACGCTACACGATACAGCAGTCTGGCTTCGGTGTTGCACGTCGATAGGCAGATAGGGCGCAGATGAGAAGAGTGGGGTGAAGCTGGTCGCTGAAGTGGGCCTAGCTGCGTCGGGAATTAGCTGGAGATAGGCGCATCGCCGTATCTGGGCGCTGTGGCAATCTGACTTCTGTATCATTTGTTCGGCAACGAGGCAGGCTGTTGAGCGAGCTGTACTAGTCGTCTGGAGAGCGTTTGACAGCTGATACACATGTTCACTGATCGTTGTGGGGTTGAGATGTTAGGTTTTCAGAATTCGCGCACGAGGCTTTAGATGAAGCCCAGCACACGAGAAAGGCGAAACGTTGACCATTGAAGTGAAATTGAGCAGGGTTTTTCGCAAAAGTATATTCTGGAAATGCACAGCAAACTACATCTAATGAAACGCCCATGCAATGCATTCATGCTACAAGCGACCGTGCCACGCCACAAGAAGCCTACATGTCCTTCATGAACTCTTCGTAGTACTGGTCCATCCACTGGACCGCGACCTGCCCACTTTCCCTGCTGCCATCGGCGAATCGACGCACTGTTCCAACATATCCATCAGGGCGCACATTCAGTACAACAACCTCGTTCTCATCGAGCCCGTCTAGCCACTTGTCCATGCACTTCTGCTTGCGCGTGTCCTTGTCGGGTATGTCGTCCAAGTAGAATGTCCACGCACTCTCGCGCAAGATGGGTGGCAAGTCTTTGGTCTCGATGTTGTTGCGGTCCATGTCTGTCACAAGAGCGTAGGTGTAGACGCCGCTGACTGGCGTGTAGCGCTCTGGCAGGACGAATTGGTCGTGGGGTGCGGCGAGCGGGGGCTGGGTTGTGTATGAAGCATTGCCAGCAGCGCTCACGCGGCCGACGTAGGATCCACTTCCGGAGTGCGCATGACATACAGTTTCGAGGAACGGCATTGCTGCGTGCACGTTGTGAGCGAAGAAGTAAATACGGAACTGGCCAAGTGCGGGAATGTCGGTCTGAATGTCGACGGGATTGGCGTCAATGTAGCGCGTGACCTTTGCCGGGGGGAGCAAGAATCCGGGTGTGAGGTGGCCGCGGTTGTAGCCTTTAGACTGGACGTTGAGTACGTTTGGTTGATAGCTCACGCCATAGCCAGAGATGAACGCGACGTTCTTGGTGAAATTTGCTGCCAGAGCAACAGGATCGCCATCGTGGAAAGCATTGGCGTGCTCATAGTCGAAGTCTATCAAGTCTTGGGCAATCTTCTTGCGCTCTTGCTCGTAGCTCTCCAACAGACTGGACTTGGCAAGTCCACGAATAGCGAAGTTCAATTTCCAAGCCAAATTCCACGAATCGTGCATTGACGTGTTCATCCCCTGAGCCGCTTTGGGGCTATGCGTGTGACTGGCATCGCCGGCGATAAAGACACGTCTCTCGACGTCGGTGAAGCGTGCTGCAACGCGTTGACCGATCTTGTACCGGCCAAACCATTCTACGTGCTTCCACTCCAACCGGTAGGGCTTCATTATGGCTTGTGCGCGCTGCTGGACGAACTCTTGTGTGTTTTGCTCTCCTCCAACAGCTTCATTCGAGCCGGGGCGAAGCTCGATATACAGCCGAGTCAAGCCTCGCTCACGCGGGACCATCAACACTGAGCCAAGCTCGTCCGACTGGATTACGACTTTGCTCCAGATATCAGGGAAGTCAGTGTCCAGAAGGCCGTCCAGGACTCCCCAGACGGCGTCTGATGACGACCCAACGGGTGTGGCCCCTGGGATGCACTTGCGTACTTTTGAGTGTGCGCCATCGCAGCCGACAACGTAGCGTGTGAAGAAGCTCTTCTTGGAGTGATTTACGTTTTGCCGGCAGTGCACTGTCATTGGGCGGATTGCCATTGGTGTGTACTCTAGGCTATCAAAGGCCGTGTTCCGCGAGACGGCAGTGCCGCGCTGCATAAGATCCTCTTCGAACATGCTCTCAACCATGCCCTGGTGCACCAACAAGATGTATGGGTCAAGCAGATCTACTACCGGCGGGTAGTGCACGTCACGACCAGTGCGGTGCAGCGGCTGCTCTGCTGTTGACTTCCAGAAGGCGATGTCGTAGATACGCACGCCCTTGCGTAGCAGCGGCTCAACAAGGCGCATTTGGCGCAGCGTCTCGATCGTCTTGGGCTGGAGGCCATCGGCGCGGCCAGTGGTGGTACGGTCGGGGCGGTCGTCGACGATGCGCGTCTTGATACCATAGCGCACGAGGTTGTCACTGCCTCGGTCAACTCCAGCTCCCTCAATCGACTCGGACTGACTTACGCAAGCATCAAACCCGCCGGACCTGCGCCAACCACTACTACATCGCTCATGAAGCTGGAGTAGTCATCATCCCTCCCACCATACGAGAACTGCGACGCCACTTCCAAGCTGCTTCCCGACGAGCGCGACTCGACGTCACTGACGAGTCCAGGGGCCATCTTCTGAAGCTTCGACTGGGGCGGGCTGTTGGAAGTTGAGCGCTTCATGAGGTTCCATAATGCAGGAGCCATGCTATAAGGCTTGCGTTGCTGCACCTATGTCGTCGGCCCAGAGTGCGAAGATGGGGGTACCAATAAGGAGGGGCAAACGCCGCGTCTGTCTCGGTGTCTGCCCATTTTCAACCTTTTTGGCATCTTTTATCATTACGCAAAAGTGCGCTTAAGTGCAGCACTTTGTGAAGAGTTTTCGCGATGGGCTGACTTGGGCAAGGAACTGGCGCGGCGGACGTCTGCAGTGCGCTGTAAGAGAGGTTCTGGTCGACTGATGGAAGGTGCGCTTCGGCATACTCGTTCGGCCCCTGTCTCCCCCACTGTTCATCTCGGAACACGCAGGCTCGCCTTGGCGGACACCACCATGCGATTGTGCATGCATCGACAACAACAAAACTGCCGAGGCTTATCTGGATCTCTGTGTTGCCTAGAATTTTTTTATTGGTACAACTAGTATTGGTGAACTCGATTTGAAGCTTCACCCTGACCGACGTCGCCTCCTACGGTGACCACCTAAACATGACTGCCTCAGAAACTCCACAGTGGATGCAGACGGTCGAGAAGAAACGCCAGCTACGCGATAATGCTATTTCAAACTTCTTGGACAGATACAGATGCGCAGACAAGGTTTGCTCTCCCTGTGTTCTACACGTACCCGCAAATTGACCATCTCTAGTCGCTGCACCTCTCTGAAAAGGGAGACATCGATGATACTGCAACAGCCATTGACAGCGTCACGGAGATCCAGCAAGCGATCCGTTCCGGCACTGTGACAGCTTCAGGCTTGTGCGTTGCGTACATCAACCGGTAGCCTCCGCCTTGCCTTCTGCAGTCGTACCATTCTCACGCCACCTCACAGAGCAATTGCCGCCCACAAACGTGTAAATTTTCTTTCCCATGCGCTCGCGTATCGAAACAACTCACTGACCCGTATGCACAGACAAATTGGCACGTGGCTTCCCGTTCATTGTCATGGGTAACCTGGAATCTGGCTGACTTGGACTAGCCTCACAGAGATCCTTTTTGAAGATGCGCTCAAACAGGCCCACGAGTTGGATGAGTTCTTCAGCAAAAATGGTCGCCTCGTTGGACCCTTGCATGGAGTACCGATGACGCTGAAGGATCAATTTGACGTTGCCGGATATGACAGCACCTTGGGCTACGTCGGACGAGCATTCAAACCGCTGCACGAGGACTGTGTCTTGGTGTCGCTACTGCGGCGGATGGGTGCAGTTATTCTTGCTAAATCGAATCTGCCACAGAGCATCATGGTGCGTGAACACCAGCAGATAGTCCTGCACGATTCGCATTGTGACATAAAACTCACCGTCTGAAGTGGTGCGAGACGGAGAACCCACTCTGGGGTCTCACTGTCCATCCGAAGAATCCCGGATTCACTCCAGGCGGCTCCACCGGAGGAGAGGGGACGCTTCTCTCGCTCCTAGGCACGGTAGTTGGCTGGGGCACTGACATAGGCGGAAGCATACGTATCCCTTCTCACATGAACGGCCTCTACGGATTGAAACCTAGCGTAAGTTACCTCCTCGCCAAGCATGCTCTACTACCGATCAAGGGCGATTGCTAAATATTCCCAAGAGCACTCGTCTACCGTACCAAGGCGTCTCCGTCTCGACCGAGGGTCAAGAACACGTGCCATCGGTCATTGGGCCTATGAGCCGAAACCTCGATTCACTGATCGCTGTCACTAGAGCTGTCCTGGAAGGGACGCCGTGGGACCATGATCCAAAGTGCTGTCCAGTACCATGGCGATCCGGAATGTTCATTGAAGCACAAACACGTCCACTTGTGATCGCGGTCATGCGGGACGATGGGGTCGTGAAACCACACCCGCCTGTCACACGCGTGCTAGAAGACGTTGCGGCCAAGCTGGAGATGGCAGGACATGAGATCATATCATGGACACCAGGTAGTCTGCATCAAGAATGCATTGACATCATGGTGAGATCGTCCCCTGATATCTTGGTCTCGACATCAGCTGACCGGACATCCAGGACCAGTACTACACAGCAGATGGAGGAGAAGACATAAGGAGAGACGTGGAAGCTGGAGGCGAGCCCTTTATACCTCACGTGGAAGCACTCGTCAACAAAGGGAAGCCAATCTCGGTCTACAAGTATTGGCAGTTGAACAAGCAAAAGCTCGCTGCACAAAAGCGCTACCTCGATTTATGGAACTCAACAAAATCCGCAAAGACTGGAAAGCAGATCGATATTCTTCTTACACCGGTCATGCCTCACTCGGCTGTACCGCATCGCAAGTGCCGCTGGGTAGGGTACACCAAGGTCTTCAATTTTGTCGACTACCCCGCTGTGGTGATACCTGCTGGGCATGTCTCGAAAGAGCTCGACAGCGATGCAGCGGACAGTATGGGTTCGTACCAGCCCAGAAACGCGCTCGATGAGTGGAATTGGAACCTGTTCGACGTGGAAGCCATGGACGGAATGCCTGTTGGCGTGCAATTGGTCGCGCGCCGATTGCAAGAAGAGAAGGTGCTTGGTGCAGCGAAAGTTGTGGATGAGATTCTTCGGACGTCAGACTCAGCCAGCCAGACTCCATAGAATAGGCAAATTCACATAGAAAAAATCGTACAGCACTGGCCCTTACTCACACTTTCGCGTGATTACATAACGCCGCCATTCTGCAGTGGAAGCTGCACGTGGCCACGCGACAACGCGAGCGATAAGCGGCCGGCGGCAGTCGCGATGAATCATGACGAGCCCCCACCTTCTGAAATCGCTCCACCATAGCTCTTGCCCTGCGTAACTTTCCGGAGCTAAGCGGGGTAGCTTGATGCTATCGCGAACTTCTTTCGAGCTTCGCCATCTCTGTTTAATCCATTTTGCGTTGCTTCGACCAATTTCAGTCTCTGACTCTTCTTGACTACCCTTCAGGCCTCAGATCTTGAGTTGTAAAGCGATAGCAATGGGCAAGAAGAAGGTACTCGTGAGCTACGGTGTGGACATTGACGCGGTGCGCAAGACTTATGTGTGATTATTTTGTGAGAAGCGCTGACGTTGGCCAGGTTGCTGGTTGGCTGGGTTCATATGGAGGAGAAGACTCGACCAGCGACATCAGTAGAGGTATAAGCCCCAGCTTCTGAAGTTGAGCAGGCGCTGAAGTTGTCTAGGTCTCTGGGCCGGAACGGTGGGAACACAACGGCTGCTGAAGCTCTTTGAAAAGTACAACATCAAGGCGACCTGGTTCATTCCTGGTATGGTCCAACTATGCCAATTTATATCTTCTCATTCACTCACAAACTCAGGCCACTCTCTGGAAACATTTCCCGAAGACTGCGCTGCCATTCGTGATGCTGGTCACGAGATTGGTCTGCACGGCTACTCGCACGAGAACCCCGTAGATATGACCTTTGAACAGCAACGAGACGTCCTCGACAAGACGTACAAAATGCTCACTGAGTTCTGCGGCAAGCCACCGCGCGGCTCAGTGGCCCCTTGGTGGGAAACCTCGAAAGAAGGGTGCGATCTGCTTCTTTCTTACGGCATCGAATACGACCACTCCATGTCGCACGAAGACCATCGATGCTACTGGCTGCGAACGGGCGACGAGTGGACCAAGATCGACTACACCAAGAATGCGAAGGATTGGATGAAGCCTCTCACCAAGGGTCAAGATACTGGTCTTGTGGAGATTCCGGGATCCTGGTACATCGACGATTTACCCCCGATGATGTTCATTAAAAACAGCGCGAACTCGCATGGTTGGGTGAACCCGAGGGACGTGGAGCAGATTTGGATGGACCACTTCGACTTCTTCTACCGCGAGTACGACGAGTTTGTATTCCCGATGACGATCCATCCAGACGTGTCAGGACGACCGCATGTTGTTCTCATGCATGAGAGGTACGTAACAATAGCACGAGTAAGCATGTGCAAGATCTGACCATACTGAATAGGATCATCGAACACATCAACAAGCACGAGGGTGTCGAGTGGGTGACGATGGAGCAGATGGCGGACGACTTCAAGAAGAACAATCCAGTCCCGCAGGGCGCAAAGATGCCGGCACCGCCTGGTGAGATTTTGAAGCTGCAGAAGGAGGGCAAAGCATATTCAGGCTTCGAGTACAACGGGCCAATCCCGCAGTAGATGACGAATAGCAAATAATGAATATACCTGAACCAGCTAGTGTGATCGCGATTCTGATGTAGTTCCGAAGTGCTCAGAACCACTTTGAGCGTGGAGCATGAAACGTACAGCCTCGAAACTGTTGCAGCAAGTCACTCAGACAATACTTCCTCCTGCTCCTCGCGTTTGTCAAAGGAAAATTCAGTTCTCACAAGAGTACCACACTAATCTCCTGCTCGAGCAACTCGTCGTGCTCGTCCCCTCGGAATGATCGGAACCACGTCCTTGTCCCGCAGAAGCACTGACCACCGCGCCTCACCACCTCAAGCCTCACTCTTCCCCCACTCTTGCACTCCAAGCATCAACAGCGCACCGTACACCTCACCCACTCCTATCTCCCAACCAATCGTGCCGACCCCATCTCAGGCACAGGCGCAGACTAGCCTGATAAGCAAGGGTTGATCCGATGTCACGCGTTTGAGGAGGAGGGGATAGGTGGGTGGTGGGCTCGAAGATGGGCATGGCGGCAAGTGATGACGGCTTGGATAGGATTCACTGCTGCACTTTTGACCAAGGCTGATATGCTTGTTCGCACGTATACCTTGGTGCTTCCTCCTTGCGATCAAATCCACGCTTGAACATCTAAACCTCGTCTCATCTGGATTCCTTACTCGACAACTAAGCTCGTGACATCATGCCCGGCAAACCAGAAGTAATCCAACAACAGCACCGCGACGAGGCCAGTAGACTCGATGTACGTTCTCACCCTCATGTCCAAGACGTGAAACTCACATCCCCAGGTCCTCATCGTCGGCGCGGGCCTCGGCGGTCTCGGCGCCGCCATCTCCATCTTGCTCGCGGGCCACGCGGTGCGCATCCTCGAGTCGGCGCCTGAAATCGGCGAAATCGGCGCTGGAATCCAATGTCTACCCAACGCGACCCGCGTGCTCATGTCCTGGGGCCTGGAGCCGCGGTTGACTCCGTATGCGACGAGTCCGCGGCTGTGCAACATGATTGGCTGGAAGGGGAACAAGGTCAGTGAGATGGATTTCCACGAGTATGAGAAGGATTGCGGGACGCCGTTTTGGGACTTCCATCGCGCGAACTTGCATATGGGGCTGTTGGAGCGCGCGGTCGAGTTGGGCGCGGAGTTGGTTGTGAAGACGAAGGTTGTGAATGTCGAGTATGAGAGTAGTGCGGATGGGGAGAGTGAGATTGCGATTGCGGTGTGCGAGGATGGGAGGAGGTTCAGCGCAGATTTGATTGTTGGTGCGGATGGCATCAATTCGAGGTGTAGGGAGATTTTGCTGGGACACGAGGATCCGCCGCTGTTGACGGGCGATTTGGCGTATAGGTTGCTGTTGAAGACGGAGGATATGGTGAAGGATCCAGAGTTGAGGAGCTTTGTGGAGGATCCGCAGGTCAATTATTGGATGGGGCCTGATGCGCATGCTGGTAAGTACCATCTTCGAACGCAGTGTTCAGTGTGGGAAGTGCTGATGGAGGCTAGTGAACTACGTCCTCCGCGGCGGAAAGCTCTTCAACATGGTGCTTCTCGTGCCAGACGATATGCCGGCCGGCGCGAACACATTAACTGGCAACGTTGAAGAGATGCGCGCCTTGTACAAAGATTGGGACCCGCGGATACCCAAGCTTCTCGCGCTTTGTGAATCAGTATTCAAATGGCGTCTGATGATACGGCCTGGTCTTGATCCGACATGGTCCCACGAATCAGGCGCATTCACGATACTAGGAGACGCCGCACATGCTACGCTACCGTACCTTGCGAGCGGTGCTGGTATGAGTCTCGAGGATGGACACGTCCTTGGTCTTTGCTTAGCCAAGCTCAAAAACAAGAGCACGGCGGAAAAGAGGAAGGCGCTTGATGTGTACGAGAGGTGTCGGAGAGAGCGTACCGAGCGCGTTGTGTCTCGTGGCAATCGGCAGCAATACCTGTACCATGTACATGATGGTGCCGAGCAACAAGAGCGAGATCGTCAGCTTCAAGCCTTTGCCGAATTCAACGGCAAAGGAAAGATCAGCAGAGAGCAGTATGAAGCGAGAGGACTGAGTGTAGAAGACGATCCGCTTGCGTGGCGGTGGGGTGGCGTTGCAAGCTGGCTGTTGACGTACGTATGCGAAGAGGATGTTGAGAAACGATGGAGAGAAGTTGAGATGGAGAGTAGGAGAAGTGAAGCGCGGCAGAGTTCGGAGAGCGTTCGGGCGGTGCTGTAGACTTTAGGCGAAAGTGATGTCGACCAAAATATCACAGCTGTATTACTATCTCAGCACTACTGTAATCCATCCAAAGGAGTGCAAGGCAGGCTCGTATCCCGTCGAGTGAGTTCGCGAGGACGTGAGGCGCACGGTCCCACTTTGCGGTCGCTCCTTTCCCCTTCTTGAGCCGTACCGCAAGCTATATCCCAAAGTGGCTAGACCCGCCAAGCCTGCAGAATCGTCAACATGGTTCGCGATCATCAACACGCGCTCGGCCAAGTTCCATCGCAGGGCATCGCATTTCATCTACATTTGCATCTCACTCTTTTGTTTCATGGACTGGCGTTCTGTATCTCCCTCATGCTCATAGACGTCTCATTGCGGCACGTTTCTCAAGGTGTACGAGCCTGCCGTGTGGCCAACAAACATCCCCGAATTGCATTTGTACTATTGCAGAGACGCAAGCGCGAAGAGAAGAGGCCCTACATACAGCTATTGAAAGAACAAATCTTTTCAGTAGCGGGAAAGACTAGGACGCTGGAACAATCTGGCCTGCCGAAGCCAGAGGGCATTTCGGAATCGCGCAATCCAAGGACTAATGAGTTGAATCAAGCACAACACATACCGGCGAAAGAGCCTCGCACTCATGAAAATGCGCAAACAGGCAATGGTCGGCTTGGCCTTGGAGAAGGAGGAATGCTCGAGGACTGCCCAGACCACCCCGAGGTCACGGATATCGTCCCGGATGCTGGCGACGCAATGCGGGCACAGCAATCTAGCTCTCTCGGCTCATTGACGTTCCCGACAGTTGATTCGGTGGTTGTAGTGGGAACGAGCCCTGAAGTCGGGAAGGAAAGCGAGGAATCACCAGTAACATTGCCATCCATGCATCGCATTTCTCACGATCAGCACAACGAAACATGTCCATCGGTGCTAGATGCAAAGACCTGGCCGCAAAGTTCAGCATTCAACGCTGGAGATGACCGGTTGACTGCATCAGTCAGCGGAGATGCAGATCGTTCGGACGCAGGCCGTGCATCCATGCTCCACCGCAGTGTGCATCTGCAATCACGGGCCTCGGGATCATATGGAACTAGCGCTCCCCACGAAACATTACTTCCACAAAACTGTCAACTCACGGCAGTGAACTATGCATGCGGCAGGAGCGTCAAGGATTCTATGCAGGTTCTCAAGGCCATTTCCTTCGCCGAGGCTCTTGATGCTTTTCGTTCTGGCCATGCCGACCTTCTGGATCCCGTGTCTGTGCTCGCTGGCTGGCATCAGCATAACGAACACCGCCGTAACGTGCTTCGGCAAAGCGACCAGATGTTCTCACGACTGGATAGGTTCGACCGACTACTGATCATCATCACCGTGAAGACACTTGTTGGACCGACAACATGCAGGCGCAATGTCATCGGAAAATTGTGGGCTGTCCTGCTTCATTTATATCCATGTACTTCGCAAGCGGTCGCCACTTTGGTAAGAACGAAGAACACGCGGTCACGGCGGTCACCGACTTCAAAGCCAACCAATCGTGCAGTAAGGAACGCGATTCTTTATTGGATTAGGAATATGAGCGATGATTGGGTTGTCGCAGGAGAACTTTCGTCGTATAACGCTAGCGAGCAAGAACCTTCCAATGTATGTGAAACCCAATCAGAGCTAAAGTCAAAGGCGATCGTCACCGAAGCGTGGTACGGAGAAGTATTGGCGAAGAAATTCCCCCAACTACCGCCCTCAGTAATCGCCTATATAACGCATCAGAGAAACCGGGTCCGTGCTATAACACAATTTATCCACGATGATGCGTCCCGCGACCTGGTCGTACAGGCTATACGGCATGCAATCGAGCTCGCAGCTATGCGACAGAGAAGCGATCACGGCGCGTTACAGGCTCTTCAAGAACGGGGCTCCGGCACTGCAAGTTCCATAACAGTCCACCGGCTTCAACAGTCAGTCGAGATAAAGACTAAAAGTACAAGTCGTCTTGAGGCCCTCCTGGCTTCGCTACTTACATCAAAAGGCTCATCGACTGGATCTGACGGCGACTCCGGGCTTGGGCGGCTCGATGACTCGATCAAGGAACATGCCTTACACTCCGCTGCTGCTAAAGATATTGGACGCTCCTCTGACGTTGAAGTTCAAATGAATGAGCTAAACAATATTAATGACCGGTCTTTACCCAATGGGGACATCGCTTTGTCTGACTCGCTCCGTAAGGCGATATTCGACATGAAGCTCGTGCATCACTCGTTCGAAGAATACATCCGGTCAGCCTTCGAAAAGATTCCCAATGTAGAAGACAAGCAAGCAGCTCTCACTGCATTCTCGACTCGGTTACATATCGAGATCCAAAAGGTCGACAACAAGATTCGGCAAGGTCTGAACACAAGACCATTGCGACGACGACTGGCTGCGCTACACACCAGCCAGAACACCATGCGTGACTTTCTGCGGTCATTGGAGGCAGAGCCGAAGCGGAGCGAGAAACCAATGAAGCTGCCTGATCAGGTACAACGCCTCCTTGACGCGGGTCATCTATGCAACCTCGCAACTTTGAAGATCTGGTCAGGGCGACTCCCAAAGGAAGACAAACACCTCCTGTGGATGAAGGTCATCGAGAGGATATTATTCGGTCTCAGACGAGCACGAAGAGTCGGTCCCCGATCGGAAGTGCGGTTGTGGGAGCAAAGGCTCAAGGACGTACCGCCATGGCTCAATTCTCAACAACGGCGGCTCAACCTCTCATTCGACAGGCTTTTGGCTGAAAGACCTGTCAGCAGATTTACTGGAAAAGTTCACGCGGACTTTGAAGACGAAATCCGGGCTGTTAAGGAGTGGCGAGAGGATGAGCAGCGCAAGTTAGCTGCTACCCATAAAAGGTATAAACTAAGCATGTCCGAGGCGAGTGACCGAGACACAGGTCGTAATGGCGAAGCTTTGAAACGTCAGATGGTGACAAGCCAGATGCAGCTCGTGATGGTAGCGACTCATCTGGCTCAACTCCGAAAAGAGCTATCGTCTGATACTCCGGAAGTTCGACCATACCAAGGGGCGACAGAGCAATTCAACTGGCGCGGAAAA
>TARA_R110002003_G_scaffold193_10_pt1 | contig 15716 bp, 16 predicted proteins | sample TARA_R110002003 | Tara Oceans TARA_R110002003 (sample SAMEA4396441) | marine metagenome | biome: Westerlies Biome; feature: [SRF] surface water layer (ENVO:00010504); material: water (ENVO:00002006), including particulate matter (ENVO:01000060) such as... | depth 5 m
ACAGTGTGTTCTCCCAGACTCTTTTTGAATCAAACTCTTTGCTCACTCATTCATAGGTTCCGTCATTCTCTCCACCATCGCTAAGCCATCACTCGTCTCCCTGCTCTCCGGTGTTCTAAACATCTTCTTCGCCCTCGGCTGCGTACCACTCTACTTCACCATCGAGCGCGTCGGCCGCCGCAGCGTTCTTCTCTACGGCGCTCTCACAATGACTGGCCTGATCACCATCTTCACCATCCTCGTCGCACTCTCTACAACAGAAGCAATCCGATGGGCTGCCATCGGCATCATCTTCATCTTCCTGTTCGTCTTTGGATATGCCTGGCAAGGTTGCGTATGGCTTTACTGCGCAGAGATCGCGCCACTCGAGTATCGACACATAGGTGGTGCAGCCACGGCTTTTGGAGAGTGGCTCATGACGTTCATCACCGTGTTTGCAGGACCAATCGGATTTGCGAACATCGGCTGGTACTTCTGGCTCTGGGTAATCTCGGGTAATGTGATTGCAGTATTGTTCGTGTTTCTACTCTGTCCCGAGACGGGCGGAAGGACATTAGAAGATGTCGACTTCTTGTTCATTGGGACGGGATTTGCGGGATTGAGGAAGGACTTTGTGAGCAATCATGAGGGGTTTGAAGGTTGGGATGAGAAGAAGAGCGACGTGGAGATGAGTGAGGTGATGAGCTGAATTGCCTTTCCAGGTTATTCTGAGGCAGCCTCATCATGGTTGGAGGCGCAGTCCGAATGAATACTGCTAGAAGTGCACACCGTTTTTCAAGAATGAGCAGAGCGAAGATCTCAGCATTTGAATTTGAATACGCGCATTGGACTCGTATTAGACGCAGTAGCTCCCGTCCTTAAGAAATGCGCCCTTGTTCGCCGGGTGCTGTTTGCTCGACGTACTGCCACATATTCCAGAACGTATCTTCGAAACTGTCTCCTATAGCACTCACGTCAGCTCCTTCGATTGTTTCACAGCAGACAATCTCTACTGGACCATAACTTACTATCTTTCCCCGTAGGAAACCTTACGTATACCTCCGACTGATCGCCGTCGCGGTATGCAATATTCAGCGGCCCAATGACATAGACCAGATCGCCATTCACGAGTCTAGAACTGATATTGCTCAAGTGTGTTTTATGCGAGACTGTGCTTGATTAGCAGGGCGTCCTCAAGGCGATAGCATCATTGACACGCACACGAGAAATGCTTCTCCACCAGGCCTGCATACGATTTGTCCACTTCGCCAAAGACAACGTCGAGAGACACGAAGGTGCGCTTGCCTGCCACGATTGGAATCAGAGCGACTTTGGCCAGTCGGAATTCCCGCACGTCACGAGGAATTTGCTCGCGCCGATTGCGGTTCGCGTCGCGTTTCAAGGGGCAAAAGACGTCCACTACGAACTTTTTGACACCGTCGTCTTCACTTCCACCTATGTTTGCGTTGCCGATGGTTTTCGTGCTTCCAAGGGGTGGGGAGTGCACCTCGCTGCGGGGACTAGGCACCAATGTCGTGACAGAGGATCCGCCAGGACTTTTCCAACCAGGATTTGGGGACTGCTGAGCGAGCGATGGCGCGGGACTTGGTCTGTGAATGCTTGCGTTCGGTAGCTCGTAGCGCGGCGGAGGTGAACTTGCTGGTAGCTCAATGGGTCTTTGCGCTCGATCGTTGGCCCCCAGCTCGGGTGCGTAGTACGCAAATTTGCTGTACGATTGGGTGCCGCCCGGTAGCTCTTGTGGTTGAGTTTGCGCTGGCGGCACGTAGGCGTAAGGAGGAGTGACATGGTGGCTCAACCTAAAACAAATCAGTCGATTATATAGACAAGAGATAGTGGAGACCTACCGATGAGGATGTACAACTGCTCTGGGCTGTGCTGCTTGTTTCGGTGTCGGTGCTGGCGCACTCGCTCGATAATCAACGGGCATCGGACTTTGCGTAGACGATTGTACAGGCGGGCCCGGTGCTCCAGCGCCCGGAGGCCCAACAGGGCTGTGACGATAGTCGACAGGATTGATGGAGAAGGCTGATGATGGCACTGTACCGGACAAGCCTGTCACTTGAGGAGGAGGAGGAGCTCTACCTGGAGCGCTCTGGCGGTAATCGACAGGGTTGATTGACATTTCCGAGCATAGCCTGTCTTCCAGACCACTACAGTTGTATTCCACGGGAACGACAGAGTCAAACCCGTCCTGTTTTGGCGGGTGGTAGTTTGGTGGCCTCATTGCATGCACGCCCGGTGGTGGAGGGCCGCCAACTTGCTTTGCAGGCGCCTCATGCCGTCCTTTCAGGAAATTTCTGAACATTGGGTATCAAGAACTGGTAGCAGATAAACTTGTAGGAGGCTCAGGATCATATGGTTGCGCAGCCCCGCGACATTTGATTTCCGATCAGGCTGAGAGCAGCTGAAAGATAGTGCAGCCTCAAACGCCTCATTGATGCAGGTGGAGCAGGGTTCATGTTCCGGACTCGATCGGTTGCGCATGTGCCATCTCGTCTCCTCGTTCATCATGCGTTCGCTTTCGAAGAATATGTGTGTGTACTAAGTATATTTGGCATCATCTCGAGGTTTGAGGTTCGAGGTTCGAGGCTGAAGTGAAGGAGCGACTCTGCCCTCACGTGTATATCCGCAATCTCCGTCGAGCATCGATTCGCTAACTACCTTAGCTCTAGCGAGGGTACGTACAAGACGCGAAAAGGCATCATCGGCGATATTGACGGATTGGCCCAGGAGTATAGTGGGTAGATTCTACGCATTAACGGACCTCCTCGTTACTATTTGCTGTGCAGCTTAACTCAATATTTGGAAATGTGCATCCACAGGGTTCTTGCCGTTGATAGTCAACACATCTTGCGGACAAGCACTCATGACGACCACAACATCCCTTAGTGCTTCCAGCACTACATAGTCACCTTCCTTCGTGAGCGGCGGCTCGAAACTAACACCCCTCTTTGCTCCACTTCCTTCCTGGGTGATTGGAATGTTCATGAACAAGTTGAAGGGATCCGGAACCTTGCCACCAAGTTTGCTATTGAGCTCTTTCAAGCTCTCCTGCTCCTCCTTGTTAAGACCTGAGGAAGACACGGTCGACAGCGTGTGCACGGCGTCCCAAAAATTGTCTGTGCAAGATTCGTGGTATCCACTCACACCCAATTCGCCGTATCGCCATCGATCGCATGCTGCGATAAGCGTATCGTGTACTCCGGGGCTTGTGTCCTCGATCAACTTGACCAAGGGTGCTCGCTTTTGGCTGACGAGCACATCGCCCACCGCCGGCGTAATTTTCAAGAGAGACGCCCTGCAATGGCACATTGACATGTACTCAGGTACACTGGCGGCTTTATTCGCAGCTTCAGTATATTTGGATGGAGAGTCGGTGGTTGCGTTGGGGAAAAGTGGGGCTTCTGCTTTGGACGAAGCGGTGGATAGCTCAGAAGACGGCAGGGCCAAAGCCCAGGTGTCGACAACTTGATTGCCATGCGTGTTGATGATCTTGATCTTTTGGCCATGGCGGACTAAAGTTGCGGCGCCGCGGCGTGCGGGAACTGTTTGGATGTCTGACATGGCGATATTGTCTGGAAAGCGATGGGATGCGTCAAGTCTGTAGCCAAGTAGTACTGCTCGTGGCTCAGTCGTGATAGCTTCAGTCGAAGTGGGCGGTGCCACTATTATTATATAGCTGGACCCCTCACGCTCATCCGTCTAGGGCGCGTGAGAGTGGGGAAGATAGGGCGATTATTATAAATCCGGTATCTGTCCGTCTTTCAACAGCAGTAGTGAAGCTGTCAGCTGGATTAACGACATCGGCTCTGTGCCTTCAGGATAGTGTATAACGGTCATATGCCTGTGCTTGTCTACTCTCGCACGTCTTCCACTTAATGCAGTGTATCTTGGAATTCAACTCGCAGGAAACAGCTCAAGGAGTATATGAGTCTGATCGCACAATGCATGCAAAACCTCGCACAGATTTCACGTGCGACTCTCGTGTGCCGGGCGAGTTGCAGGGGCGATTGGGAATGGCGTTCTCGAAGTTCGAGATGTCGATGCCGAAGGCTCGTGTCACGTGTTAAACCTAGCCAGAAACCGTGGCATTCCCGCCCGGTCGCCGCCAAAATATCCCCACTCCAGCGCTCAACTCCTATTCCGCCAGACAAGTCGCATTCCTAGCCCGCTCTTCACCATGGCGCTCGCGACCAAGACACAGTCGCAGACTATCTTCACGAAATTGAAGGCAAAGCCTGCGAACAAGGCAAGATGCTCAGCCAGGGAGGGGCGGTCAATAGGTGCTAACAGTGGCCATGTAGATATGTTTCGATTGCGGCGCAAAGAACCCAACATGGAGTTCTGTTCCTTTCGGCATCTACCTCTGTCTCGATTGCTCGTCGAACCACCGTAACATGGGTGTCCACATCTCCTTCGTGCGCTCAACCAACCTCGACAGTACGTTCACCCCTCGACAGTCGGAGGCATACAGGGATGGAGCAGGCGCTAATAAGGGACAGTCTGGCAATGGGATCAACTGCGTATCATGAAAGTCGGGGGCAACGAGAGCGCGACCAAGTACTTCCAGTCACACGGCGGGTCCGCTGCCCTTGCGAGTAAGGACCACAAGGCCAAATACACGAGCAATGCGGCGACCAAGTACAAGGAGGAATTGACAAGACGCTGCGCTGCAGATGCTAAGCTGTGCGTCTTTGCTTCGAGCCAAGGGATTAGCCAGAACGCTGACAAAATGCTCGCGTAGGTACCCCAACGAAGTCGTCATTACAGACGGCCCCGAAGCAACCGGCAGCGATGGCAGCACCAACACTCCTGCCGGCGAGGATGACGACTTCTTCTCCTCTTGGGACAAGCCCACCATTAAGCGACCCTCGAACCCGCCTTCACGCACCGGCACACCACGCACGGGATCTCCGTTCCTGAAGCCCGGCGCAAACGGCAACGCTACAGATCGTCCCAAGTCGCCACTCGCCGGAGCATCAGAAGCGAGCACGCCCGGCGCTGCTCCTACTGCCAAGCCCGCAGTCCGAAAGACCACCGCCGGCGCCGCACCGAAGAAGAACATTCTGGGCGCAAAGAAGAAGGGTCTCGGAGCTAAGAAGGTAGTCCCAGCGGACGGTGGCCTAGACTTCGAGGAAGCTGAACGCAAGGCTCGAGAGGAAGCAGAGCGGATCGAGAAGTTGGGCTATGACCCTGACGCTGAAGCCGCCGAGGTTGCCGCGGCCTCGAAGTCGAAAGCACCCGAAGCAGCAGCCATTGTATCGCCCACGCCTGTTTCACCACCCCGCGGCGGATTCGGCTCAACAGCCAAGCCAGAACGCTCAAGTCAGGACATGGAGCGGTTAGGCATGGGCGTTCAGCGTCTTGGCTTTGGACAAGTAGGCGCTGGCGCGAAGAAGCCTGCTGCTCAGCAGAAGAAAATGGGTGGCTTCGGCAGTGTAGGCAAACCGGCACAAGACGACGGTGAAAAGTATGCGCGAGAAAAGTTTGGCACGCAAAAAGGCATCTCAAGCGACGAGTTCTTTGGGCGGAACGCATACGACCCAGCAGCTACATCTGCAGCTAAAGATCGTTTATCAGGTATATTTATGTCGCATGATCGCAATAGATCCTTCGCTGACTTGCCTGACAGGTTTCGAGGGCGCAACCGCTATCTCGTCTAACGCATATTTCGGTCGTCCGGAAGACGACCTACCGGAAGAAGACTACGGCGATCTGGAAACCGCAGCGAAAGACTTCGTGCGCAAGTTCGGCATCACTGCTGGTGACGATCTCGAGAATTTGACAAGCATGCTCGGCGAAGGAGCCACAAAGCTACAAGGGGCTGTTCGGAACTATTTGAACTCTTAGGCTAGGTGACGTCTGGAACACTCAATGGGGACAAAACGAGCGTCCGGAGTCCAGTCTAGATGGGATAGGGAGTAGCATGTGTAGGGGCGTTCACGGTGTGAAGCGTTGGGCTTAGCATGTCAACTTGTACTTGATTGAGCGGAGCAATGAAAGCATTGACAACCTTTTCACAGACGCGCCCCCCAAGGACCGACTCCGTTATCGACGCATCGGTTGTTGGAGGACGGTATGTTTGAAACATATGAAGCCAACTTGTGCATGTTAGTGCCAGTGCGGGAAAAGTAAGCGCACCGCCACCGCCATGTCGGATGACGTAGGCCGTCACGAACCCAGCCGTCACCAGAGCCTTTCGCAACGCACCACTGGAAGTGGGTTTCTGGCGCTTTCCGCGTGCCCCATGAACTGTGGCGCAACACTTTCCAGGCATCGTCATTCGAATAAAACCGAGTTCACCCCAGTACACGTATTCGGTTCTTCATCTGCCCAAGGCAGCAGCATTACCTCGTACTTTGGAACACTAAACACGGTCCTGCGAACAAACGTTTTTCCTTCTCTCTTCAAGTGTTCAAGTTTGTCGCTCTAAAAGTCGCTTGCGATCACATTGACGGTCGCATCGTGTGACCTACCTTGCCGCACCTGAAGTTGCCACCAGAATCGCCAACTTTGGAGATGGAGATCCCACGCGGACACGCTGCTATGCCTCTGACAGAAGCAGACTTTCTGGACTTTATATACAACTACTTCAAGGCGGAATACGCGCCCATCCGGTCATTCTGGAGTACAGCGACTGCTGACCCGCGACAACTTCCACGATGGATCAACATGGGTCACGAACTGTCGCCGCTCGCCATTCGACCTGCCAACGCACAAGCACAGAAAGACATCGAGTCGGTGGAGTTTTTTACCAGAAAATGGAATCTCGACGCAACCTTTGTTCGAGGCCTAGTGATCAGATTCGCAAAGTATGAGGTGCATGACCGCTTGGAGAAGAAGCTGTTCGAATGTGCGAGATTAGATCTCATGGTCCGAAAGGCACTGAAAGAGAAGCATTTGATTGATGCATTATGGCCGAGTCCCGCGCCTCGCACTACTTCTCACGATTTGCTGCAGCAAGGTGTTCAAGTCCGGGAATGGTACGGCGATATGTTCAACAAGTACTTCCGTGTCCTGCGCATCAAAAACAGCGGTACGCTAATGCTGGTTCCTTTCGTTGATCACCTTATGTTTGGAACCGTGGATCCAATCATGCCTATTGTAGCAAAGGGCGCCGGATACTCCAATGCAAAAGGCTGGGAGAGAAAGGATGGAACGAGTAAAAGTGACTCGTACGGCGAACCTGGGCGTTTCGAAATCAGATTCGATGCGCCAGCTGATGTGCAAGACACGTATAACAAGACCGTGGTCAGACAGTGTCAGTGCAACAAGTGCGGTACAAAGAGAGATGTGCAGGTCTTGATTTCCGTTGATCCAAGTCCGGTCGGTGGTGCAGCTACTGGCACAGTATCAACACGGAAACCGAGCGGCTCAAGTGCTTCGGGATCAAAGCGGCATACCTCGAAGACTGTGCAAAGATATGCTCCTGGCTACAACATGCCTGGAAGTCAAGACACGGCGCCTCGACGACCACCACAACCGCAAACTCAACCTGAAGAGGCACCTCGACCGACTACACCAGATAGAAAGAAACAATGCCCACGCTGTACCTTTCTCAACCACGCGGAACTTACAGCCTGCGAGATGTGTCAGGCCGATCTACCAGACGCAACTATCCAGAAGCCTCCGAGCCCGGTAACAGTCAAGGTATCACACTCACATTCCGCATCTCAACCACAGCCCTCCAAGCCAGAGGCGCAACAGAAGAATAGTCTGGAAGTTGACAGACCTGCACCGCCTAATCGTCATAGCCTCAGTTCGACGCTTTTCTCGATTTTCTCTCAGCAACAGCCACAAGAACAACATGCAACAAAACCTCTCATGCAACAGACGGAGCAGACAAGTACAACTCGCTCTCACCACAAGTCCGACCATCAACGACCATCTTCCAAAGGCGAACCAACCACAAAACCCAGACCTTCATCATCGCGTGGTAAAGAACCAGCACACGAGCCACCCAAGCCCTCCACACCGCCCAATCTCATCGACCCCGAATCCGAAGCGCCCCTCTCCCGTGCCCCAGAAATGGCCATGATGCCCCTTACACCGCCACCAACATCATCATCCAAGCGTCCCGCACCCGCGGGTCTGCCGTCCAACCTCATGGACGACTTCGTGCCCGTGTCGCCCGCCCTACCGCGAGACGACGAGGAAGAAGACGCAGGCTGGGGCGAGATGAGCAGAGAGGAAGCTAGAGATGAGAGTGAGAGTGAGGAGGAGTATGAAGGGCGCACGAGTGGAGGGTTGGTGGACCTCGATGCTGTGGCGAGGGAGGAGGCGGATGTTTGGGGCGATAGGGAGGAGTAGGATGGTGCTTGAAGCGCTATGCTGGAGTTCGGTATTGCAATTGGACTACGTTGGTCTAGCATATATATATACCTCGGTGGTCATTAGAAGTTGTTATTGCCATGTAGCTACTTCTATGCCATAATGCATTTTAGTCTTCGTTCTTGACGAAAGTCCTCCCAAGTCCTCATCTTCTGCTTTGTACGCACTAAATCCCTTCGCATCCAGATATTCCGCGCCCTCCTCTGTCCCCTTCCCTGTGTATATCCAACTCTCTGCTGATTGATGTCATGCTCGTCTGCCGCTTTGCGATACTCTAGTTCCGGACTGATTGGTAAATCCCCCACCTGCGCTGTCTGTTGAGCCGATGGTGATGGCGTTGAAGGCCTGCGTAGCAATCGTTGTGCCGCCGGCCCGACGATAGAAAGAAAAGTGCGTGCAGGGCGCAGTCTAGAGAAAAAGGGAATATCCATGCACAGGATTTCGAGGACGGAAATCTAGGGCAACAGAATCTAATATTGCGCGAAAGATGTTGGGGAGAAGAGGAACATGCCCACCTTCGCCTCCATTGGTATCATATCCTACCCATCCAGTCTTCCATGCAAATGCCTACTAAAACGCTTCAAATACAATGCCATTTTGATATACACAGCACACTTTCCCCTCACACTTTCAGAACAAATCTGCCGGTCTCGACTGGTCTGCCACTCTCGCTAACGACTCGTAGTTTCCTTTGTTTCCCCTTCATCCGTTGCTTATTCACGTGCTGAAAGAGAAATCGCGCCTCAACATCCGGTGTCTAACCGGAGAATCTGAACCGCGACGCCTCTAGCCTACCGAGTCCTTCTCTAGGTGCAACATTCCTTCGGCGGTAGCTGGTGGTAAAGTCCTGCAAGATGGTCCTAATCATCCGGACATCGCCAGTCTGTATGCGCTGTCGAATGTTGTTCAGGAAGCGCTCGCTTTCTTGAGGCGTGATGCTGCCTTGCGGTAGCATACTGACGGTGTTGGCTACCCACTGAGCAACTTGCTCGGGCATGAGTTCGAAGAGGTCCAACAACACGCCCGATGAATCTGCGAAGGCACCTTCTGGGAAGCTGTACATCATGCCGGTCATGATGCGCTGAACGAGCTCGACCCCAGAGCTCAGCACAAGTTGCTTGACGCGATTTCGTAGTGCCTCGGGTACGTCGTGACGTGTGGTGTCGAAACTAGAAGATGGTGCAGAGTTTCTGCCGTACGCAAGGAGGTCGCGAAGGAAGTGCAGTGTCGCGATAATGGGGTCTTCTTTGAGAAGGGTGAGAGAGCTACAGGCGGCTTGTATAATATTGTCCATGAGCGGTGACGAGATCGATTCAGACGGAAAGTAAAGCGCCATGTCGGCGGCAAGGCGGAAGTAGTCTTCGATGAGATCAGGCAGCTCTTCCGGTGGTAGGTCGTTCAATATCCGGAGGAAGGTCCTGGCTTGCTCTTCGTAGAACTGGTAGACAGCATTTGCCAAGCTGGGGTCGACCTCGTCCACGCCTTGAGAGAACTCACGAACCACTGAGGCAGTGGCCCAAAGGAAGCAACCTTGTCTTGATGAGTCGAATCCTGCTGTGAGCTTGGCGGCGAGTTCAGGGAGGAGCGGGCGCATCGCGGTCCGGTAGGACAATACCATGTACCGCCAGCAGCGGCAAACCCGTTCGAGGATTGGAATGCTCTTGTTGAAGTGTGTAATGATGTCTCCAAGCATCGGAAAGATCTCCTGGCAGTACTTGACCGCCGGATGTTCTTGCCCAGAGGGAATTTCAGGCCGTACTGTTTCCACAAAGATGGTGATCAGATTGATCTTGTCTACAAAATTGTTAATCGAGTTACTCAGGCGTGCTTGTCAAGAAATTACTTACCTGCAAGTAACTTCTGTTCAGGTTCATCCTTCGCCTGCTGTGCGATCGCGACGAGATGCTGCATGACGGGATCCAGATATAGCTTGAGGGTTTGGTAGATTCGATCATTCGGTACCTTAGCAATCACCGACGCCACTCCCTCGGTGATTTCTTCCTGGCTGCTGATCGGAAGGCTGTTCAAGTGCTTCGCGTAGAAGTCCTGGAGGCCGGCAACAAAGTCGACAAGCAGACTGGCGCAGTCATTGCAGAAGAACTTGAATGACAATGCAGCGGCTCGTATGACGTCCTTGGTCGAGTGGTCAAATGCAGCCATGATGAATTCTAGCTGAGGTTGTAGTGTGGCCGGGTGTTGTGCCGTCCACTCGGTGTACCGTCCCAGAGCCATTACTGCTTGGAATCGAAGTTTGTTGTGATCAGGTATCGCAGCGATGAGCGGTATCAGACGAGGGAGCATGACATCCTCGTCTGGTGGGACCATCCTTCCCATGGCTCGCACAGCGAATAATGGAGCCTCCAGCTTTTGCCATTCCGGCACGTTGTTTGGACCTGCTTGTGCACCGTACGTCTGCACCCAACTCTGAATGAGGTCGTATGGTTTCTGCAGGCACTCGACCACACCCATGACCTCGCAGCAGTCCTTCAATACGTCACCCATCTGGTGCCGGAATTCGCGGAACTTTTCCTCTTGCTCTCGGTCGCCTTCAAAGAGATCTTTCTCGTCGCCGCTCTCCGGCTTCGGGAACTCGAGGTGACCAATCATAATGTCAACCAGTTTAGAGTATATGTCCATACTCTGCATCCTCGCCTCGATGTACTTCTCAAGGGTGAGGTACTGCTTGAGATCATACCAGAATTTGAAAGTGTGCGAAATCGCGTCTCTCTCTTTGTCGAGGGCAGCAGCTTCCAGTATGGACTCGACGAGGTTCCGGAAATCCGTCGGTAGTCGTGCGATCAGAAGAACCCATGATTCGCCGGCTTCGGCGAATATTTTGGCGATGCCCTTGAACTTGTCTGTATCCTCCTCCTGCGCTGCCTGGACAAGGATAGGACGGAGGGCGACAACTTGCGGGTACAGGGCAAGAATACAGGGCATAGCCTCGTCTACGTCTCGAGTCTCCGCAATAAGAGCGCTCATGCACTCCACAGCTGCTTCGAACGGCTCACCGTCCAACGTCGAAACATCGTCAACAATGACCTTGAGCAGAGCTGAGTTGATGATAGCATCTAGTGGAATCTCGCGCATCCACGAGGTTATGCAGTTCAAGAGTTGAGGGTTCCGTGCGGCCGCAGCTATAAAGAGTCAGCGAATCAGAACGTGGCGACTAGAACTTGTACATACGAGAAGACGTTGCGTATCGGATGAGAAGGTCCAGGGCTTGCGTGGCGTTGCCGTCTATCAACTCGACCGTCCTCTCCGTCAACTCGACTTCCTAACCATCAAACATTAGACTGTAACTCTGAGATCATGTGTCGGTACCGCGGGGAGGTGCCGTAGCTGGAGGATGGGTCGCGGCTCGACCGAACGTACTGTGAGTGCGATCTTTCGTCCATGCGTGACTTCTTCGGGGAGGACGCGGAGAAAGTCCAAGACACATGGCAGTGTTGCTGGGTCTGTTCCAAGAGCGTTGACCACATCTCTGAGGACATCTTTCCACTCCGTCATCTGTATTGCCAGATTCGCCAAACAAACACACAGCTGCAACCTGATGGGCTTGGGCCCGGCATGAAAAGTCGCCAAGTTCCGCATTATGGAGGCTCGAAGCTCCGGGAGCTGTGCCCGAGGGACCTGGTGTAGGTCGTATACGATCTGGTCAGGTTAGACAAGCCGCACCATGGCCGGCAAATATCTTACCTTGCCCTTCAGCGTGGTCGCGGCGAACAGCTTGGCGGCCGCGTCTGCTGGTGGTGATTCGAGGATGGCCAGTGTGGTCGTCCATGCCTCTTGCTACGCCGCTCCGTCAGCCCTGACTACAAATGCCTCTACAGCGCCAACATACCGACTTCTGGAACTGCTCCAGGAACTGATGTGCCTGCTCTTTCTGCGCCCGGTTCCCCGACGACTGCATCATGTTGTGCGCCGCCAGCACAGGCTCGAAGCCCTGCTGCGCTCCGTTTGTGGCCATGCTTGGGGGAGTCTGGGAACGTAGTGGGGGAGGTGCGGCAGTCGCTCGGAGGAGAGAAGCACGGCGGGGTATTGATTATACGGCGTGCATGTACTGAAATGTATAGCCCGGGTAAGAGCAGACTCGGGCAGGAGGTGTATATTTTGGCAGGCGCAAAGGGGGGATTTTGTTTGGTGATGACAGAGGAGTCGCAGTGGTCGCATAGACAAACTCGAGAGCTGTCCCGCGCGGCACCTGCCCGCCAAGACCAACCCAAAATGTTCGCCGAACGGAGGCCCAGCGTCACCTCCGACCACACCAGACTACCCCAGCAACAACAACGCGCAGCGCACACTTGCACCTACCGAAACCCTCACTCATACACCTAATCTCAGCATGAATCGTGGCGGTATGTATACTGCGACACACTTGGCGACGGCTGCTAACAACTCTTAGGCCGCGGCGGAGGGAAGGGTACGAAAGCGACTGCTTGCACATGAGCTGCGCGGCAACGTTGGTGCTGATTCAATGCGCAGTTCTTCTTCCCCCCATCAACTTCATCTTCAAGCTTCTGCAATCGAGAGCGACCATCTCCGTATGGCTCTATGAGAACCTTGGAATGCGCATCGAGGGCAAGCTCAGGGTACGGCCACCACCTGCACGTGTTACGGGAGGGTTGTTGATTCAATCAGGGCTTTGACGAGTTCATGAACCTCGTCATTGACGAGGCAGTCGAGGTCACGCTTGCGAACACGAAGAAGGACACGCCCGAGGAGAGGCGCAACATCGGTGAGCCTAGCAGTCGAGATTTCCCGGTACCTGCTAATGTACTGCAGGCCAAATTCTGCTCAAAGGCGACAACATCTCCCTCATCCAGCAGCTCCAATAAGCTACTCAAGCACACAGCTTCAACCTGAAGTCTGTCGAACCATGTCATACCCGCGATACCCTCAAGAAGGCTGGTGGAGAAACTTGGAAGCGATTACCACTTGAGTGGCCGTGTCTAGCATTTCGAAGAATATTGGGAAATTTTAGGATTGGGCGCGACGGAGAGCACCATCTCCTGTAACCAAGGCGTTCAAGTGATAATCAGATGAATCCATAGGGACTCGCTCGTCCGGTGGAAGGAGCTGTTCGGTCAAAGATAGACCAACTTCACGTGGTTAGTTAGCCCTCCACATGTGCAATAGCAGTCGTTCTTACCGCGAAAAGGCATACGCGATGCTTGGTGACATCGAGTCAAGAAGAAGTCGTAGAAGCCCTTGCCATGTCCCAGGCGACCAAAGCTCAGATCAAACGCCATACCAGGCATGACTATTAAGTCCAATCCTTCTGATATGCTGGCTGTATTCCCGTCCGTGACACCTATGCTGCCGAAACAATTCGCACGTGATGATATCGAGTCTTTGCTGGGGGTTGGTATGCCCCATTTGTCCGGTTCGAGCGATTCGAAGTCCTTCATCGACTGCAGCTCAACCATGTCCATGATAGACTTTGGCTGGCCGTCTCGCGGGGAGTTCAGGTTGTAGGTGTACGGGATGAATACCTTCTTGCCTTGGTCGAGCGCATCACGCACGATATTAGTCGTAGAGATCTCCCCGCCAGGCATTGACAGATACACGCTTATCCTTTGAGCGGCTTTGTATTCTGGCATGGACAGCAGCGTTTTGGTTGCATTGGATACTGCGCTGTGTGAGTATTTCCAGCTAAAGTGGACTTCTTAGCATACTTTGAGATGCCGCTGCAGCTTCAGGCAAATCCTTCAAGATGAGCTTGATCTTCTTCCTCAATTCCTTCTTGGCTGCCGCAATCGATCCTGCCATGGCAATGTCTGCGATTTGACGTTGTTCCCAAAATAGATTTGCAATGAGCCTTCGAGCCTGATATCAAGCAGCAAGCTCGGAACAAGTCGACACCCGCAGTTTTAGAGCGACTACGAGATACGTATCGATAAGCTCTCCAGGGCTGACTCTCGTGCACCAAAGCAGTGAAAAGAGGCGGAGGCAAATGCGGCTGCTGACGATGCCGGCGGCGGGTGGTGGATCTGCAAGTGTCCGCTAAGATCCCTGTCCAACGGCGCATTCCATGGAAAGCCAAGCAGGAGGCGGCAACATGCAACTTCGCAACTTCAACAACACCCTGACCTCCCCACCCAACACGCCCACACCACACCCTCCACGAGTCCTTCACTCAACAGCACCCGCGCATCACCGACCAATTACACTCGCTTAACCACGCCATCGCACATATCCACCATGGTGCCAAGAATAGCAGCGCTGCTGCTCTCAGGAGTCGCACTTCTCCAGGTGCACGCGCAATCGATACCCGCACCCGATCTCGTTGGGACATGGAGCAGCAAGTCGAATTCGACGCTGACAGGCGATGTACGCACCGAGCCACGATCCTACCCTTACTACCAAAGTCCTTTCTCACGAGCCGGACCGACTGCGGCATTGAGCTAACAGAGTCTACCCTAGGGCTTCTACGACCCTGCGAACGAGAAGTTCTTCGAGCCGAAACACACGGGTATCAGCTACAGCTTTACTGAGGATGGCTTCTACGAGAGCGCGTACTATCGCGCGATTGCGAATCGTACGTGCAATGCATAGAAGGGGAAGGAGTATGTTAGGCTAATGGTGCGACAGCGGTCTCGCCGAAGTGTCCCAAGGGCATAATCCAATGGCAGCACGGCAGCTACGAGAAACTGGCAAACGGGTCATTGATACTCAAGCCCATCAAGGTTGACGGAAGGCAATTGTACTCGGATCCCTGCCAGTACAAGAACGCAATTTACACGCGCTACAACGCCACGGAGAAATTCAAGGTAATTTTTACCCTCCGTCTCACACACTCCATTGTGGCGTACAGGAACGCTAATTCGCGGATCGCAGCAATACACAGTAGCCGTAGACCCCTACCGCATCAAATCCCAAACTAAACGCCTCGACCTCTACAAATCCGACGGCGCGCCCCTCATGCCTCTATACCTAGCGTTCTCGCCCCCGAAAATGCTCCCGACGACCACGCTCAACCCGCTCGTCACGGCAACCCCAGCGGCCGGCAAAGTCAAGCGCGGCGATCTGCCCATGAACCACGAAGTCCTGTTCAAGCGCACAGACGGTAAAGTCATGGCAGACCAGTGGTGGTGGTTCGGCGTGTTCATGACGGCGAGCGGAGGTGTGCTGTACTGGTTCTTCTAGATGCCAGGCCGTGCAGAAATACGAGGAATGTGCGGAAAAAACGAGGATCGATGTTGCGCATAGCTGGCATGGCGTATAGGAGTCAACAATCATTTGGATATCTGGATCACGAAACAGGCGTTCAATCAGAGGCATGAAGACGCACAGCGCGGGAAGCTAATCAATCTGTTCGAACTTTTTACGCAAACATTACATTTTTTCATCCCCGTTTGTAGATTATTAAATACATATCCCGA
>TARA_R110002003_G_scaffold121_43_pt1 | contig 15688 bp, 16 predicted proteins | sample TARA_R110002003 | Tara Oceans TARA_R110002003 (sample SAMEA4396441) | marine metagenome | biome: Westerlies Biome; feature: [SRF] surface water layer (ENVO:00010504); material: water (ENVO:00002006), including particulate matter (ENVO:01000060) such as... | depth 5 m
CTAAAAATTTGGAGCTCAAGCTTGAGACGCGACAATTCCCATATTTGCACACACGATTTACGCGAATTGGACGAAGTACATGCCACACTGCCAATAGTTTTGACTGTCGATACTGAAGCTGGCCTCTCTCACTCCAGCTTTGCGCCTTCTGTGCACTCGTCGTCCGCACCTACCCTTCCCCAACAAACTATGGGCCGCCGGTAGCTCCCCTACACGCGCATTGCACACCCCGCCCAGCATGGCTGCCTCAGACACAACAGCGAATGCGACTCCTGTCGCGACGATCGACGCGACCCCGCGGGCTGGTCAAACCATCAGACATGAGGACAAAGACTACACCACCATCAAAGAAGGACTGGCGCACATCCTCGTCCCTCATGGCGTGCCCACGTCGACCGACCCAAAGATGTCCAAAGAGGAGACTCAGCGGCAGCAGGTCTTCTACAACCCGATACAACAGTTCAATCGAGATCTGAGCGTGTTGGCAATCAAGACTTTCGGGCAAGATTTGGTGCACCAGAAAGCCGAGAAGCATGAGCGACTCAAAACGAAGAACGATAAGAGGAAGCAGAGGAAGCAGGAAAACGCCGTGACTACAAAGACAGCCGAAGCTCCCGATGATACCGCTGGAGTAGACGATACCGCTGAAGTGGACGGAGGACTCTCGAAGAAGCGCAAGCTGGAAGAGAGCGCAGTGGACCAGGACACCGCACCCTCGAAGAAGCAGAGAGTGGTTGAAGACGGCGGTACAAACAACGAAGAAGTTATGGAAGAGGCGCAAGCTACTACGAATGGCACTGCGCCACTCTGGAAACCGTCGTTCAGCATCCTCGACGCCCTCTCCGCCACCGGCCTTCGAGCTCTTCGATACGCCCAAGAAATACCCTTCGCAACAGACATCACCTCCAACGACATGTCACAGAATGCCGTCGACTCAATAAAGCTCAATGTGAAGCACAACAAGCTCGAAGGCAAGATAACACCAAAGACTGGCAATGCCATCGCCTACATGTACAGCTATTGCGACAGGAAAGGCTACGATGTCATCGATCTGGATCCATATGGTACAGCGGCGCCATTCCTCGACTCGGCGATCCAAGCAATCAGTCACGACGGGTTACTGTGCGTGACGTGCACCGACTCAGCCATCTTTGCATCGCACGGCTACCTGGAGAAGACATACTCCCAATACGGCGGACTGCCGTTGAAGGGCGAACCATGTCACGAGGGAGGTCTGAGACTACTGCTGCACGCAATTGCATCTTCAGCTGCGCGATATGGAATGGCGATTGAACCGTTATTGTCACTGTCCATTGATTACTACATTCGCGTGTTCGTGCGAATACGAAAATCCCCGAGCGATGTCAAATTGCTCGCCGGCAAAACCATGATTGTGTACCATTGCGACAGTGGCTGCGGTGCTTGGTCGACACAGTTCCTGGCGCGTAACAAGGTGACCAGTAACAAGAACGGCGCGAAGTTCTACAAGCACAGCTTCGCCTCTGCGCCCTCCGCGGATGAACACTGCCAGCACTGCGGGTTTAAGACCCACTTGTCGGGTCCAATGTACGGCGGCCCGCTGCATAACGTAGGCTTTGTTCAGCGCATGCTAGCGCAATTGAACGAAGTGGATCGTGAAACATATCCGACTATGGATCGTATAGAGGGCATGCTGCATACAGCCATGGAGGAGATCACATTCGGTGTGAGGCAAGACAAGGCAAATGGCGGCAACGACACGAAAGTCCTTGATCCTCTCATTCCAAAAGCTGATCCGGCCGAGATAGATCACCATCCTTTCTTCTTCATCCCCAGCTCAGTTGCAAGGGTGCTGCATTGCTCAGCGCCGCCTCTAGCTCCTTTGCGCGGCGCGTTACGGCACGCTGGCTTCAAAGTGACCATGAGCCACTGCAAGCCCGGGTCAATCAAGACCAATGCCTCATGGAAAGACATTTGGCATATCATGCTGGAGTGGGTTCGCCAGCGGGCACCCCTCAAAAACCAGCCCAAGAAGCTGAGTGCAGGGCTTGCAATCATGGCGAAGACCCACCAAGACGGTCTCCTCGTACAAAGGGCGCAGGAACCGTCTGATCCGCCAACCAGTATTTCCGAAGAAGGGCAAAACGCACAGCCGAATGGGAGCATTACTGGTGCGGGCGAGTCCGCGGCAAGTAAGCCAGCACCTTTCTCATACCTAGGAGCTGACTTTCCCGTCAACCTCGATGAGGAACTGGGCAAGGATCGCGACCGAGGCAAGTTTGTGCGCTACCAGCTAGCGCCACGCGAAAACTGGGGCCCGATGTCGCGAGCCAAATAGCTTGATCGGGTGCCAAGATGACGACTGCATCACGTCGGGTGAACCTGCATGTTAACGGTGTGCTAAAACGATATCTAAAGAGTGCGTCAAAATTGTTCACGGGCGAGAACGAGCTCTTTAGCTAAGCACCGGATATCTATCATGAACCAATGGCAATTAACATCGGCAATTGGTCCATGGAGATGTTCATCAATTCAGATCTTCAGCGCTTCGCTTTTCCCGTGACACCGTGATGAGGCGCTGCGCAAGCCTTACATCATCGTGGGTCGCGAACAGTCGGCGGTGCGGGCGTGCTTCCCGATCGCACCTCGAAACTTAAACAACAAGCGAGATTCAATCAGCTCCTCCCGGGGAGTCCTCATCGGCAAATGGCTCGCGGAGAATTGACTAATGCGGTACCTGCAGGACTCGGAAATACAGGGAATGAAAAATGCTGCCAGACGAGGCGCGACACGATGCCTGTAGCCCGCGGAGGCGAAAAGTCGAGAATGGGCCGAATTGTTCAGCACAATGCATGTTCGAGCGGCGGATTCCCCAAACAAGGCTGCCGTGCTCGCCCGAAGCTCGCAGCTACTCTGTTGAAGCTGCAGCACCGCGGATCGTTTGCTGTGGAAAGCACTAGCGGCGCGAGAATGCCCACAGCTCATCAGTACGTCACAGGTATAACGGCAGATTGTGGAAGCAACAACCTTGCAACCACGCGTTCGCGCAGACGGCCAGGGCACAATTATTGGCGCTAGGGCTGCTCGCTGCTCGCATGATTCGCTGGTAGCCGAGCCCTGATCGGATTGTGAGAATGCCATGTCATACCAGCTCCCCGATGCCTGCAGTCCTACTTCCGCCTTCAGCCAGTCATGAAATCATAGCACCAGACGTAGCAAGTGCGATTGTGGTCATTGACGTGTAAGCGACATCAATAGCGCGCAATGAGGAGCTCGGGCGCGACGGACTGTATATATTCTCTGCAGCTGTTCCCGCTCTTTTTCGGGCATCACAAACGCGTTGAAGCATAATCAACATGTTTACCAAGGCCATCTTCACCACCTCGGTGCTTGCGGCTCTCGCAGCTGCTGCTCCCAAGCCGCAAGTGGCTGGGTACACTAATGCTGATGCGAGCTTCTCGGTTTCAGAGCCGACTGGTACCATTGCCACTGTGTTCGGTCCTGACTCTCAGGTTCTTGTAAGCTTTCACAGATCCCCAAGTTCAGCATGATATACTAATAGTATCAGGCGCAACCAACTATGCCTGGTTCAGCTCCACCCCGACGGAGCTCAGATGTAGATGGCCCAACCAGCCACGGACCCTACTCAGGTTCCCCAACAACAACTGGTGCTGAGAAGGCGCCGGCTACGCTGGGAACAGCCATTGCGCCTCTGCCGCCGAACCCTACACACACCTACTACAACACCAACGGCAAGCCGCAAAACCCCATGCCCATTCCATATATGCCAGCTGGTGGTCTCGGCACCAACGGCACTGAGCCGCGCTACATGGTGAACAGTGACTTCGATTACGAGTCTATCATGCTTGGCTTGTACCAGGAGTGGATTGAGCTTGACTTGTTCAACAACGGTCTCGCTGTCTTCTCTGACCAGGATTTCCTTGACGCTGGCCTCACAGCGGAGGACCGCGCCTACATCGCCTTCATGGCTATTCAGGAGACTGGCCACGCCACCCTCTTGTCCAACATGCTCGGAGAGACTGCTGCTCCTCAGTGCACGTACAACTACCCATTCCGCACGGTACGCGAGTTCATCGACTTCAACCAGAAGCTCACTCGCTGGGGCGAGTCAGGTGTCTGGGGATTTATCAACCATCTCGACTCTCGCGAGGCTGCTCAGCTTCTGTCGCAGTCCATCGCCACCGAGTCTCGTCAGCAGCTCTCTTTCCGTCAAATGCTCGGTCTTCCACCGATGCCAGTATGGTTTGAGGCTGGTATCCCCCAGTCTTGGGCATGGACCTACCTTGCTCCTTATATCAGCGAGTGTCCAGAAAACACCACTCGTCTCTCGTGGCAAAACTTCCCTGCGTTGTTCATCGACAATCAGGCCAATCCCAACCGCTTCTCGCCCAACGACACCAAGCCCAACGAGGTCGCCGGCCGCCGCATCGCAGACCCCAGCGACTCCACCATCCCCGAAGAGGTGAGTTGTGTCAATGTCAACGCGACCGAGCATCCTGGATACTCCTGTGCACCCGGTATCGCACGCAACCGCTCCGAGCCTCTTTCCTTCCCCGGCAAGCTCCTCAACCTGACTTGGGAGAACCCGGGTCTGGCTGTTGGCCCCAACAACTCCTACGTTACAGCAACATCTGCTGGTGCTCCCGCTTTCGTTGCCTGGGTCAACCAGCTCAACTTGACTTACACTCCTCTCGAGATCACCGGTAACAACACTGGTTATACCTACCAGCCCGCTGGCGAGGTCTACCAGGGTGACCCAATGGCCAATGACACCATGTTCATCGCGCTCACCGACTCGGATCCGTTCCTGACACCATTCAACTTGAGCATGATCAATCCTCATGTGGTTGCTCTTGGTCTGTACCAGGCTGGTTAAGCGCGAAGCATGCGCCTCACAAATTGGTGTGTTTGTAAATAGAGTATGGCGATTGAGCCTACCACAATACCTTAGCATGGAAGCAGAAGAACAGAATATTGTATAATAGGTCTGGTGTTACAGAAACAGTAACGAGTAATGATTGAAAGCATGTACTTCACCACAACAAATTCCAACGATGATCCATCGTGTACATTTACACAGCTACTTGCCTCCCCACACAGATAACATCCATCTCTTTGCCAAGCCCAATCTTGGTTCACAAATTCGCCATCCTAACCCAATCTGGCAACTCCAACAGTCCGGTCTTTCCGCCCCGGAACCACTAAACCAGCAAAGTTCTGCCCCTACACGAGAAGCTGAACCCAACAACCCTCCCTCCCCTCACGTGCATGACATATATATAAATCAGACCGTATCCTCGACAACCCCGTTTCCTACTATACCCAAATCCCCGCCAACCCCCTTCCTTTCCTCTTTTCCGTTCCCTTTTCTTTACACGCAAGAACACACACCATGGCGACGCAAAACCCCACCCCGATCGCCGAAGCGCCCCGCGACATCGCCGAGATCGCTGCGCAGGAAACGGCCTTCCCGTTTCCGTACTGGAATGCGGATGTGGCGTGGACACTGGGCGTTGCGCTGCGGACGAGGTTGGTGGGGTTTGAGAAGCCGTGTGTGATTCAGATTAGTACGGTTGGGGCGGGGGGGATGGGGATGGGGCATGTGCTTTTTCAGGCGGTGAGTTTTTGTTAGTTTTTTGGTTGCTGTTGATGGTTGATGGTTCAGCGTTCATGCTCAATATGCTAATGCTCAAAAAAAACCAGGTCACACATTCCGGCACAACGCCCGACAACGACGTGTGGATCGCGCGGAAACGGAATTCCGTCATACGCTTTGGCTGCTCGACGTGGCAGCTGCATAACAAGTTCAATGGCGGGGATGAGGACTTGTTTAAGAGGAAGAATGGCCTGGGTGAGAGGGCGGGTGAGGTATGTTTGATTTTATATTTCTGGGTTTGTTGTTCTGCGGAGATTGGGGTGGGGCGGGAATGGTGGACTTGGGGTTGTAATTGGAATTGGAATTGGGATTAGGATTGAGAGCTGATGGTGCCTTTAGTATGCGATCCATGGCGGAGGCGTGCCGGTGTTTGTCAGGGGGTGCGATACACCGGTTGCGGTGGCAGTTGTAAGTGGGTTGAAACAGTGGGATGATCATCAGGTTGTGATTGAGGAGATTGCGAGGGTGGTGAAGAGTTTAGGAGGGAGCTGAGACTGCGAGTTGTTCCTGGGCATGAGCGGGCATGGTGCTCATGGTTGTCAAGTGCGTTGACTTCCCAAGTCATAATCGTGTGGCGCAGCTTCTCGATTCGCACATGTGGCGTGGTTGCGCCTTTACTATTGGCATATTGCAACCTTGCATATGCATGTGAGCCAAGCTAAGAAGCAACTCAGCCTTGCGCTCATTGACCCCTCTCGAATCTCTTCAGCCTGTTTGCCTTCTTTCTACCTCTTCCCACCGTCAGAGCACAGCGACCCGACCATCAACCTCCTACGATCACAGGCGAGACACGCAGCAAGAGCCGTCAATCCTCGCGCCGAGACAGAGCCATGCGCCTACTTTACGACGACGGTACCGGCGGTTTCAGCCTCGCGCAGTTCTACGGAGATGAAATCCCGCCGTACGCAATACTGTCGCATACATGGGGAGCGGACGAGGATGAAGTGACGTACCAAGACGTCATGAAGAGGCGCGGCCTCCAAAAGCCCGGGTACAAGAAATTGCAGTTCTGCGCTCGCCAAGCTTTTACACATAAATTGCAGTATTTCTGGGTTGACACATGTTGTATCAACAAATGGAGCGATCAAGAGCTTTCCGAATCCATCAACTCCATGTTTCGCTGGTATCAACAAGCAGTGAGATGCTACATATACCTCTCAGACTTCGTGGGCACTGATTCGCAAGGGTTTGGAAGAAGCAGGTGGTTTACTCGTGGCTGGACGTTACAAGAACTTCTAGCGGCGAAACAAGCTGATTTCTACGACTCAAACGGTTTTTATTATGGCAGTAAGACGACGCTCGGTACCTGGATCAATCAGGCGACTGGGATACCTGAGAAAGCGATAACTGGCCAACCTTTAGATACCTTCAGCGTCGAGGATCGGCTCTCGTGGGCGAAACACCGTCAGACAAAACGCGAAGAAGACTCCGCATACTCCTTGCTCGGCATTTTCGACGTATCAATGCCACTTGTGTACGGTGAGGGTCGAGACAAGGCCTATTACAGGCTCTTGAAAGAGATAGAATCGGGTGGTCACACTCGCGAACTCAACCAGAAATATAGCAAGTTCCTACCATCAGCTGTGTCCACAGAACAGAGAAACGGCGTCGTAGAGACTGTAATAAGCTCGCCCCAAGTGCGGGCTGTGCCGAGCATGTCTGCTACGTCTGCATCTACATCTCTTCCAGTCAAGCCCGTGGGTGCAGCTTCAGATCCAGTATGGGACAGCCACCTCAGAACTTGGACTGTATTGAGACGGTCCTCGAAATTCCAACTATATTTTCGCTCACACTGGGACCATGGTATGAGAACCGTTGGCAAACTTGGGAAGTGAGTAACATCTCTGCAGATCAAAACTCATGGTTCTTCTTGGAATATTATTATCCTCGAAACTAGGTTCCTCCCTTACAGCCTTGTAAGAAAGCGGGGCCGAAAGACTACCTCTCCCATTCCGACAAACTCCGGGCTACTTAAGGATTCCAGGAGTAAGGAGAGAGTCTGACGAAACACGATACGACTTTGATTTCCGCGACGCCGTCGCCAAGGTGTCAAGCTTTCCAGATCTCGTTGAGTGCCTCTAGAATCTCGCGGAACAGCGCAAAACTTCACTTTGTAGATCGGACATGTGCTGAGCATACTATCACGTTGAACTCCAGAGTCAGCCTCCATAACAGCCCGGCCGTCAGGTTTGACAGAGGCGCAGTTTGGGCGTATTAGGGAGTGGAATGCTCAATGAAATAAGTCACGCAAGCAATGAGAGCGGAGGTGATTCGAAGTTGAACAGCGCAACTAAATATAGTGGTCCACGCCATTTGCGAATGCCTTGTGGATGTCGCTCTGTCGAATCACTACTTTCTCTCAAGCTGTATCTGGGGCATCGTGCGACTCGCCTGACTATAAACGTCAGTACTGTCATGAGCATGATAACAGGCGAGGAATGCTCTTACATCTCAGGTTTCATACCGTAGGATTGGCATCGCTGGGTCAAGGTCACCCCAGAGGCAGAATATTGCAGGCTGGGTTGCAGAGCCGGCATTTCTACAATTCCAGTCGACGTCCTTGCGAGGTACAGTGCACGTCATCCCTTCGTTACGCCACCTGCACTCGTTCAAGCGGCAGCTCCATTGATCATACTGCCGTAGAGGCGAAACAGCAATGCTGCAGTGCTTCTGAAACATCCCAGTTAGCTGGCCTACGGCATCTCCTTCGCCGATAATATCGTGTGTTTCAAACTCACATGCCGGCCAAGGGTGTGATAAATGTACGACTTGGCGCCTTGAACTACAGTGTCCGGTAGTAGTGGCACGCATCTGTGCGAACATTCAATGAGTAAGACTCTCCGAACTGCCTGACCTGGACATCCTGATTTGTTCAGAGCCAACAGAGATGCGCGCCACGGTTAACGGACACTGTACTCCCCAGTCTATATTTGATCTTTTACTCGAATCAGGAACAATAGGACGAAAAGAGCAAGTGTGGGCTCTTGAAGCGTACAACAAGCGCGTCGATCTTCCTTCTTAGCCCGCGCTCAGCAGATCTTCATTATACTTATCTCTACTAAGTACCTAACTCGTAATCTGCGCAGCTAAATGCCGATTAAAGCATTGTTTTTCCTTGAGTATTCTTCAACTTCGATAAAATGATAGTATTACTAGTAGTAGTTATTTATTCCATACCTAGCTATCTATAGAGACACTGGATCAATTCTAGAATATAAACCCCAGAAGAAATAGTGAGTAGTTGTTCTAAAGGGGTACATGTTGCGATGGGCTTGAAGACTTAGCACCATGGTCTGACTATCCGCCTCGCTTCGGCCGGCGCCGCACTTCGCGTTTCTGAGCAATTACCGGTGCCCCTAAGCTTGTCGATCGGAGAGTGTGTGTGGTGCCGGAAACTGGCAGATCCAACTTTACAACATTGATTTAAGGATGCACCAATACTCTGATCGGTCGCAGGTTGCGTTTAACGTTGAATAGCTAACTTCTTATACGCCCTGCAGGAGACGTTATGCTATCTTCTTGCACTCATGCGCTTGCAAGCCGGCATACAAGCACCCCTCCTGTGGTTCCTCCACCTTTTCATCGCTGAAAGAGCAATGCCCGGCTTTTTCTCTCGTCCCCTCGACTGTGACGCCCCACTGCAGTGCCTGATCGACAATATCATCACTTGCCCGATGCTTCGTTTCATCATCATGGTTGAGATGACATGCAGCGCTAATGACTGCGCTATTAGTACCGCCAATCGGCAACCCCTTCGGATAGGTACACATGCCCGCTACCAGCAGGCAGGTTACGACGAGCACAGCTCCCCAAACAATACTCGCAATGAGGGCGGAGTCAGAGAAGCCGAGATCTGAACCAGCTTCCTTACGGTAGGAGTATGGATTGTCTTCCGTAATCTGTACGCCCTGCCGCCACATGGTAATTCGAGCCATGAATATGGACTGGGAGATGAGCCAGTGGAGTAGGATGCTGGCAACGAGAAGCGGTACGCTGCATGTGTATGGCAGTGATAAGAAGTAAGTTGAGCGCTGAGACGGGGATGGTATGGTAACTCGTAACGAAGCACGCTTGATTGCATATCTCGCCCATTCTCGGTTGGCAAGCATGCAAGTGAAGATGCCATTGTAGCTTAGATATAAGACGGAGACGATGGCCTGCGGCAAGTTGGCAAGCAGGACGTATGGGATGACGTTGGCTCTATCGCCTAACTCGACGTGTAGGAGATTGTCTACGAAGAGAATGTTAGCTTGCGCGAGTATTAGGAAAAAATCGCAAACTGTTTTGCAAGTTCTCGATTGACTGCGTGCACCGGAAGAAAGAACCTGTTCATGAGACTTACCATAGTCCACGTGACCGAAAGTGTTCAGGGGACATTTCTTCGCGAAACCGTCTGTGTCAGTGCAATCCCATTCGCGTGTCTTGAACCTTACGAGAAGGTAGATTGCAGTGATGATGGTTGAAATATATCTGAATCCGGTAAGCTTCGAGTCGACGATCGGGTCAGGCGGAGCTCCTACAAGGACAGCGACAGGCCCCATCGTCTCCCGCTCACCGCGGTAAACCATGATTGTCGCTTCTTAGTCTCGTATCGTTGGTTGTTTCGCAGCTCCGGTCTTTTCCACACCTGGTCTATGGTGCGCCGCGACATCAGACAACAATCCCTCGTAGTAGTGTCTGCTTGTTGCAGGAATGACATAATAGCATCACCGACCGTGACGATGGTTACGTCGCTTAATCGCGAGAGGATTGTGACCATCAGAACTATTTTCAGGACATTACACGCGATGACAATGTAAAGAATAGTCTGGCTGAACTGCACTTGGCATCGTTGCGGCAAAATTTCGCTCAAGCAGTCTACCTGGCATTAGCGGTCGCAGAGTGGACAGAATTGGCAAACTTACAGGATATTGTGGTTGGATCGAGGCGGTCACCAAGCAGTCCAACGCCCTGATCAACACCCAAGAGAGAGCTGTTGGGGTTACCGCCGCCACTCTCCCATTTATCTGGTGTAGGTACAGCAAAGACATTACCGCTGGTAATGAAGGAAGCGCTGTAGCGTTGGTAGCACTCATCGCCGGTAATGTTCTCGAAGACTGTGCGATCAAGGTAGCGACCCCCAAGAAGGGTATCTTGGATGTCTTGGTAATAACCATGACTGTAATCCCTGTAGTCGTTCTTCCATCCACCTCTATTTGTGAAAAACCGTGGGGTCACCACGAGGACGTCGACAAAATTTGTTGCTACTGTACCGAAGACGACAGAGTTGTAGCTGTCGTTGATCAGTCGTGTTTTAGGTTCATGTGTGAGCCATGTTAACTCACAAAAAGTGCAATGGTATACTGCTCGCAGCCAAGAGAATCCAAAGGGTCAACCTTTTTCTACTGATTGTAGACAAATTGCGCACACTTGGTATTCCAATATCGAGCCATTTCCCGTTTGCATGTGCTTTGTCGATTTCAACCCGGGTCGGCGCCACGAGTCGCTGCATGCAGTAATTCGATGCGCCCAGCAGCAGACTGCTCAAGATGTTGACTAGAAGATGCAAACCTGTCGACCAACGAGTTGCAACTCTACAGTCGCCTGTGAAAGCAGTGGCAATTCCGTCTGAAGGACTCCCTGAGGTGGCGAGTACTATCGCGCAAACAATGTTTACGAGTAGAACAAAAGATGAACAAGCGATGGCGATTGCGACTCCCCCGCGCCAACCACTAAAGCGTCGTCGCCGTTCATGAGATGGAAGGCTAAAGGTATCGGGAGATGAAAGCGTTCCCGCGGAGTACCCCATCGTGCCTGCTGCAGACGAAGTCGCGTTGTGAGAGCAGAGAGAAAGTAATGTTTGCGATGAGCAGTCTCCATATACTACTCAAAGAATCAGGTAAAGCTGTGCCGCCTGGGCCTGTTCATTTCTGGACATATGTGTAGGAGGCGAAGCATCGACAAGGCTGCGCCATGGCGGAGTGGGCGGGTAACGTAAGGCGTCCAGCTTTCCCTGTCTCCGGATGGTTTCACAACCCGAAGGCAACCATCTCAGGCGACACACGAAATATACCACAGTGAAGCTGATACTCGATCAAAAACTACAGCCGCTGCACAACTTTAGTACAAATAAACGTCTTGCCGGACGTTTGGCTGCTGCGTGTTCGTCAACGTTGAGGCAGGTAGGCGGGAGCGGGATGTTCTCCACTCGCCCTAGCCCCATCCAGACACCCATCCAAAATTAGACTACTGGGCCCACTTGTTGATCATCAAAGCTAAACACGGGAGAGGCACCTCGTGAGCCACGATTTTGAGAGCCTCATCGATGGTTTCCTTGAGTACTCGTCTCATTCAACGATAATGCTCACATGATGTAATCATGTGGCTCACTAAAAGAACTCCATTCAGAAGTATGTCATCGTTTCGAGAGACTCACTCTCCTGAACGAGACCGACAAGTCCTCTGATTGCACGCCATGTTGCGAAGCCTAAACAGAGCGCAAATGACCGCGGTCTGACCTAACTAGTCGATTTACCAAAGTTGAGAAGATGTTAGTCGATGCAGTGGGTATGGTTGTGGTTATTCGATAAAGTGGCTATTTGAAGGAGAGATTTGATTGCATGGTGAATGAGAGGACGTTTATTCAGTATGGTCTAGCTGTTATTATCACAGCTTTTCCTACTATTCTCCCGTCGTCTTTTTCTAGTCTGTTCAAAGTTTCCCTTCTCGCCTGGAATGGTTCATGTCTCAGACAACCGTTTGTTTACGAATGAGACCATGCGCAAACGCTCTTTGTCTTGCGTCTCTCCAGCAACAGCTCAACACAAGGTGAAAGCTGCAACGCCACCGACACTCGCCGAGAAGACCCTTCGACGCTCTTGCCTGCATACATTCAGTCAACTCAACGCTTTACCACTTCAGACTATGGCACCTAGGAGCCTTCTGCGCACATCTTTCGCCATGGCCCACGTCGAAGTGCGCAAACAACCGAGCGTCCCGGCGCACACAGCTCCGAATCAAAGCCCACTCCAATCAAACAGCCAACATCGCCGCTCAAGCATGTTCTGACTGAAGACGATCTACCCGAATCCCCACTCGCGTACAAATCACGGCCAGACAGCCGCCAATCGTCCATCCTCGAGGACATCGAGGAAGAAAGTAGTAGCAACGCCGAGGTCGAGACCGCCGCACAGGTTGACCGCGCTTCCATCACCGAGACTCTCGCCGCACTCGATCTCGACATCAGTGCGTTCACCACACGCGACCTTATCCTGTCAACGGTAGACGAAGCGCGACTCGCCGTTCATTCGCATCTCGACACGATAAACACGACCATGACGCTGCTGGACGCGCTCGATGGATTCAGCGCCACGATTGCGGTGCTGAGCGACGAGATGGTTGAGAAGAAGCGGGCGTGCGAGGAGAAGGTGGGCGTGTTGGAGCATGTGGAGTGGGCTGTGGGGCAGATGCAATTTGGGGAGGAGTGAGACACGAGGATGGAGCACAACGCGGTTGCTAGAAGGATCTAGCTGGAAATGAAAATGGGCCATGAAAGGGTATCATCTTACAGTTAAGCCTTGCCAGTTCCAAGTACAAAGGTACGTGACGCGTCACACATCATCCTAGCCTGCCTGGCCATCCAGAGCACAATCACTGGCCTCGCCAGCTAAATTCTCGGCTGATTATCCAACTCCGCAACCACCAATCTGCCCTTCTCCTCAGCCGGCATTTCTCTAGTCCCTATTTGCTCCTTCTCGCCAACCGGCAGCTCCAATGTATGCGGCTCCGTAGGCGACCACAGCTCGACCGGCGAAACGGGCGACGTCAACTCCGTTCTGTGCTCCATGCCTGTCATCTCGGCCCGCTCGGCGCTTGACGCCTCGGTCAAACCATGATCTGATAATTCCTTTGCAGGTGTGACGCTTCGGGACCTGTCAGTACTCCTCTTCCTTCTGCGGCAGAGGCAAAACGATCCGATGCCCAACGCGATTGCAGCGAAAGAGCCAAGACCTGCGCCGAGACCGATTGCAAGAGTCGATGGGCTGGAGGTTTGTGGTGGGGGGTCTGCAGATCCAGTAATTGACGATGTAGGCGTGATGGAGAAGGACAGGGAGCCTGTGCCATTCGACATCGCGCTTGGGGCAGGAAGTCTTGTGCCGATGGAGAATGCTGAGCCAAAAAACGATGCCGTAGTATAGACCACAGGCCCGGCCGCTTTAAAGAGCAAATTCTCCATTGTGCAACATGTGGTGTTCGTACGATTTGCGCGTGATTCCTGGGACTCTGGAAAACCGGTGCTGCAACACCAGGTGTTGGCCTCGGGACATTGCCATGTAAGTTTCAGATCCTGATCTTCCCCGTTCATTAGGTACTATCCAAACTGAAGCGTTGTGTAGAGACTGACCTTTCGTCTCGGGCTTGCTGTCGCAATAATCCGTCGCGCAGGCCGGATCCTGGAAAGTCTCATCTGTGCAGCCGAATCGCCACGCATAGTTTGACGACGCATTGACTGTCTCCTCTCGACAGAGTCCGTTGGTGAGGCAGAGATCGCCTGGCTCGCAGCATTGAGTATGTTTCCCTTCTTGAAGAGCTGTGTGATTGCATGGAGCAGTCTTCTTAGATCGCGTGTACGCCTTGTGGTAGCAATCGACCATTTTGAACGCAAAACGTTGTCGTGAATCTGGGAACCCTGAAGTCAGTATTCGCGATCTCGCCTCGATCAGAGTTCCCAGGCCGTTATATGCTGAAACAATTCTATCGGCGAGGCTTGAGCAGCTCGTGTTCAGCCGTGTCCACAAATGGCATTGTGTTACACTGTTCCTAGGGTGTCATCCAATCAGACATCGCCTCGAGATTGCAGCGCTGCTGGGCAGCGTCAGTCGACCAATACCAACATTCGGCCCCCAACATTGATGCTCAACCTCCATCCTGTGGCTGGCAGCAGCCTTGGTTTGTCGTTGTCCTGGGGTATGTGGCTTGATGTTAGCCCGTAGTGGCCATGGTACCCGGCGCTACTCTGTACCAACTCTAGACTCCATGCAACCACACTTCATGCAACCGTACTTCCACCTATAAGCCCTCGATTGATCTATAATAAGCACCGCGTGCTATAGAAAGTGCGTCTGAGTAGTGTCGCCAACGTTGTTTTGTCTTGTGCTAGCCTCTCCAAGTGGAATGTCTTGCGAGTTGGAGTGCCGTGATTCTTCTTGGAGTCCCGGAATGATGTCATCACATAACCCAGCTATTATCTACGTTAGAGTGAACTTCATGCTGTAGTTAAATGTTATCCGTACTTCTGTGGACATCGTGTTTTATACTTGGCGAGATGTGACCATGATGCCGACTGTCCACATGTTGATTAATATAGAACAAAATTCATCAGACTGCACTGGTTTGCTTCATGTAATCGCGCCCTGTCGCTGTTATGAAAGGATGTCGTTGCGAGCTGTCGGTGCTCATTTGGATGTCAAAATCAAGTTCCTGGAGCATTGTTGCGCGAGGTTCCGTCCTCGGTTCATCCATCACTTCGCAAGACCAGAAACTAGCGTTCGGTGGCAATGAGTACCTCACCAGGTCAACGTCGGCCAGCTCCTGGCAACAGAATCCAAATCTGCGCAGGTCAAGCCAAAAGTTAAGGCCATGAGAAAGAACTCAGAAAGAAGCGTAAAAGGGAGCAATAAATGCAGCTGCATATAGGCAGATGATGCAGAAACAGCAACAAGCAATCGGTTTCCAGTCCCGTAGCGAAAGTGCGAATGCTATCGCGTATGAGGTGTTGTTGCTCATGAGACGACGATAATAGGCTAGTCCGAGCTCGGCCCACGACTCGATCCTTCCGTAACGTTATCTCATTAATTAGACGCTCCGCATACGTTTACGCTAAGAGCTTGCTTAAACTCCTAGAGCGCTACTAAAAACTTCTAACGTTGCTAAAAACTTCTAAGACTAATTAGCTTACTAGTACTTACTAGTACTCTACTAGAAACTCCTAAGCTAATTAGAAATAGCTTATATAAGATTAGGTATAGAATATATATAAAGTATTTAAGAAAA
>TARA_R110002003_G_scaffold55_4_pt1 | contig 15676 bp, 15 predicted proteins | sample TARA_R110002003 | Tara Oceans TARA_R110002003 (sample SAMEA4396441) | marine metagenome | biome: Westerlies Biome; feature: [SRF] surface water layer (ENVO:00010504); material: water (ENVO:00002006), including particulate matter (ENVO:01000060) such as... | depth 5 m
TGAGGATATTCTCATCTTTGACGAACCAGTAAGCGTCCGACGCAATCTCTGGGACTTCTTGCACACTATGCGCCGGCTGCAGAACGAAGGTCCTTTCTGGATTGATGCACTATGTATCGATCAACTCCAGATGGAGGAGAAGGCACAACAGCTCGAGCTCATGCCGAAGATATATGCAAAGGCTGAGGCTGTAATTATCTGGCTTGGGAACTGTGCGACGGCTGCAGGAATTGATGGTTTACGTCAACTTCAAGATCGCTGTAGCAAACCTGGTCCTACCCTAATCCCAGGTCGTACTAACCGTTGGATGGGTCTCAAGTACCTTGTCGAAAATAAATACTGGACACGACTTTGGATGTAAGTTCAAGCAGATGATGTGGGTGAAGTAACACGTACTAACTGTAGTGTGTCAGCGTTCAGGAAATATTCATGGCCAAGAAGATACATGTATACACCGGCGATCTACGCTGGGACTTTACAGAGCTAGTATGTCTCCAGCAGAAGTTTGAGGCCGAACATAAAGACGATATAAACTGGTCGAACTGGAAAAGCATAGTCGAAACCAAGCAAGACTGGAAGAAACCAAGGAAGAGGTCAGATCTGCACGACGTACTGTACCGCTGGAGTCACCACGAGTGTCGAGACGCGCACGACAAAGTCTACGGTCTCCTTGGCCTCGTGTCGAATCCCAAAATCACCATCGATCTAAGCATCCGTGTCATCGACCTTTTCCAGGAGGTGCTCAGAGTAGAGGAGAAGAAAATCTTTGCGCGCAAGTACGGTTATGCGAGTGAGTTCGCGGCAAAGCTGTTGACGTCGCTCGGGCTTGATGGTGACGTAGAAGCTAGGAAAATCAAAATGGAGTTCTTGAAAGGCTATAGGGAATGACTCCTGACCTGAAGTTGGGTTTGGCGAGGTCTGTCGTTACCGCGCACAAACAGAAAAGCTTTTCGCGTTGCGCGACTGTGCTGAGTAGGGAATTGTTACGACAAAGACTCTAATGTCAGGTATCTTTACATCACTGGGAGTCATGACAGCAAAGTATGGCTCCAATCTCCATACGTTACAATGCTAATGGCCGATGCCTCTGCCCTCATCTTGCCTCGTAGCTGCACTAGACAAGCGAACCGCAGCATGCAGGCATTCCATGCGTAAGCTTTTTAACTTGACGTCAAATCCACACTCTGCCTACGCAAAGCACTGCATGATGGTGTATAAAACTATTTTCTCTGCTTTAGTGGGAGTTTCGAGTCTCCAAAATATTGCAATGGCCTGATTTCAAACTACATCACTACAGGAACACGGACCTAGCAGCTATACCCTGCAAAATGAAGTTAGCTGACGGGCCGATATACCCAGGGTTGTTCAGATCTGTCACTAGTATCCATGCACGGGTGGTACAAAGGTGGAAATGCTAAGTGCCAATCAAAACTAGCAAGCTTTTCTGCCCACCATACAAACCTGATCCAGCGTATGATAAACGCCCTCATCAATCTCCTTCATCGCTGCCACCTTAAGTTTCTCAATCCTCTCCTCGCTCCACCCACTTTCCTCCACACCCACCAAGGCCTGCAACGATCCCAGGAAACAAACAATAGCATTTCTCGTCCCCTTGTCCCTCAGCTGCAACGCCGGATCCTGCAACCTATCCGTCGAAAACACATCTTCGTGGACATCCAGCAAGCCCAGTTCTCTCCACACATCTTCCCTCCGCAGATTCCTCGGCTCCCGCATCATCATGCCGATGACGACATCGTCTTTGGCACGAAACGGCTCCAGCCCGTCATAGATCTCCTGGCACGCGGCGCGCGACGTACCAGCGACGGAATTGTACAGTGTAAAGTTGCTCGAATCAATCCATTGCAGCCACCCGCCGGGCTTCAGCAACGTCGTCAGATTCTCAACCGCATGCGCCCATGCCGCCCGCGTGGTGGCGGAGCTGACAAAGCGGACGGCAACGACGTCAAAGGTTCCGAGCTCAGAAGCTGGGAAGGGCTGAAGCATGTCTTGGATTTGGAACGACACGTTGGGTGGTAATGTTTCAGCTGCTGGGAAGGCAGAGGGCGTGAGGTCGAAGCCGACGAGCTGGCATGTTGGAGGTAGACTTTTGGCGACGTCCAAGAGCCAGATGCCGGTGCCGGTGCCAATGTCTGCTATTTTGAGCGTGGGTGAGTTGAGCGGGATGTTTGGGTGGATAAGGAAGCCGAAAGTTTTGGTTGTGGCGATGTGTTGCTCGTCTAGGCTGTGGATGGGGTTTAGTTTTGGATATCTTGCTGATAGGATTCTGAGACTTGCCGTGCTGGTATCTCTTCATTAGAGAAGATTTCTGCATTGGGATCATGTGACATTGTAAAGTGTCCCGTTTGGAGCTACGACCAAATTTGCCGGCAATGTGGTCTGGCTATGAGAGAGATAAAGTGTGTGTGTGAAAGAGGAGCTGATATAGAGAGTGAACTCTGTTGAATCCTGTCTAGATATACGAAGGAGCTCGTATAGCATGCAAATACAACATGTGGCGCAGTATGACGTGATTGTGGCTTAGAGCCAACTCTCACCGGCTGGCAGTCGATGAGACTACGCGCTGCCTAGAAAACCACAACACTTGGCCATCACCAAAACTCGCGAAACAACAACACTTCAGCTGTTCTTCAACACAGTGCTACGCAACACGCGCTTTTATGAAATATTACAACCTCTCTCTAACAAGTATTCTTCACACAGCTCTAGATGTCAAGAAAATGCATGCTGTTACCGGCTTGTTTTGCGGTGTGCGTTTGTTTGGGCAGCGCGTGGAGACCCACTGCCTCCGGTCAGCCTTGAGGGAACAGAACAGCGGTGTCCAAAATATGAGGCGTCGTCGCTCAGGGCGAGTCAGAATATTCTGTGGCTGTACGGTGTACTCTTATTCGTTCGTTACTTGTTGCAATCCCTGTCGTGTTCACTCGTAGCTGAGAAGAGCCGCAAGAGCATGACAAGGGGGTTATCTGAGCGGGCCGCCCGCCGTCCCCGCAACCTTAGTGCAACTGCCTCAGGCATACTTTGTAAGCCTCACCGTAATGCCTCCCACCCGCGTCTATGCAGGCTGCTACAAACCGCTCCCACCCCAGTTCGCCCGCGTGCTCGAACTACATGCCGGCGAGTTCTCAGACCCTTTAATCGGGACGCTCGTCGCGCAGCCTATCGATGGCGAACCCTACGAAGCCGTCTCGTACGTATGGGGCGGCCGCCCCACAGAAACCATGGTGGTCGACGGCGCGACTGTGGCCATCACAGCCAATCTGAAAACGGCGCTCGAGGCCTTTCGGCCGCGTCCCCGATTGTCGACCAAAGACAAGGTACCCGGGACGGGCCGCCGCCGCCTGTGGGCCGATAGCGTGTGTATCAATCAGGAGGACATGTCGGAGCGCATCTCGCAGGTAGAATTGATGGCCCGCATCTTTACTGGTGCATCGTGTGTGCTGGCTTGGCTGGGTCACGACGAGGATTCCCTCACGAGCCTCGCAATGACAGTCATCCGTGACATCCTCAAGGACCCCGAAGAGGCACTGCACGAAGCACGCATCTTGCTGCACGTGGACGATCCCGCGGACCATGACCGGCTGGAGGAGGAGGAGGATCGCGAGCGCTGTAGGACGGAGGCCCAGAGGTGGGTGGCCATCAAGGCATTTTTCGACATTGAGTACTTCCACCGCACCTGGATTGTGCAGGAATTGGGTCTCGCGCGCGTGGCGGAGATCCTTTGTTCAACCAAAAGACACGCTGCTGCCGCGTTGAAGAACACAGTAGAGGAACAAGAGCTCCGGGATGATGAGGATGAGTCCCCGCAGCACGAGTTAGAGCTGCATTCCATCGACTGGCACTCGGTGCGCGAGTTTGTCAAGATTATGGCCTATAACGGCGCCTCGTTGGAGACACACCTGGACCTAAAGTGCTGGGTTGCCGCGCATATCCGTTACGTCTGGGAGGTCGACGAGCATGGGACGCCGCAGTGCGACTTTCTCACTGCGCTGCACTGGGTGCGCATCATGCGCGTAACGGACCCGCGGGACCGCGTCTTCGGGCTGCTTGGCCACCCGATGGCCGTCATGAACGGCGAGATGGTTGTCAAGCCGGACTACAGTGTCAACCGTGGAGTCATTTACACTAAGCTCGCCGCAAGCCTTATCCGAAAGACCAAGAAGCTCTACGCATTAACCCTTGTCGACCACGAAAGTGACCAGAGCATGCGTCATGTCGATTGGGACACGAGTGATGACGCCAGGATGCCCAGTTGGGTCCCTGACTGGCATTCCATAAACAGGACGACACCCTTGCCGTATCCCACAGCTCCGGCGGCGAAAGAAGATGCTGAAATCCACATCGTAGGCTCGCTAGACAGCGTAACAGGGGAGCCGATGCCGCGTTTGATAGTCCGCGGATGGGTAGTGGACCAAGTCGTGGCCGTGTCGCACATGATGGAGACGACAGACTTCCCTGTCACGAATCTACCCAGAGAGCTTACCAAGAAGAACCCCTTCTTCCTCGACCGGCTGTGGGAGACGGTGTACCCAGCGCAGGGCTCCAACCATCAAGATCCAATCAAGGTGCTAGATAATCTCGCCCTCGCATTGGCCGACGGGTTGCGTGACAACCACGGTCTCAACCTCTCTGAAGAGGGCGACCACAGTTCCAAAGACGCGACAAGGCCCGGCGAGGCGCAGGACATGCATCGCAAGTCCTTTGCCGCCTACCTGATCGAGTACCATCAGCTGCTTGAGACGGCAATGGCTACGCTTTCGCCGTCAACCGCTTCTGTCAGTGACGACCCCAACAACAACCTCCCACAGGAGTCGCTATATGCCAGCCTTCCCGCACCTGCGCAAGCCGAGATCCAGCGGCGCGCAGCCGGTGCCACCAGCCTCATCTTCGTACAGGACATCACGTGGGTATCCATGTGCCGTGTCATCTTCCGCACCGCCACAGGCCTGATTGGTATGGGCCCCCGCGTGATGCGGCCCGGCGATGTGGTGTGTCGCGTGCGTGGATGTCCCGTGCTCATGGTGTTGCGTGAGGCATCCCAGGTTACGGAGAGCGATGCGCCTGGCGTGTCGCCGTGGATGCATGTTGGGCCATGTATTGTTCCGGAACGGATGGTCGCGGGGGTGTTGGATGGGGGCGAGTTTGGTGAAGTGGAGAGGGAGTTTGTGTTGTGCTGATTGGAACGGCAGATTGAGCGTCGAAAATGAGCATAGCACAGTATTTAGAATGTCATCTCGCATCCTTCGGCTAAGTCCGTGAATAGTATTTGCCCATTTTTGTTCCTTCTTTTTCCACCCTGTCGAGTTTAGTACTTGTTCGTCGCTGGAGTCGCTGGAAACCGGGTAGGTTGTTGGTTGCAGCGAGTTTTAAATTTACGCAAAGGGCCAAGGAGCTAGATGTGCTTGGAGTACCGGTGGAGTCGAGGATCTAGGAACTTCACTCTTGGCGAGACAGTGAATGAGGCGTTCTGCGCCGCGTAAAAGTGCAAATGAGTGGGAACAAAGCTTAGGTACAGAAAGGTACGATCATGACATCGTGTCATGGTAAATATGTGAAAGGATGTGTCGTACAACCTGCAGCAAAAACCAGTCTACCTACTCCACAATCCGGCAATCTCAGCCCTGCAACCTCGTATGCTCTTCCTCCAAAACATTCGAATGCCTCATCCTTGCCATTCTCTCTTCCAGCTCGCGCTGCGACGATTCTAGCTCCGCCAGTCTCGAAGCTCGCATTTATTCAGGCGACACTAGCGCGGCATATGTTTTTGGATAGTCAGGCCCGGCATACTCAACGTAATGTGAATGCTGCGGCGTGCTGTCCATCTCGCTGCCGGATAAACGAGTGGCATAGAGAGGGTATTTCTTTATGTGCTACAGTACAGCGATGCTGGTTGGATGGGTGTCAGTGGGGACTTGTGTCGTGCCCGAAATCTCATTGATGTTTGCCACCCGTTCAGGTCCTAGAGCGTCAAACCACTGGCCGATTAGGGGTAGAAATGTAGACGACGAAGTTCGCTATACGCCAGCCTTGTCAGTCAGACTCGTGAAGCCAAGCTGATCGGCTGGCATAGCATCCGTGGATCGGTAAATCGAACCTTGTCTTTTGAAATAGCAATGCACAGCCTACCACTTCTATGTACGTAGCTGACATGCTATTCTACGCGGAGTTGTACATTGTAATTGCTTTCGTTCTTGCCAAGGCTGGGTGTGCTGTTGCGGAAAGGGCGCCAAGGCGCAGTCAAGATCACGTGCCGACGCTTTTGGCTGACGTGCCTGTCAAGCTACCGGTATGCCCAAAGTTTAAGCTCAGCATCCCCAAAGTTCGACAAGTCGTCGCACCATCAGCCAACTGAAAGCTCATAAACGACGTGCGCAATCTGTTCCTTGGATTACATACTAATTCGTAGCATCCATTCTTTCACAAAAAAATGCCATCGCGCAGCCCGTCGCCAGCACCGTCGCCAACGCGATCGCGTTCTCGCAGCATTTCTCGCGAACGTTCGCGCACACGATCACCTAGTCGAGCTCGTTCAGCGCATTCGACGTCACCACGGCGCTCCATCTCTGCACGCTCAGCTTCACGCTCCCAAGGTCGAGACTCGCCATCGCCATCGCCATCTCCACGGCGCAATGGTCGGCGAAGCTACACACCGGCCAGCAGGTCCAGGTCGCGGTCGAGAGGAAGGAGCTACACGCGCAGTCCAACACCGAGAGATGGATCGCCGGCGCCTAAAAGTGCAAAGGCAAGACCACCCCTTCGCGCTCGCGACGCTCCAGGCTGTCTAGTGGAGATCAGCCTTGCTAGACGACCGCTAACTCCATCTCCAGATCGTCGTCGAGGCATTGACACGCAACGTCAAAGAAGACCACGTCCGCGAGATCTTCGGCAAGTACGGCGTGATCAAGGACCTGCGCATGCCCATGAACCCGACATTCAACATTAACCGCGGCATTGCCTACATCCTGTACGAAGAAATCGACGACGCCGAGCGCGCAATCGCGAAGATGCACGACGCACAACTCGACGGCGCCAAGCTACAGGTTTCAATCGTTCTACCAAGACGCCGCTTCTCGCAGACACCGCCGCCAGCACGCAGAGGCCCACCACCGCGCGAACGCTTCAATGATCGGTACAATGATAGCTACGATAATCGAGGAGCAGGGCCACCAGGCGCATACCGACCACCGCCAATGGGTGGAGGACCGCCTAGATACCGCTCGAGATCGCCGCGCGGAGGATTCAGAGGCGGAAGAGGAGGTAGAGGGCGAGGTGGGTATGGGTATAGGCCGCGCTCGTACAGCAGGTCGAGGAGCAGGTCACCACGGAGGAGTTTCTCCAGGTCTTCTTACAGCCGGTCTCCGTCCAGGACACCACCGAGGCGGGGATACGGAAGACGGGATTCACCGCCGCGGAGAGGTGGTCGCGGTCGCGGCGGCGGCGGTGGAGGCGGCGGTGGCGGCAGGCGAAGCCCGAGCTACAGTTCGTATGGCAGCAGGAGTCCGCGGGAACGCAGTAGGAGCAGAGACCGGCGATGAGAACCTCGGACGTGAAAGAGTCCTGAGAAGCGTCGTCCTAGCCCAAGAGATGTTCTAGTTAATTGGACCCGTAATCTATCCAAACACACTCAAGCCATCTTCAACTGAAAGCCCCCTCCACTCTCCTCATCCTCCCGTCCCGCAAACAACCCGCTAAAATCCACACTCCCCAGCCCAATCTTCCCCTCCCCCCTCTTCGGCGCATGCGGACTCTTCCTCCTCCTCTTTTCCTGCCCCGCCTTGCTCGGAAATGTCGGAAACATCTCACTCGGCTTGGGCTTGGGCTGTTCCCTAAAGTACTCATGCTGCAGTACCTCTTTCGCCGTGGGTCTACGCTCCGGATTCAGACTGAGCAAGGAAGACAACAGCTCGACGCCCGCGGCCGTCAGGAACGGGAATTTAGCGCGATTAAAGCCCGGCGTGCTACGATGGTCGCGCGGCATTTTGAGCGACTTCGCGTTCGGCAGGCGGTAGAATGCCGGCCATGTTTTCTCGCTGGGCAGGCCGCACAGCGTGAAGATGAGGGAGAGTTGGTCGACTTCGTTCTTGCCCTGCAGAAGTGGTTCTTTGGCGAGTAGTTCGCCGAATATACACCCGATGCTCCACATGTCGATTTCGGTCCCGTACGTAGTTGTGCCGAGGAGCAGTTCGGGCGCGCGATACCACAGCGTGACGACGAGTTGCGTGAGCGGTGCGTCTGGCGGCGGGATGTACCGCGCCATGCCGAAGTCTGCGAGTTTGAGCTGCCCACGGTTGTTGAGGAGGATGTTTGACGTCTTGAGATCGCGGTGGAAGATGAAGTTATCGTGCAGAAAATCTACGGCTGAGACGAGTTGGCGGAGCAGAGTTTTGACTTCGCTGGCCATGAAGCGCTCGCTCATGTCTTCTTGGAGGGTTTTGAGATCGTGTTCTAGGAATTCCATGACGAGCACGCATTCAGTGGGATCGTCGCCGGAGAGGATCTCCTGCAGAGACACGATGTTTGGGTGGCGCGCTTTTTGTAGGATGCTGATTTCGCGGAGGGCAGTAATGGGAAATCCGTCTTGTGCTTGGTCCATTTTTACTTTTTTGAGGGCGACGATTTGGGAAGTGGTGATATCCTGAGCGCGGGAGACGAAGCCGTAGGAGCCTTCTTCAATGGGGTTGAGATGCGAGAAATTGGAAGTATGACGGCATGGGGACCAGGTGGGAGCTTCGAAACGCAGTAGCTTCCTTTCGTCTTCAGGTAATTTGTGAAAAACGTCGCTATTGTCGTCGCCGCCGCCAGATGAGAGTCGTCGTCGCTTGGCGGGTCGTGACTCGGCTTCTGGTGCACCCTTCGCCGCTACCTCTGCCTCCTGTTGTTTAAGAAGCTTCAGACGTTTCTTTTCTTCCTTCTCTTTTCTGCGACGCAGCTCTTCTGCCTTGTCCGCCTCTGTGTCTGCCCAGCGCGACGCCATTGCTCCTTCTCTTTCCCGACGATATTTGTGATGTTTCCAGGATATCCAAGGCGAAACTCGGCGAGCCCGCTTGAATGGGATTTTTGCAATTGAATCTTGGCTTGGGTTCAGCTTATAACTATGTGAAGGTCATGGACGGGCACGTGGGCTGAAGTTGTAGTTGGAGGTCAAAGCTCCTTCACCTCGGCGCGTTCCGAACTAAACTTTTTGGTAGTTCCGAACACACACGTCATGGAGATGCGATAACACCCACCGACATGAGAGCATATACTCTCACTGCGATTCGGACGGCTGCTCGATGTAGTCAGTTGCACAAGGTCGAACGGGCTTGCCGAATAGCACCATGCGCTATTCGGTTGTTCTCATCGTTGACTTCACCGGCTCCAGGCACGGAGCGGAGATGGTCGACACCGTTGGCGAAGATGCTTGGTGAAGCCATAACTGTAAGTACTCCGGGAAAGATGATGTGCAAGGACTAATGTTGGCTCCAGACGACAGGGCCAATCTCTGTGGCCGCATATATGCGGCAATGTCTCACCGCGCCCGAAGGCGGCTACTACACGCGGCAAACAAGCGCCGGTCAGGATCAGTTCGGTACAAAGGGTGACTTCGTCACCTCACCTGAAATCAGCCAGATCTTTGGAGAGCTGATTGGTATCTGGTTATACGCAGAATGGCTGGCCCAAGGGAAGAAGGACAAAGTGCAGATCATCGAGGTTGGGCCTGGAAGAGGGACCTTGATGGATGATGTGCTTCGTGTACGTCGGTTCTCCACCAAACCTGTCTGTAACAGTGCTGACAAGTGAAAAGACTGTATCAAGCTTCAGCATGTTTGCAAATAGCATCGAAGCAGTTTACCTTGTCGAAGCATCCCCACATCTACAGAAACAGCAAGCGAAGCTCCTCGCTGGAACGGAGGACTTACATAAGAGTGACCTTGGTTGGACGGCTCCACTCAAATACATAGCTGGTGTCAGCATACAATGGTGCGAGGACATACGGTTCGTCCCGAAAGGTACAGGCCACTGGAATGCCTCCCTAAGGCTGCATTGCTGACAAGTCCATAGAGGAGACATCGACTCCGTTCATTCTTGCTCACGAATTCTTCGATGCACTCCCGATCCACGTCTTCCAAAACATTCCGCAATCGTCGATACCAGCCTCATCCACAATCATTACGCCTACGGGGCCCATAAAGCCTAAGCATGGCGCAACAGTACCTAAGAGCACATGGCATGAATTAGTTGTATCACCTGCGTCGCCTTATGCTTCTTCTGGGACAACTGTCACGACTTTGATTAAGGAGGAAACCGCGAGGGCAGACTTCGAGTTGACTGTGTCAAAGACACCTACACCACATTCTCTCTATTTGCCGAAGATGTCAACCCGCTACAAAAATTTGGAAGACACACCAGACGCCATTATTGAGATCTCACCCGAGTCCCTAGCATATGCTTCTGACTTCGCTGTGCGGATAGGTGGTGGTAATGTGTCCACTACAGCACTGTCGGCAAATAACGCAGAGTCAACAACCTTCGCCAAGACACAGCCCTCAGGTGCCGCACTTATTCTTGACTATGGCCCTTCCGACACCATCCCGGCCAACACTTTCCGTGGCATACGTTCGCATCAGACTGTCTCACCATTCACAGCTCCTGGCCTAGTGGACCTCTCAGCAGACGTAGACTTCCTCGCACTAGCCGATGCAGCACTCGATGCCTCGCCTGGTGTGGAGATCCACGGGCCAGTGGAGCAGAGTTTCTTCCTATCGACAATGGGCATCAAAGAACGCGCCGAGCGATTGCTGAAAGGCGCACAGGACGAAGATACCCGAAGAAGATTGGAGACAGGTTGGAAGAGACTTGTCGACAGAGGTCCGAATGGCATGGGCAAGACATATAAAGCTATGGCTATCGTGCCGTACATCGAGGGCTCGAAGCTTCGAAGACCTGTCGGCTTCGGTGGTGATATTGCTGCATAAATTAGCCGCTCAGAATGCTGCAAACCTGGCTTTGCGTACATCCGTATTGTGTAATCAACATGATCACAACCACAATGCCCAAATTTTGGCTGCAGGTCATGCAATTGGTCAAGTCCGCCAATCACGTGTCGTCAAGATAACTAAGCGCCACATGCTTTTGCCTGCTCAGCCTTCCTGCGACTCTTGAGTCCATCATCCTTCATCCACGCCTGCAATTTCTTTCTCCAACTACTCACCTACTCCCATTCCAAACGCTTCACGGCTTTTTGTACCGCGCGATGGACTCGGTCAAGGATCTTCTCGCACACAGTCTTGGTGCTTCACATTTGCTCAAACCTCGTCAATTTAGCCACGCCGAAAGGTCGACTTCAAATGAGGCTGAATCGTTGCTATGCGACAATTGCCGCAAGATCGATTGGGTGTATCTGCGGGAAAACCCCCTCACAAGTTACACAGACATAACACCCCACAGTCGATTCTTCGTTCTGGTACGGTCGAAGGGTTGTGAGCTTTGTGACCTGCTAATGTCGGAGTATGAACTCGGTGAAACGGCTGTGTTAAACTCCTTCTTGTTCTCAAATTTCTCCTGGTGGGCCTCCGCAACAGTTCCGGGCGCTTCTCCGAGCATATTGTTATGCGTAAATGCAAATTCCGATTTTGTGGACGTCAATAGGGACAACCGTATTTTCTACACCCCCCCTGATCATCTCGAAGAAGGCGTCAATCTTTGGAAGCCACGACCATTGCAGGAAACACCTGACTATGAAGCTGCTCAGAGGTGGCTGGCAAATTGTCAAAACTTTCATGGCCCGAGCTGCGGCCACTCATCCGCCCCTCGTATCGAAGGAATGCACCTTATTGATGTACATGATATATGTGTCGTAGCTGCAGATCAGTTGATCGATCCACCTTGGATCGCGCTTAGCTGTACGTATATCTAGCCGCGAAGTACTAATGGGACGTATACTCACCACACATATGAAACCGCAGATGTGTGGGGCGATAAGCACCAGTGCTCCCCAATCAATATTACCGATGGTGGTCGTCTGCCTCATAATCTGCCTCGAACGATCGAAGATGCCATCACTGTTACGCAACATCTCAACTACCGGTATCTCTGGGTAGATGAGCTTTGCATCAATCAACGCGACCCTACGCACTGTGCCTCCCAGATCAAGAAAATGGATCAAATATATAAAGGAGCAGATCTCACTATCGTAGCTGCCGCCGGCGATCACAAGGATTTTGGTCTCCCAGGTGTATCTACCCAGCGTATGCATAACTCGGTCATCCTTCCCAAAAGGGGGGTGGTTTTTAGCAGCGGCCCAGATCCTGTTATCCACATCAGGGGGTCATCGTGGTGGAGAAGAGCATGGTAAGCAAGCTTTAATTTGACAGGGTTATTATGGCACATGCTGACAAACAAGCCATTAGGACTTTTCAGGAAGGATACTTCTCAAGGCGCCTTCTAGTCTTCACCGATTGTCAAATGTCTTTCTTCTGTCAAGGAACGTCCTGGATGGAAGCATTGTGCGGATCAGAGACCTTGGATGAAACCACGATAGAATGGAATACATGGCCAGTACGACAGAATCTTTGGGGTACCTATACAGGCTCGATATATTCGAATTTCTCGCCGCTGATTCACAACTACACTAATAGGCGGCTTTCTTACCAGGCAGATGCACTCAATGCGGTAGCTGGAGTGCTTCATCATCACAGTCAGGCGGATGATCCTGTGTACAATATAATTGGCCTACCGTATCATGTCGGTATCCAGGATATATCGCTTCACTCAATCGATACCATTATGGGTCCTGCACTTTCTTGGAGTCATAGCGATTTTGGTCCACAACCAGAGCGGAGACATGTGTTTCCTACTTGGACCTGGGCTGGTTGGACAGATTGCGTAGAATGGGAACCCTCACCTGGTGAGATTACTGCCTCGTGCTTGAAAAATGTGGAATTCGAGAACAGTACGGGCAAATTGTTCGGTTCGCCAGAGCTAAACAGCTGTAAGTCTGGGCCAGACTTACAACAAATGCTAGACTCGGTACAAGTGGTGGTCTTTGAAGCACCGACTATTCCCTCTTGGTTGATCAAAAGCCCAAGAGAGCACGAAGGAAGCGGCCACAGCATCATGATCGCCGGTCATGGTGTTGATGGGTGGGACCTGGCTACCGCGAATGCTGACGACTTGGTGGCCAACGTCGAGCAAGGTGTCTGGACTTGTTTCTGTCTAACCAAGGCCGAATCCCGGATTTTCATCTTGGTAGTCCGATGGGTAGATGAGCACACTGCTGAACGTATCACCGGTTTCAGTCTCTGGAAACATCAACGCACAGAGGAAGAGGTCCAGCGGTTTGAGGATTGTCTGGGAGAAATGCGTAGCGTCAGGCTGATATGACACTGCGGACGGCGCGAGCGATCACGACAGACTTATCGACTTACGCTGAACTACACATGTACCCCGGTTTATACATCCCGAGGAAACGAGTCGGCTTATAAGAGGTGGTTCTGACCTCGGATATTCGACTTGTTCTCAACTTCTGTTCTCTGACAAATCTCGTACTCCGTGCACTGCACGGATATACCATAACCAGCACTCTCGCACATCGCCTTCGCTACGCTCCAACAATAGCCACAACCCACAATGCAATCGTGGAGACAACAAAACCTCTCTACCGCCAACAACCACGCTTTGAGCACCGACACACACGCCATGGCCATACTTCTTAACACACCGCAAGCAAGGGTAGATCCGGCGTATATCAATGTCGGTGCTATTTTCGATTGCAGATTAGTACATCATACACAATTAGGAAAGTCACCGCGGCTTACGGTTGCAGATGTACCGGCTGCCATCTGTGGAGCTAGTGATCATCTCGGCGGGCTCGATTCTGAGGCGTAGCACACGCGTCGGAACATCTCCGATTCCTTCTCCTGACGCATAAAGCACGATTTCAGTTTTTCTCTGGGATGCACAGGTCTTTCCTCGGTAGTGAAAAGGGTTTCAGAAGCGAGATAATTGAGCGTTCTTCTCCAAAGCCGCTTTTAGAAGACTTATGGGTTGTGAAATAAGGGGCTTTATGCCTAAATCTGATCGCTCTTCATTGTGTGCGGAAAACAAGTCTCGTTCGCTGCATAAGCAACGACACTTATCATAGAAGTTGCGTATTTCCCGCCCGTTGGGTAAGCGCAGACAGTCTCCCTTCATTCAGTCTGTATTGAGGCAGAAGACATAATCAATACTTTGAACACAGATCTACAGTATTTCAATTTCCACAGGTGGTCTGTCGGAAAAATCTGCCAGCAGTACTCTCGCGAAGCCAACACGACGAAAAGCGCGTTCAGATGTCCAATACCTCAGAACCAAAGCCCATCCCAAAAAAGGTCTATCCTCACCTCCAGTATCGTCTTTGCTTGACTCTTGCGGTCCCAAAGGAGCTGTGCCGATGAGGAAAAAGTATAACGGTCGAAGCCGTCTTTGACTAAAAAGCAAGGCTTCCCAGCTCGGGTCATCCATGTCCATTTCAGGCCGACTCCATCGTGATTTCTGTCGTAGCCATATCTCCAGCTCAGAAGAAGTGCCACGTATCTCTTCGCCCAGTGAAGTAACCTCAGCAATCTCCAGAAGCTGTCCTCGTGCTCGAAGAGAAGCCCACTTCAGCCCGCCGTAGTCTCCGGCTCCATCATGTCCACTGTCCAAAAGTGCATAATTGGCAAGATCCACCATGTCTTTGCGGCCCTGGACCCAGTGCACGGCACCATCGACACTGGCCCACGACCAAGACGGCGCGCCTCTCCATGTGTCATTCCACTCTTTGACCGACTCACCCCAACCGCCAATGCCTGGTCTCTTGGCGAGTTCTGGCTCCACATGCACGGGCTCGAATGCTCGCCGAGACCACAGCAGCCCCTGGCCAATATCACCCGCCCACAGGCCGGCGAAATAAGTGTCTCTGAGCAGATCGTTGAAGCGAGCAGCGACGCCAGATATGGCCGGTAATTTGTCCGACTTGTTGGTTAAATCACGACTTGTGTACCTCGATACAGCCTCATACCAGCTGTCATATAAGGGTCGCTTTGCGTAATGGGCGTCACGTGCAGCGGCTGCCTCAACCTCGTCGATACTCTCTCTGAGCCTCCGCCACTCTGATACGAACTCTTCGCTGCCCATATATTCACCTGCGACTAGCGTCCGCGCAGGTGTGGGGTTTTCCGTCGCATCGCTCCATAGTGCTGCCCGGAGCTCACCGTCATCGATCGCCCCGAAATCCGTGTACCATTTCCTCTCTGTGCTTGTCTCATCCCATATTCCCTCATGGCACTCCCAATGCAGCTGGTCTTGACCGAAATGAAGCAGACGTGGGCCTAAGAGTCGTTCTTGAAAACACCAAGCTCTTGTATTCAGCGAACCTTGGGATACGTCATCTGCGAAATCGTGAAATATCTGATCCGTGATACAGGTGGCTGGTCCTGCTTCCACATTCTTCAATGTCTTCAGTTCAACCACATTGAAATGCTGTCGAGGCGTGAACAGCCTTGTGTTCCCTGAGGTCGCAATACAGGCTGATATGGTGAGTAGAGACGATGCGTAAATATGGTCCATTAAAGGCAATTGAGCGCGTTTATCTTCGTCCGAATCTTGGAGAATACACAAACTGTCGATCCATATGTACTGATATCCTAACAATCTGGTG
>TARA_R110002003_G_scaffold59_11_pt1 | contig 15671 bp, 20 predicted proteins | sample TARA_R110002003 | Tara Oceans TARA_R110002003 (sample SAMEA4396441) | marine metagenome | biome: Westerlies Biome; feature: [SRF] surface water layer (ENVO:00010504); material: water (ENVO:00002006), including particulate matter (ENVO:01000060) such as... | depth 5 m
TGGACTCTTTCTGTCTCTTCCAAGCGTGCAGACTTCCTCGAGTACGCGGTGTCGATGCTGGACGCTAGTCGCGCCATGTTGAACAACCTCGCCGAGAAGCCAAGCCTGGCAGAGCAAATCAGTAGCGCTGGTGTTCCTCCTGCGGCGCCGCGACAAAGATATCAGTCGAATATGGGACCACCGCAGTACTTTGATGGCTCCGGTCGGCATAGCCCCGAAGATATCAATATGGAAGATGGCGACGACCTCAGGAGAACGATGAGTGGCGACAGCTTCCAAGGCTTCAACGACGGGTCGCAGTTCGGAAGCCAGCCAAGTAGTCGACCGCAGACTGCAGGCAATTCGCCGCAGTCCCAATGACGTTTGGGGAGAATCTAGATTGGCAGTCCGGAAGACTTGTATTGTCACGCATCATTAGCGGAGGGGGCCCTTTTAGCCTTGATTCGCACAGCAAGCGTTCTGATCTTTATACGTTTTTACGGAACACACGGAGTTGTCGCGTATTGGATCGCGCGAAGATCGCGCCATATCGCGAATCACGACACGCGTGGGATCTCATTACGTCCTCGCTTACTCCGCGAGACTTGGTACTGGGATAATGATTTGACGCTGATGTTTATGATATCTTAGACCGCACGTGCATATATGATAGAACGTTCTTGGTACAGGCATCAGACAATTGATGTTGCTGCTGCCTCAACTCAAGCCCCCCTCCCTGATCATCAACACGTGATTGTGCTTTGCCCTTTATCCCATCCCTTCCGCACCGCCCACACATCCATCATATACATTCTCACAACCCAACTTCCTCCAACGCCCCCGCTCCCTCCCCCACCCCCACCGTCCACACACTCAGCTCCCTAACCCGCCCCGCATCCACCACGCCCGCAACACCCCTGACCCCCCGATCCAGAAACCCCAGTCTAGACAAACACTTCTTCGCCGCCTCATTGTCGGGGTCCGTCAGCCCAGCAAAAGCCCTACATCCCCGCCTCTCGCGATAATACTTCATCAGCGCGCCCGCGGCTTCGGTGGCGTAGCCGCGCCCGTGGTACGGGGGGAGGAAGTTGAAGCCGATGTCTGGGATGGACGGGCTGGGGTGAGATGGGTGGCGGGCGAGTTGGCAGGATATTACGCCGATGTGTTCGAGGGTTTGATCCTCTTTCTCGGTTGTGGCATGGTCGGACTGGGGCTGGGATTGTGGCGTGGGATTGGTATTGGGATTGGAGTTTGAAGGCCGGAGAGAAACGCAGTACCGTCCGTACCCCGTTCGCACCATTCTGTCTGCGCCGGTGGCGATGAAGGCTTGCGCGGCGGCGCGGTCGGGGATTAGCGTTGGGCCGGAGGGTCTGTGTTTCATTGAGAAGGGGCTGTGGAGGAGGGAGAGGGTGAGGTCGGCGTGGGAGGTGTTGGTGGGGAGGAGGTGGGAGATGTGAAGGCGAGGGGTGGTTATGAGGGGGTTTGGGTCGAGGGATGGTTCTTTTGTGAGGGCGGAGGTGGGAGAGGTGGATGTGGTTGTCGTTGGGGTTGGAGTGGACATGGTGTGATTGGGTGTGCCGGTGAATTTGGCTGTGTCTAAATTCTGGGCTCGAACGGGTTGGTAGAGACTGTTAGTATAAGAGCAATAAGCGTTTTGATGTCAAACTTCGCTGCCTTGTCGTGTAGAAGTAGATGACTCATCTCGGGAATCCTCCATGGCGGTCAGCGCTAGATGCCTGAATAGGAAGCTGTGAAGATTGCGACGCATGCGAGGACAAATATGTCACGTCAGATGCTGGAAGTAGAAATTGCCTATTAAGGGGAGACCGGCAGGGAAGACAAGGTTCTTCGATGATTACAGATTAGTGACACTTGAAACTATAGTATTCGGACGTATAGGCGCACAGAGCGCCATAGGATATTGTTATCAAAATGAACTAGAGACACGGTTTAGAAGAAGTTGAGATAAGTGAGGACAGGAATCACGGAGTGTGAAGGTCATGAGTCGGCTCGGAGGACATGAGCTGTAAGATGAACGATACAGTTACATGTGGAAATCATAAGCGAGTTGACACTCGTAATCCGCAGACTCTTCGCAACCTCGAGCCATGGCTGGCAAAAAGAAACATGTAACAGTACTCGCCGCGCGATAGAGCCTCAGACCCAGTGCGCTACGTGTTTGCGCACGAAGACATTTCGAGGCTGATGCCTATGCGCATAGCGGATCGCGCAATGTGACTCGACACGCAGTGGAGCATGAAGACCGAGAGATCGATGAGAAGCCTCCAAGAATATTTCCGCCTACCTTCAAGACAAGTTTGCGGCTTGTTGTTGGCATACCACCGTGGGTCTCGATCAAGAATTTTCGGTTGTGGAGTTCAGGCGTTAGCCTACCGGTAATCTACAGCATGTTACGAAGTGCACTTTCCTCGGGAAGCTTCTGAGCGTATCGATGCAATCCAATCCAGCACATCCGGGAATCGGAACGTAGCAACAGAGTTTGACAATCAGGAAGAGCTGGAAATATGATTGGATGGGAAAATTGAGTAATGGACGTGAGAAAAAGAGGTGACTCAATGCGACTTGCCGATGATGGAGTCGGCAAAAACAGCGCGAAAATGAAGAAGATAGGATTTTTTTTAGATTGGCAGCTTCGGTGTGGTTGATGGTGGTAAGTTGATGAATTGTTGACGAGAAATCAAGGTTCGGTGGTCAGTATTTTGGATGTGTTGGCCTGCTCATGCCGCGCTGTTGAGAAGTGCTGTCAGGTCGCCGACACCGCCTGCCATGTCGCATGGTGTCGTCCTTTGGCTTCATCTTGCTGTCAGACAGCCATTGGGAGTGACAGTCGACCCAGGTGGAAGTTGGCCCAGGATGTCGCGCCTCGATTTACATGGCACTGAGGCTTGCCATGGCTGAGCTGGCAGAGACGTGGACAACAACATTACCATCGCGCCCGACTCAACTCCCGCAAAAGCATATGCACAGCGACTCTGGCAGTGCCTTTGCCGTGGAGATCCGGTCATCACCGAGCCATTTTGCCTTCTGAGCTGTCCACGTTCTTCGTCGCTCTAGCCAGAGGTTACATGGATCGCCATGTGCTGATAGCCGTGCTTTCTCCACCCGTCCTGCAGAAAGGCGGCGTCACCGAAAATTGTGATTCGTGGAGCGAAAAGTGTACCTGGCCGGGCGAATCATGACCGTGGAGTTGTGCAGAAGTTCGCAGGGCGTTCACCAATCGACGTCGGCGCTGCTGAGGCACTTATGCAGGTCCAATGCGTTGAGACGCGCGGCACGGCTGTTATGTCTATCTTAGTGTCGGCGTTGTTTTTCGCGATCACAAACCTGTGATGGCGATTTATGCTGCTGAAGTTGTATTGTTCGAGCTAAGTAGCGATGAAATGAATGCGCGACTCTGGGGTTTCGATGCCTCATGAGGCGGAAGGACATGATTGGGCCCGACACGTCGTTTCTCATTTATGAAACGTGGGTGATCTCCGTCGGGATGCGGGACGGAACTTTGGTGTCACGGTTGGCGCCTTCCCTAATATTCCTAGCGCGCTCACTAAGCGACCAATACCCCTGGCTAGAATCCTTCAACCTCCGTCCAGGTCTCAACGCTCATAATCCTGTTCCTGCGTGGGATATGCACCTAGTGTTCGGCCTCTCTCAGTCCACCAACGACTATCTTGTGAAGATCCTTCTTGTCCTGCATGAAGCTTATCGATACCAGGCAGGTTGTTCTCCAACGTGGCTCCAACAAGTTTGGCTTCCGAGCTACCTACGCTGCCCAGTGCGTTGATGACAGCGTTGGCGCATGCCAAGTGTGGAAACCTCATTTCCACATCCGCGCGGCATCTGTGATCGAGACTTGGGTAGCGAGACTTTTGTGCAACTTATGGCCTGTCATTGGTAGTTCGGAACCGGGCATCTGGGAAAAGTCAATCCAACCTTATTCACACGTGTTGGCGCAGCTGGGCGGTTTCTGCATCTGAAACCGGGGCCAGGAGTCTTTGCCGAAGAAAGAAAGACAAGTCAGCGCGGGAGTGGGCCGATGGCTGCCAGAGCGGCGTTGCTTTGGGGGACGGCGTAAATCCCATCTCCACTGGTATAAGTAGACGGTTGCGCCCGAAGATGTGCCCGTCGATTTGCACCAGGTCTCTCCTTTCACATCGCATCTGTCGATCCCACACTCCTTTGGTATATTCATACCATTACATTCATTCCTTAAATCAACATGGTTCAATCGTCTGCTCTCCTTGCCCTCGTGGCTTTCACTGGCGTGATTCAAGCTACTCCCATGCATCACCGCCGTCATCAGCACGTTCAGGCCCGAGGCGAGGCTGGCAAGCGTGGTCTTGCATTCCCTAAGCAGTTCAATGGTCAGGCTGGATCCTCTTTCACCCACGCTTTCGCAGGCCATTCTCAGGTCACTTGGATGTATGACTGGGAAGCCGTCATTGATGGCGAGGCCGTCTCTGGTCTTGAATATGTTCCTCTCCTCCACAGCAACCAGGACTGGTGCACATCTGGCTGGACGCAGAACGTCGCCAACGCACGCTCCAAATACAATGTCAAATATGTCCTCAGCTTCAACGAGCCGGATCAGTCTGGGTAGGTTCAGCGATAACAATCTTGTGTTGTCATCGTAATTCTGACTCACTACAGTGGCGGCGGCTCCAACATCCCCGTCGACCAAGCCATCGCTGCACACAAGCAATACATCCAGCCCCTTGCCGGCTCCGGTCTGAAGATCGGCTCTCCCGCCGTCACCAATGGTAACGAGCCCAACAAAGGCATAAATTACCTCAAGCAATTCATGGCTGGCTGCAGCGACTGCCAAATCGACTTCGTTGTTGCCCACTACTATGCCTGGGCCAACGCCGACGACTTCAAGAACTACCTCACCAAGTTCCACGAGACCTTCAACAAGCCCGTCTGGGTCACCGAATTCGGCGTCAACCCAGGTGAGGGCGATGCCGATGCCTTCTTGAAGCAGGTTCTGCCCTGGTTGGACCAGACCGAGTGGATCCAGAGGTATGCTTACCATATGGCTGCCCCGGATGTTGAGGGCAAGAGCTACCTCGTCAACTCTGCTGGTAACGGTCTTACTGCTGCTGGTCTGACGTATGCCACGTGCCCATCGTCATAGACGTGGGTAGAACTTTCATTTCTTGTTCATATTTTATGATACTTAGAGAAGGCTATCAAAAAGGTCACATATGTCAACTTCGTCTTCAACACTTTCGTTAAGCACTGTTAATCCTAGACTTTCCTCTGACACTCGTTGCTATGTTTGGTCCATTCGGTCTGCCCTTTTCACGTAGAACTACGGCACGATTATTGCTTTATTGCATGTGAATGCTAGGCGCGCGCCTGGACGACGTTTCGAGCCGCCACCCCCAAAAACGCCGAAACTAACACTAAGTAATATAAACAAGAATTTACAGCATCAGGTACAGACTTCGTAAAACCGCAAGCCTAAACTAACCGCCCAATCCACTCCAAAGAAGAAAGAGGCGTCAAGCATTTCCCACAGGCCTCCTACCTTGCACCTCCCCACTCGGCAACTCATACACCATCCCCCCTTCGCCCGCCTCCACAACCTCCGTCACCCTATGCTCCCTTTTCTCTCCCCCATGCAGTTCATGTTTCTCCGGCACAGGCGCATACATCTCCGGCACCATTCTCCCCTCGAGTTCCAAATCCGTCCTCGTCGGCATATGCGCTGCTTCGGGCGCAAAGTGGCCCTTGTCTTTCGTCTCGTCTGGCGGACGAGGTCGTGCCGCCTCGGCATAGATCTTGGATTGTTTGCGGCGGCGGAAAAGCCAGAATGCTAGGCCAAGTAGGAGGATGAGTGCGAGTGCGCCGATGGCAATGCCTGCGATGGCGCCCGGTGCGAGTTTCTTCGATGTACCACTGGACTGTCTAGGCCTTGGAACGAGGTTGTCAGTCTTGTTAACAGGCTCAATGGTGATGATGTCGGGTGTTGGCGGGGGACTGGTGAATACGGCTTGGCTGATGTTGAAGACGTCGCGCTCCCAGTCTACGCTCAAGTAGATTTCCTGCATGAAGGCACGACCGAGGGTGTATTGTGTGTCGTTCGCTGCGCGCCGCAGCGGGAAGTAGTTGCTTTGCGTGCCGAAGATGGGATAGCGAGCTTGCAGATCGAAGGCCGCGTATGGAATCTCGACGGTGATTGTGTCGCCTCCTGACGCTGAAGTGCCGATTGTGAAGCTCATTGTTGGGGCCGAGGTTTGTAGCACATTGCGCGCGGTGTCGGTGACGACGTATCGTTGTGCTGCTTCGAAATATGTGAGGCCGAGGGCTGAGGCGATGGTGTCGCAGACGGATGTAGGGAGCCAGATATCTGGGACGTTGGTATCGATGGTTGCGACGATGCCGTTGCTGAGAAGAGTCGCTGAAGTGCCGTTGGAGAAAGTAGATGTCACTTTTTGCACGCCAACAATGGTATCTAGCGTAGCAGGAACTAGTAGAGTCTTGTTGGAGTGTCGTGAACGATCATAGCCCCCGAGAATGAGGCTGCCGGGGACTCTGGTGAAGCCTGGAGCTTTGTCAGGGACTTGAACACAGGCATTACTTATATGGCTTACGATATGGCGCCCCAGCTTGGTACCCAAAGCTCAAGCTCGGAACTTTCCCCTCTTCCTTTAACCTCGCGAGAAGCGAATGCGGTCGCTCAGTCTCGCCGACAATGATCGGGAACATACTCAGTCCCAATTGACCAACCCAAAAGTCCGGCGTCCCGTAGGCGGCGACAGCCAATTGCTCGACTTTGGTCTCATTATGATCTTGACTAGATCCCATGCCAAAGTTATCATAGCCAAAGTACGCATTACCACCAAGTCCGAGGTTCACTCCCAAGCCCATCTGGTAGATCCCAATCTCTTTCCATGACGACGAAGCGTTCTTCTGAAACCCAGGACTTTGTCTTGATTGGAAAACTTCGACACCACGCTGTCCACCACAGTCAGTGATGTTCATGCGCTCGGGCGCACAGTCCTCATCGATGGGCAAATAGACTGTCTGCCCATGGAAGCTAGGAAGGACGTGGAAGTACTGGGGCGGTGTGCCGACATGCACATAGAACCTAGAACAGTTCAGTTCCGAGGTTATGATTCGAACCATAGGCCTGGAAAATGCTCACGTTGACCAAGTCCCATCATTTCCCAACCAACGACCAGAATTCGGCACAACCAGCGGCTTCGGTAGACCTGTGACTGAACTCATTTTGCCAGCAATAACAATACAGCAGGAAACATATTATACAAACCACTCCCGCATGCGCGGATCTCTTAGATATGCATACCCAGTGGCGTTGGGGTGTGACGATCAGCTGTTCAAGTGCTCGCTAAACTTTACCGAACTTTCTCATTCACAGGGTTGAGCACCATTCCAGATGCGGCCATGTTCTCGACTTCGAACCTGAGACGCCGGATGCGGAGCTACAGCCAAGTATTGCATTTGCTCGCATTGAGCCGTGCCGAGAGAAGTCGCCTGTTCGACACCAATGATGATGGTGATGCCTTGGCAGGTAACTTCATGCGGGCAGTGAAGGAAACTCTCTTCTGGATGCCATGGCCAGCCCCGGAGCGGGGTACCTAAAGAGTATGCTTTGAGGATAAGTAGAGGTATGTTGCTTTTGACGGTGCAGGATAAAGTACTGAAGGTATACCGCTGGACAATCGCTCACGGCGTTCGTTGTGTGCAAGCCCTATCATCGCTAGAAGCAACAATTAGCGGTCATGCTCTCGTTATTTCCCAGTCATGGGCTTACATACCTCACCATTCTCTCGCTCCTCAGTACAGTGTCGGCTGGAGGATATCATCCAGAGCCTTCGGAGACAGACCAGTGCAAACCAACTGTCGAGTACAAGACCGTAACCCCGTCCATCACCCTCACTGCCAGCGCAGAAACCGTCACCGTCACTATAAGCCCTGTCGCGGAAGTAAGCTCCTCCGGGGGATACTATCTTGCCAGAGGGTACCCGTATGACGAACCTAAGCATAATTTGACCACGCCCATCATTTCCACTCCGGCGTCCCACAAGACGCCTGCGCCTACACCTACCTCTACTTCTGACCCCATAGAAGAAGGCCCGGGTGTACCATGTCCACCCGTCTCGACATCTATTACCTATGCGCCTGCCCAGACATTTTTCTTCAAGCCTCTCGTCACCGAGACAGCGTTCTACCCGGCAAACCCAGAAGAGCCGCTTGTATCACCGACCAACGGTCGGCTTCCGCCCGTTCCATCTCCACCTGGTTTCACACCCCCAGGTGCGTCCCAGCCGTCGCCCGCGCCACCACCAGCACAGCCTGTTGTCACAGGGTAAGTGTTCCCGGCAAGTTCAATGATGTCGCAAACTGACTGCTATGCCTACAGCGGCCCAACTCCTGCGCCCGGTCCGGCGCCCGGACCTGCTCCGGGTATGTCGTCTCCCGTAGCTCCTCCTCTTGCTCCTGGGGCGTTATCTCCAGCAGCTCCTCCTCTTGCTCCTGGGGCGTCACCTCCCGCAGCTCCTCCCCTTGCTCCTGGGGCGCCATCTCCAGCAGTTCTTCCTGGTCCTGGCGGTCCTACTCCAGGAGTTGTTCCTCGGCCAGGCGAGACCACCGTTGCAGTGTCGCCCTCAGACGCAGCCAGTGGGTCCGCACCAGCCCAGTTCACTGGTGGCGCCGCTCGTGAGCTAGTCGGTGTCGGACACTTTGTCATCGTGGGATTAGCGGGGATGCTGCTCGCCTGGTTGTAGTACTGGGGAATTGAAAAATACTAGAAGAACGATAGTGGAGGGAATGAACTAAAAGAAAGGTATGTGAGAAGAGATGCGAAAGGAAGGTAATGCGTGAATGACAGCCACGACGGCATTTGATATGACTTAGAAGGGTATTGAATCAAATCCACTCCTTGCGCTACATGTCAGGAATGCGCTATGCTTTTTGCGAGCCCAATGCGCGCTACTGTGTACGCCTTTACTCCAATACTTATTTTACAAGTGGTTTCGCCTATCCGTCCAGCACTCCACTCTCTTTCAAACTCCTGAACAGCTCCGGCTCCAGGAACTTGCTGATCGTGACGTCTTCCGCTAGACCCTTTCTCCTTCTCGTCTTGAGCACGAAATCACGCGCTAGCTGTTGCGCCGTTGCTGGTTCGAGTGGTCGCAGCTTGATTTCCTTGTCAAGAGGGTCGCCAGGGACAATTGACCACCGGTCGAACATCAATGAAAGTGATACTTGACCTTGTGTGTGGATTCTGAGATCTGTTTCGAAACCGAATGAATCGATGACCGGAATGAGGCCTCGTACATTGTACAGTGGAGTGCCTGCGATCGGGCCATCCTGCAGTACATGGCCACGTCTCCGCGCCAAAACTGTGTACAAACTGCTCTTGGTGTCTGCAGGGCCGATCATACTGCAGGAGTAGACCGGCTCCATCAACCTTGGGCTTGCCATCAGGAAACTGGAATAACATGCACGTCGGCTTGTGGGGATGATCTGGCCACCTCCCCGGAAAATTGCTTCGGGCGCGAGCTCGACGTCTGTGATGCGGAACTTGGTATTGCGGATGGGCTCTTCGCAAAGTGGCCCTTCGCGTGTAGCCCAGCTAAAACCTTGGCGGAGTGTGTCGCGAACTGTGCGGAGTGTCTTGGTGTCGACCTCAGAAGGCAGAGTGTCGTTTTGGAGGATGTTGGGCCCCATATCATCTGGCCCAAAAGCCCATATATTGCGCGATGCAAGCAGATCGTAGCCGTAGTTTTCCTCAAAGAACTTGCCAACCACTCGCACAGGGTCTTTGATGTTGACTTTCCCAGCTTCGATGTCTTCTGCGATACCCGGATCTAGGGGCTCAGCAATCATGGTGAGTTTGTTCTTCTTGTTTGGCGTGAGCGCATAGCACTTGATGGCCGACATTTCCACGACAGTTTCCGCGAAACGCGTCACGGGATCCGACACTTTGATCTCCATATCGGCATAGAGACGTCGTAGGTCGTGCAGTACACAGTCCATGTACAGTTCTCCAGTGCCGAGAACGACGTGCTCTCCGGACTCTTCGACTTTGGTAGTGATCAGAGGATATGACTTGTTGATCTTTCGTAGACCGTCAAGCATCTTCGGAAGTTCGGAAGGATTGATGGGTTCGACTGCGACCTTGAAGACGGATTCGAAGAAATGTCGGATCGGCCGGAAAATGTAGGCGTCTTCGTCCTCGGGGAGCTTTGTGTCTACGATGGTGGCGGTCTTGACTATCGAGTTGTCCACGCCTCCAAGCAGTACCCAGTTTCCTGCAGGGACACCACTCACAGGAATGTTATATCTCGACTCGGCTATCCAAGTGTCCGTCACTGTCGCGATGACCATATCTTCTTCGTCTTCAAGCGTGTAGCCTTCGCCAAGCACACGCACGGATTGGGATGACCTTGCAATGCCACTCATCACTCTTCCCAAAGCAGTAAATGACTTGGCATCTGTGGCGTTGAATAATTTTGTGACGTGCACCACTAGAGGCCCGTCCTGATCGCATCGTTCCATGGCTTCCGCTGTCTTCGTATCCATGGGACCAGTGTAATGTCTTTGCAATAATCGTTTGGCTCCTTCTGCTGGCGAAGGAACGTGTTGTGTGACCATATCGACAAAACCCATTGATGGTCCAAAATACTGCTGACAGACAAGACGCATGAGCTCTTTCGCGTCGGTCTTGTACTCGGAAGGTTTCAATCGTATGCCTAGTGCGTCTAGAGTGTCCTTTAAGTCGGCGGAGCTTTCGCTCAAGGTATGCGAGTAGAGCTTATACACGGGCTCAAGAATCCAGTGGACGAACGATCGCTGTGAGCCTTCCTCCTGGCGCTTGCGGCTGAACTTGCGGCTGCCGGGATTGTAGTAAATATCGCCCCACAAGCGCATCGCGAATTTCTCGATATCCAAGCCTTTCATTGGTACACCAAATCCAGGTAGCTTTGAGGGCCCAGGGTAGAAGTCGGAGTACATCTTGGCGAACGATTGGATCGTGAATGACCATCGCATGCTTGTGCAAGCGAAGGCGACGTTGCCTTTCTCTGGGCTTACCCGCCGACTGGCGCCCCTGCCCGGAATTGTGTCCTCGATCACAGTGTTGACCTGCTCGATTACATGCTTGATCTTGAAGTATGCGTCACTTGGCGGAAGCTTCAGCTCTAAAATCAGGCGATCCATCTTGTTGACGACCAGTGTCAATGGTAAGTCTTCCAAAACGGCGTGCTTGATGATCTGTTCCGTGTTGACTTGTACGCCTTCCACAACGTCCACCACCAATACCACACCGTCTACCAGTCGCAAAGACGCTGCAACCTCGTCGGCGAAGTTGACGTGGCCCGGTGTGTCTAGAATATTGAAGAGATGCGACTTCGACTTCGTGTTTTGCAGGATCAGGCTCATTGGCGCAGCCTTGATCGAGAGACCTCGTTCCCGCTCGAGTATGTGCACATCTGTGTATCGCAATTGCTCTTCCTTCTTCTTGCCCTTTTTGTAGTCCAATCGATCTTGAATGTCGTGTGTCTCCATGACGAGCATGTCCATGAAGGCGGTCTTTCCATGGTGCAAGTGTCCGGCAATTGCGATGTTTCGTATCTGACTGGGAAAGTTCATCAAATCGGTCAGAAGCTCTCTCGAGTGATGAACCGGCGGCAAATCCGTCTCTTGTATCGTGAACTTCTTTTGCACTACTGGCGCAATGATGGGCTGCGCAAGCGACTGCGTATCCTCTTCCTGTACCAGCACCTCGACACCGGGACCGTATACGTCGGACGCGGAGGGGTAGTACTGCTTGTCTTCGTGCAGTATTACGGCGTTCGACGGCCCGTCGTCTACTTCCATGAGCTGCTGGTCGTTCACCTCCGCCTCTTCCTGATCCTCATCGTCGAGGACGTAGGCGTCCGCTGCCTCGCCGTTGGTCTGGACATCATCGTCGGACTCGGCTTCGCCAATAAAGTTGCCAAACCTGGAAACGTCAGTCGCGTGATCATCGTTAGTATGTAGAAAGAGCGTACTCGTCATAAAGATCATCCATGTTGGCAGGACGCGTGAAGGCAGCGGTTGTGATATGCGACCGCGAAGCTCTAGCTATCGCAAAATCGTGGCGGCGAAACTGTTCTGCCGGATCGCCGAGCCAGGCGGCCCATGCGCAGGCGGTGAACAATGCTAGCGGATCCCTGTCGCAATGCAGGGACAAGCGCCTGCGATGCATGTCCGGTCCCGCTAGAACTAATAATTCATAAGGCCGCCTGTTGTGTTGAGCACAGCGGTTTCCTTTCACTTTCTGTTTATCTTAAGCCTCATACAAGCTGCCCAAGATGTCTTCTCTCCCGCCCGTATACATTGTCTCAGCTGCCCGTACGCCCACGGGCATGTTCCTGGGGTACGTTGCTAGTAGAGAGAGAAACGAGGGGCAAAGTGTAGTCAACTGACACCAAGCAGCTCCCTTTCCAGTCTGTCGGCTATTCAGCTGGGGTCTCATGCTATCAAAGGTACCTTTACATCATATTGCTCACAAACATGCGCAGTTGGGCTAATACGATGGCACAGCTGCTGTCGAACGTGCTGGCCTGAAGCCTGAAGATGTCCAAGAAGTCTTCGTGGGCAATGTCCTTTCCGCGAAGTAAAGACACTTTCCTGAATCCCCTCTGAGACTTTGCTAAGTTCATGAGCCTCGGTCAGAACCCCGCTCGCCAGTGTGCCATTGGCGCTGGTCTCCCCGAGTCCACCGTAGCCACCACCATCAACAAGGTCTGCGCCTCCTCGATCAAGGCGCTGATTATTGGTGCACAAACCATCATCACCGGAAATGCGGACATCGTGGTTGCTGGCGGCACCGAGAGCATGTCGAACACCCCCCACTACCTTCCCAACATGAGGACTGGTGCCAAGTTCGGAGACCAGTCTCTGGTCGACGGTGTTCTCAAGGATGGTCTGACAGACGCGTACAAGAAGGAGCACATGGGTCTGCAGGGCGAGGAATGTGCAGATGATCATGGCTTCAACCGTGAGGATCAGGACGCGTACTGCATCCGCTCATACAAGAAGGCAATTGCCGCGACAGAGGCTGGCTGGTTCACCTCTGAGATTGCACCCATTGAGGTTCCCCAAGGACGCGGCAAGCCTCCTGTTGTTGTCGACAAGGACGACGAGCCCAAGAACGTAAGTCCAAGCTCTTTGCCATGTTCACTAATCTTACAACGTTCCGTTTACTAAGCTGTACCAGTTCAACGAGTCAAAAACGCGTTCCCTTCGCTCTGCTTTCAAGAAGGACGGAACCGTCACCCCTGCGAACGCTTCACCGCTCTCCGATGGCGCCGCCGCCCTCGTTCTCGCCTCTGAAGCTGCTGTCAAGGCACACAACCTAAAGCCTATTGGCAAGATTCTTGGTTGGGGCGATGCTGAGCAGAACCCTTCCAAGTTCACCACCGCACCGGCACTTGCCATGCCCAAGGCTCTCAAGCACGCCAAGGTCGAGCAATCCGCTGTTGATGCTTTCGAGATTAATGAGGCCTTCAGCGTTGTCGCGCTGGCAAACATGAAGATTCTTGGTATCAATGAGGACAAGGTCAACCTCCACGGTGGTGCTGTGGCGCTCGGCCACGCGCTAGGCGCTTCAGGTGCTCGGATAACCACAACCCTTCTCGGTGTACTCAAGGAGAAGAAGGGCAAGATTGGCTGCGCCGGTATCTGCAATGGTGGTGGTGGTGCTTCCGCCATTGTCATTGAGTCGCTGCAGTAGGCGAAAGGTCATCGTATGAAATGATGCTTAATGATACATATACGAATACAGTTAATGTGTGAGCTCCAATTAGCGGTTTCATTTTCCGCATTTGTCTCGTAGACGATATCAAAGCATGTTGTGAACATGACTTGATCAGGGGACGTTGCGCGTGTTCGACGTGAAAGCTATGGACCCTTGCGCTACCCCTCCATGCGTCAGGCTGCCCCGCCACTTACCATTCTCGCGTGCACTCGAACATCAACAACGCCTCGACCCTCAACGTAACCTTTCGCGATCACAATCGCTCATACACTGTACCTTTGTCTAACTTCAGACACAATGTCAGCAGATACATTACCCAAATCAGTCGTTTACTGTGGAGGTAGAATTACCCAGGACGTAGTCATTGAATAGTAGCTAACAGCGGCCAGTATGCAGTCTACCACCAGAAGTAGGTGCGACACTGAGACGCGTTACGATATATTGCGTCGCTAACACAGTCTCCAACAGTACTGCGAGTTCGGCGGCACAACCAAGAAGTGCGAAGAATGGCTCGAAGACAAGCACCCGGACATGCACAGTAAACTATATTCGCAAGGTGTGTACCATATAGGGAATTCCCTTATCACGACTTCCGGTTTCCCAGCAGCCTGATACTTCATTGCCGTTGGACGAGTATACTGAACCTCGCGCAGAAGCCATAGAACAAAACCTCTCGGCGCTCTCCCTCGACGCGCAAAAACGCGCCGAAAAAGACTCGCAAAAGAAAGCCGCGAAAGCCGCATCCGCAGAAGCACGGCGCGCAGAAGAGCTCGCGTCCTCGAAGATCCTCATCAAGCGGATCGAGCGCAACAAGCGGAAATACGTCACGGCGGTGCAGGGTCTCGAGGCGTTTGGGCTGGACATCAAGAAGGTTGCCAAGGACTTTGGCAAGAAGTTTGCGACGGGAAGCAGTGTGACGAAGATTCCTGGTGGCGGTGAAGAGATCACTGTACAGGGTGATTTGAGTGAGGATATATTGGAGTTCTTGGTGGACAAGTATGAGGAGGTGCCCGAGGATAATGTCGAGTTGATCGAGGATAAGAAGAAGAAGAAGACGGAGGGAGGTTGAGTCAGCTCTTGGAAACTGGCATAGGGGAGACCATAACGGTCATGATGCTAGTCTATGACACATCGATGGCCCCAGGGTCGGCCGTAGAATTGGCAAAGCCTATAAGCGCAGCTCATCGTGGCTGCTGACGTTTAAGAATTGTCTGCCTCGTCTGCAAGGCCGCACGGGATGAGATGAACTTGCAATGGACAAGTACATTTGGTCGCTCTTCTCTCAACTTCTGATGACTACATCTTTGAAATTCACACTGACGAATCATGCTTACGGTGGGAGTGGCATACAACATGAGATTATCATGTTAATTACTTACCAGCCGACATCCATTGAGCTCAAGCGCCACAACAGGGCTACATAGCGAGCCTGGTTGCCACACCTACCTTGACGGATTTGTGGGGGCGGGACCTCTGATCTTTGCTTTTCCTCTCTTAACAACGCCGGTGACTTCGCGCCTCGTTCTGATTTCACCTTGCACTCAAGCCTTACTCTTAGCTCCCTTATATCCTACTTTCTTCATGCGGAAGCTCTCCATCCCGCGAGGCCATATCACGCCCAGTCTCATACACTCCGCTACGATAGCATCGTGGCTCCCGCACAAAACACACAGTATAGAACCCAGGGTCGTGCGAGATTGGTGTTCGTCGGCTTTATAGAAGACCCGATTTCACACCGCGGTCTAAACAAGTAATATAGCTGGATACTGTTGGACTTTGGCCATTGAGCCTGATTATCTTTGGCGTACAAAACACCCAGAAGCTACGAGTATGCGTACATGGCATATAAGGTATGTCCGTATGATATCGTTTGTCACTCATCTTCATTGCCCATCGCTGA
>TARA_R110002003_G_scaffold175_11_pt1 | contig 15656 bp, 12 predicted proteins | sample TARA_R110002003 | Tara Oceans TARA_R110002003 (sample SAMEA4396441) | marine metagenome | biome: Westerlies Biome; feature: [SRF] surface water layer (ENVO:00010504); material: water (ENVO:00002006), including particulate matter (ENVO:01000060) such as... | depth 5 m
AGCACTGTGTGTCCTTGGTTATGCATTTGCGTTTACGATTTGCTGCATATTCTCTATATGGTGAAGAGCCTGTGTCTTTGTGTCCGCCGGCGCCGAAACCCATTTCACTATAATATTAGGGCTATTTAAGGTCAACTTGACTGTGTACTCTCCATTAGACCACGTTTTCATATCGCGTAAGATGCGATCGCCAGTAGCCTGTTGTTAGCGCTAGCCTAACTGTACTCTTCTTGTAGTGGTATTAGGACTTAGTTGGTACAATCTACCCTCCGCTACCACGAATGAGAGATGGCAAACACAGGCCGGACTTGTACGTTGCGTTCAGCCAAGTCTTGCGCAAAGAGAGCACCAAGTGCGTCACTCTCTACTAGTTCTGCAACCACCCTGTCCCCGACAAAGCTGTCCTCTATCCGTCTTTCGAATCGTTCCTGACTCCTATTCCAGTAGAATATATCCCCTGGTGCACTAGCAAACGACCACCTTGCCTGTACCCTGCTAGGGCAATCTTGCGTACACTCTAAATCAGGAGCCGCGTTCAGGACGACTAGCACTTCGTTGACAGAAGTGAACCATGTCAGGAGTTCTGGTAAACCCCCTCTGTCAATCTCGCGGCGCAGCGTTGCCTCTGACATTGCAATGCTGGAAATTGTCGACCAATGACTGAATACTTGGCTGCCTATGTCAGGTTCTGCTATGCGCAAGTACACATCATTGATCATGTCTAACAATTGGTCGGGTTTGATGTAGAGTGCATCTGCATTCGGATTAAAGTTGTGCGTAAAGACAGGATCTTGATAGCGACGGGCTGTGGCCGTAAGGCCTAGTTTGCGGATGTAGGCCTGTGCAAGACTAGAAGCCTCGCGATTGACAAGTAGCAATGGTAGCTCGAAGGAAATCTGGAGCCGTTCGTGTTCGAATACAAGATCTAGATTGGGTTCTGCGCCATGCGCCTGCCAACATCCAGGCTGGTAGGATACTAGCGCTGGCTCTACTTTGTCAGGCAGGGCGTGCCTCCATATATCGTTCCGGAGTTCGCCAGCTAGGGTTGGAAAGCGAGGGAAAAGAGCAGATGCTACTATTGGTGTCTTTGCCATAGTGTGTTATGCGATAAGCAAGGATGTAGAAGTGGCGAGATGCGCTGAATAGGTGGTAGCGTTAGGGTTGAGTAAGGACTGGTTTGTTGTCTACAAGAGCGCTGTAGAAGAAGAATTAGAGAAGCAGAGTTAATTATATAGATTAGAAAAAGGAAGCGTCAGCCCTAGCGCGGCTATCAGACACTAGATTCCCCACTGCTTGCGTCATAACGTAGCAGAATAAAGTGTAGGTTACTGTACGCCGTACGTAAAATTGCCTGTTGGGTCGTTCGGCCCTTCGCAAAAGTTAGCGCTTATAGGTTGCGGCTGCACAGCCTGCTAGTGGCACGGGTTTCGATTGTACGCACGAGGATTCTTGACCCAGGAGAAATCTGGCGCAGTACTGCTGTCAGCCTACGAATGGCACGGGTTTCGATTGTACGCACGAGGAATCTCGACCCAGGAGAAATCTGGCGCAGTTTTGCTGTTAGCCTGGGAAAAGCATGGTTTCGTCTTGCACGCACTAATTATCGCCAACGCTATTTATCTTTTGCACTGCACTGTCCATGCGGCGTAGTAGTACTGTGTATCTATAGGTAAGCTCTTTGATATAAGTCTCTTGCTATTTCTCAGACGCTGAGACTTGACTTGACCTCTCCTACTTCACGTACTCTTAAACAAGCACAACTCCTCGCAAATTCTGCCCATAAATCTGACGCATCCGCACCTCTCTTCGAGCATTCAATTAGCCTCTGCTTAAGGCATTACATCCTTCACTACCGCCTTACTGTACTCGGGTTACTCTTCCCGCTTAGCAACGCCATCTCGAGTTCAGTTATCAACTCCACTACCTTGCTACTTATAGCCATGGTCCAATTTACCTTCTACGCCTTTGCAGCCCTCTGCTTAGTAGGCCAAGCAGTGTTTGCAGCAGATACATATGGCCTTACCTACTCTTGTCCCCATAAAGGGGGGTTGGGCGGAGGAAACAGTCAAAATACTAAGGCGGCTGGAAGGATTCCAAACCCGAAGTCGACTTGCAACAATCCCCCCGGAACGCTCACATCAACACCTTCGTAAACGCCCCACCCAATCCCCTCTCCATCAACCACTCCTCCACCGCCTTCATATCACCGCGATTCGCCCTCTGGCCCCTCCTCTCGCCCACCAGATCAGTAATCTCCGTCATGGCCGCAAACACTCTCTGCACGTCTTGCGTCTCGCGGTACCGCTCGCTGACTTTCTTATGGTGGGCGGGAATATCGCCCCAGCTCTCCGTCTTGATGAACTTCATGTAGTCGTCGATACGCTGCGAATCGCCCTCGACACAGAGGAGGCCGGGCTTGCCAGCGTAGAGGAAGCCGGTGAGGGCGTAGGAGGGGGCGTGGATGATGAAGTCGTCGCGTTTGGAGCGGGTCGAGATGGAGGGGAAGTAGAACCATACGCGGACGAGTGGGGCTGGAGTAGTGGATGAAGTAGCTTGTGAGGTTGGATTAAGGGTTGTGGTATTTGATGCTTCGAGTTGTTTTGCGGCTGCTTCTTGAATGTGTTCGATGATGCCGAGGAGATCTTCGTCTTCTGGGACATGGGCCGTGAGATGGGTTGTCGCTGACTTGCTCAACCATGCAGGCTGAAGTATGCGGACTTTGGGTCTTGGTGCTTCTTCCAACTCATTGCTGCCATCGTACGTGAAGGGAAACGTAAGATCGAGTTGCAGGGTTTTTGCGAGTGTGAGTTCCGAGGAGACAGGGACTTGCAACATGATTGATACCGAAGGCTCTAATGTGAACTTGATTTTTGAACTTCCTTCTCCCACGCTCCTTAGATTGTGAATAGTTCCGCGTGAGCTCTCCTCCAGTACAGTTTCGTCAGGATACATCGCTAGCAGAAGATCAATTTGACCGAGCTGGAGCTCGATTAGATCTGTCGGCAACAGGTGCCATGCTGTTGAGGTACTCATTTCTTGCGAGCGCTGACGAGCTTTATGCTTCTGACATGGTATGTGAATGATGTGGTCTTAGTGCACACGTCAAAACGAGGTTCGCCCGAGATCGGCTTCCGTAGGCTAGTAGTGCGCTAAGCCGAAAAGGCTCCAGGCAACTATACTTCAATTCGGTATACTCTATTCATTTTCCACAATGCGATACAGTAAAAGGAATGCCATAGGCTCTACACAAGCGTATACCGCAGTCAAATCATAGGTCTAAGAATGAACATTTCTTGAGCTATCAGCGCTTAGATATAGATCAAAACTAGAGTTCAACAAATCCAACTCAAGCACAGTTCTTCGCCACTACCAAACCACTTATTCCTTACGCTCTATGGACCCTGTATGGACTTCTACCTTCAAGCCCTCCTTGGCATAGATATGAATAGTGCCTTCTTGTGAATTGTACTCAAAAGTACCTAGATTGCGATTGCCGTCCGAAGAATGTAGTGGACTAAGAATTTTCCTTCGCTTAGCAGCCGGCGGACTGATCAGCTCTGTGAAGTTACGTCTCTTTGCTGTTGAGGTGATGGTGTCGCCCGTGGACGCGGGTGTCGGAAGACCTGTTGTTTGAAGTACGGGCGCCGGGTGGTTTGGGCGAGACAAGAGAGGTGCTGGTGTGGAGACGGTTGCGATCATGTGTTCGAGTCTTTCGGAAGTATCTTCGCGGACTAGTACACGGAGTTCGCGAGATGCGCGGACGCCTTTTCCCTGCATGCTGCAGTCTGCAGAGCCTGGGCTTGTCGAGACTGTAGCGTACGTATGCTGCTGAGTCTCTTGGACCACGGCATCAGCCGGCTGTTGAAGAACTAAACGTGGTGTTATCGGCGTGATGGTCCTTGCGCTCTCCTGCGTCTTACGAGGAGTGGTTCGTTGTGTCGTTTCTTGCGTCGTCTCGTTCGTCGTGATCGTTGTCTGAGAGCCGCCCATCTCCTCAACGTACTTCTTCACCAGCAACGCGACGTCCTTCGCATGTCCGTCAAGCTTGTCAGCATCGGGCGCATCCCATTTCTCAGCGGCCATGAGCTGCAGGTCTTCCATTGCCACACAGTCCTCCCATGTCCGGTCGTGGTGGATCTTCTTGACCCGGGGATGGCGTAGCATCTCAAAGGTCTCATTCTGAAGTTTCTCGAATCCGCCGCCGAGGATCTCCACGACAAACGGTTTCTTGAAAGCCACGGTCATGCGTCGATCGAAGCCCTTTGAATGCTCTACGATGAAAGCGTCTGTGAGACCACCTTTCCGCAAGTGAGCCTGGCGTACATAGCCCTGAACATTCAGGTACTTCACGTCCGCCTTTGGAATACATTTGTGAAGACTCAAAGTTGCAACGACCTTGAATGTTGGCTTCACTCCAGTACGCTGAACGGCCATTTTGTTCGTACAGCAACCTAAATGAAAATGTGTCCAATGCAAAGGCTTGACATTTGTCTTTGGAGCGACCTGGGCATCGTAACTGGCACCAATGACAGCAAAGTCACCCAAATCGCGCTCGCCACCCATGTCGCCCAGGTAATCCTTCTTCAACTTGATAAAGTAGCCCGCCTGACGATGGCCATGCTCGGTCAGCAAAGGGAAGTACGGAGCATGTAGTGGTTTGAGGACGAGTCCTTCTTGGCGGTTAGCCAAGTTTCGGGCAAACGCCTGCTTTAGGTCTGTCATGCCGTCCCCTGTCTTGAAGTCGAGCAAGGTCCACTCGGATCGCTGCGCCCGTCCTGGTATTACATGGATTAGATCACGGAGAGTCTTGCGGCGATCCTGGATGCAGTGACGCAGGACGGGCTCGTTGTCCAGGACAAGCACATCGAAGAAGACTACCATCAAATGTTCCCATGAGTGGGGCAGGGAATCCTGCCATGTGCCGATAAAGGATCCTGAGCGAGAGATGTGCTTGCGAATCTTGGCGAAAGGGAGAATCTTGTTCTCTTTGTCGCTATAGAGTACCATTTCGCCGAGCACGATACATCTCGACCTGAAAAGGCAATCGGGTTGACCAACACGTAACGCAGCTCGAATAGCCGAGTGCAATGGTTCTCGATCCGCAGTAGCATCTTTACCGTTCTTTGAGAATATCTTGATGTCGTTGGGTGCGTTATCGAGGTTGACGTGGATCTCACAGTACTCGCCATCGTACTTGACCTCGGCTGCCCAGGCTCGCTTTCCCACAAGCTGGAAGCAGTGCCGGAAAGACCAGGCCTTATGGAATGTCGGACGACCCACTTTGACTCCTACCACAGCATGCAACCGTCGTGCCGCCTCGATTCGTAGTGCCCTTTCTTGTGAGGGATCCGGCATAGCAGGGTAAGCGCTCAGCTCGCCTCGTAGCATTCTAAACGCGGCATCGAAGTCGTTCTGGAACATGAGTAGATCTGGGAGGAGAAAGTGGTATTGCCCGAACACATATTGCTCATCGAGATCGACAGTACAGTAATCTCTCAGGATCAGTCGCACAAGCCACTTTGCTTCCCAAGACTCAAGGCGGACAGGGATCTCCTTGAGCTCGAAGTCAGTCTTGACATGCCAGTCTCGTTGCTTCCGGATAGCCTCGTCAGAGAATCGATACCTCGCAGCTAATTGGACCAGCAGCCGGTCGATTCGATCAACTGGTATGGCGCGCTTTACCGTGAAAGTGCCGTCCCAAGGTGCCATTGCTCGTTCAACATAGGCTCCCAGATCACCAATTTTTCCAGTTTTCCAACCATCGAAGAGAGCTTTTTGGCCATGATTGAAGGCTAGCAAGGTCGTGAGTTTCTTTGCAAGTAATGGCGCTTGCAGGCCATATACACGGTCTTTCCTCCGGTGAGGAAACAACGCCGATAGCACGGCACCGCCGTTTGTGTTCACATCTTCGAGATTTTGCCGCTGATTCAGGAACCAGTTCCTGATGATCTCGCGTGTTTTGTCTGTCTCTTGTTTCTGCGGTAGCCGTGGTTGTCGCCTAGTAATGTTTTCGATGCTCTGCAGAAGGCTGCATATCGCACCAAAAGTAATAGTCATGTGTGATGAGATATATGTGTCGAGGAAGCCGTCCTGTCCCCTGATCGAGGATGAGTGGGCTTGCCAGAAATGTGAGAGCAGTGAGTATTCTGCTCAAGGAGACCGGTAGGAAAGTGCAAGGCAGCCAGTTGATCGAGCTTTCCGCTGGGGTACTTGGAAGCCAAACGACCGTCCACCGTCGGGGATGTTATGACGGATGCGTGAACACTTGTCTCAGATGATCCTGGGAGACCAAGCTCGTTAGGGATGAAAGCGTGCTCGGGGCGAGCTGACTTGGTGCACGCGATATGGACCACGACCAAATTGGACAAAATCTGCACACAGTAGCCTCTACTATCTCTACCATAGTCGCGACAAATGGGTCAGCCTCAGGACCAAACACGGAAGTCCAGGAGCGTAAAGGGGTCACGAGTGTCTGAAGTATTCGTTGCAAGGCCCCTGAGTGTGAGACGTCACACAATCGATGAACGAGCGCGTCTTTGTGGGTTCATGAGGGGTGAAAGACTGATAGTGGGGCTTTGTTTAATGAACAGCACAAGCTAATGCACGACATCACGGGATTACGCGATGGAGCTAAGCCACTCTCGGTTACGGCTGAACTTGGCTGTCACGGCGCCATCCAGTCGTCTTCGGTGTCAGGCTGAGGAGGGTTTGTTACATTACACCTGAACATCAAGCAGAACCATGCCAGACTCGAGCCTGATAGCTGTAAAAGTGCAGCTGCTCCCTCTTTCCGAAAGCCGAAGCTTCGCTTAGCGCGTTACGTCATGATCTTGCTGGGATGCATTCTCCCGCCCTGCGCCCATGTAGAGTATGTTGTTATTCAGCCTCGCGCACTCAATTGGCCGAACAGACTACGAATGCGCAAACTGCAAAGGTCTGCATAATATTTAATCACTAGCACCTAAGTCGTAAGAAGCTCGTGCAGTTCCTCGTCATACAACAGAACAGTAAGCTCTAGATTCCCATCTCTGTCACAGACAGCTCGCTAACGAAGTCATCTCTTAGCTAGTATCAATATCTACCATGCTGTCCTGCGCGGACGGCATCCACGACCCTCGCTCGGCGGAGTCCAAGAAGCGCGACCTGATTGCGCGCGGAGACTACACGCCCACGCCTGTCGGCAAAGCCGTGTTCTTCCTCCTTCGCGGCGTTGAGCCATACCTCCAGTATTCGATACTCGCCCATGGGCTCGGCACGTCCCTCCTCCATAGCATCGGGCTGCGCACGCTGCCTGCCGGCCTTCCGACAAACACCGGGATCGCCCTCATCGACGGCCTTGGTTTGTCGCCGTACAGATTAGTCCTGTTCGGCATGGCAGTGGGAGCTGCGGTCAAGCAGGACATATGGGTCGCTGCCTTGTCGGGCGAACCGATGCCGGTCGGCGGTGCTGTTGCCGTTGGCGTTTTCAATGCCATTTTCAACAGCGTCAGCACATACGCCTTCCTACTACGAGCCACTTCCGCATCCCTTGAATCAGACTTCCCGCAGCCGGCCCTCATTATCGGCAGTGCCCTGTACATAGTCGGAATCACGGCCGAGCTCGTGAGTGAAATTCAACGCAAGCGATTCAAGTCCGACCCGAACAACAAGGGCAAGGCGTACACCGGTGGCCTTTGGTCCTATGCGCGGCACATCAACTACGGTGGCTACACATTGTGGAGGACTGGATATGCTCTGGTTGGTGGAGGCTACGCCCTTGGTGCGCTGGTTGGTGCCTTTTTCTTCTGGGACTTCTCCCAGCGGGGTGTCCCAATCTTGAATGAATACTGCGAAAAGAGATACGGTGCAGCTTGGGAAAAGTTCAAAAAGGACACCCCGTACCGCCTTATCCCGTTCCTATACTAGGCGTTCGACTACGACGTACATAATCTGCTCGACTCCATCTGTCTCTATTTTGATCTTACATCAGTCGAGATCAGGATCGTTCTGTGCCATGTCAGCTCATCTCGTTCCACAACCCCCTATTTCGCCTCTTGTCACGATGCTGACTTAACAGCTGGATCCCTGCTCATGCAGATGCAGCCATTTCACGAACCCGAGAGCGGCCCGTGGTTTCACAGCATACGGAGACATCTGAAAAGAAAGCGCGCCAACTGCTCATGCACGGATGCCTTTGGACCAGACGTCCAGACCCGATCGACGGCGGCAGAGATGGGGCCTAGTACTCCGTATCGTACACTAACATTCCAGTGCCGTAGCGTGAACAGAGAAACAGATAACCGGACAAGCGCATTTCTCGAAGAGGAAGTCCACGATAAGGACATGTGGGGTTGTACAGCATTCAGTCGTTGTTTCAAAATGCAGGCATTGGCTCACAGCTGAGGGGTTCCTGGAATGTATGGTTGCGACACACCCAGCGCGCGAAGGGCGATAGTCTGGTAAAGCGAACACTCACACCACCACTCGAACTACTCAACCTCGTAAAATTCCCTGCGTACAATGATTGATCGGTGAGCATGCCGGTCGCGTCTTCGGCGCCAACGCCAGAAGGAGCTGAACACTCGGTATCCGGCCTGGGAACCTGACCTGCTGTCCATACCCTAGCAGAGGACGGGTGAACCCCGCACAGCATGGGCTTGATCTTGTTTCAACTCTCGAGGCACGAGGTGTCGACCAGACGTGCGCAAAATCCTCGACATACATATCATCATCCTTAAATTTTTTATGTTGTCGCAGACATAAGCTCGAATACGTGTTTGTGAGACCGCGGCCCGTAGCTGCAAGCAGTGCGATCAGCAAACTCTTACCGAGTTCAGCTGCACAGGGACCCTGTGGCGGGCGATGTTGCTCCAGGATACGACGCCACATTGTTTCTCCAGTTTTTGATGCTGTTCATAGAATCGCAACCCACAATTGTTTGGCAATCGATAAGTGACTGCCAGGAGGCGGCGGTGTTGGACACGCACCGCACGACAGCTTCGGTTATGGCCGATGCTCGCGGTGTGATGCAGACAATGATTACTTTGACGTTGGTCGGCTGCTGTTGCAAAGCGGGGACGCGGATTTGGAAGCCTGCAGTGAGCGTGCATGCAGCACACAATACGGTACCCCGCCTGCAGTTCAAGCGGCTCAAGCACGCTGCCTATCAGCCTATGGAGCCGAAGTTGAACCACCGGCATGGGAAATGCAATTACAACGAGAGGTCGACCACCATTCCCACGACATCCCGCGCCATTAGCACGTAGCGTCAAGATATGGTGGTGGTTTGATGGAACTTCCCGATCTCGCATGCAGACAGTCTTCGCCCAGCACCACATCCCAGCGATGCAGGAGTGAAACACCACAAGTTGCTTCACGATGCAGAGGATCGCTCTGGCCATGTGTACCCTTGACCATGTCCCTGGACAATTCGTCGCTTATCGCCCTTCAAGGCAGCTTCCAAGTCTGATACAAATTGCTGCTGAGGCATTTGAATTTCTGCCTGAGGTCATCGCTGACTGAAGAAGGTCCAAGACAAAGGCGGCGCTTGGAGCCGTCGAGTACTTGGGCGGAACGTGGCACGATCTGTCAGACGTCGCACTGTCGATATGGTGGGTGTGTAGTCGAGTAGTCAAATGCAACAAAGGCGATCACTCCAGCTCGGTGCTTGCGCACGCTTGTGGGCACGTTGGGCGATGATTCGACGAAGCATCACGGCATGCCACAGGGTACACGGTGCTGTAGCCGTGAGACTCCGCGAACGACAGCGACAGGGGTGCTCGGCGCGTGCCCAGGGCAGATAGTCGCAGGCCGAACTCGGATTGGACTCCGCCAGCGGCTGTTTCGATTGCGCTCGATGGAGCGAGGAGTTCCAAGTTTTGAGGCGTTAGTTGTCGATGTTATGGACAGGCACGGCAGATCACGATCGCGCGCTGGCACCAGCGAGAAGTTGAGGATGGCATTTCGTCATTGACGGCCATGGGTGGAGACAAGTTCGCTTCTTACATTTCTAGCGCCGTCGCTCTCAACGGCAAGCACGGAGGAGCGTACAAGAGACAGACTTCCGCTCCGCTGGTGTAAGCCAGTTCTGCAATTCGCTCTCCTGCATATCCTTTTACGGCGACGTTCCTTGTGCTGCTCCTTCTGGTGCTCGCGTAGAAGTGCTGTTTTCATTAAGCTGAGAAGGTGCTGCCGCCGCTCCTGTCTGGGATTGGAGGAAAGACGGATCATCTGTAAGTCAGCTTTGCGCCATGGCTCTCGCACCGCACGCTTCACCCACGTTGCTCTGGTACACTGGCACCAGGCGCACTGGGTGCAAGCATCAGCCGCTCCCCAAACATTGAAAATGGCTCGTGTCCGCCCACTGACGCTGCTTTCTTTAGAGTAAGCTTTCTCTAGCGGCGCGCGCTGCACGAGAACGACGTCTCGAACAGTCTACGGCCTCTCAAAAGGACATCTGCCCGCACTGCGCTCCTGCTCCTGCAATTGCAAATCTCCCCCGCAGCGCGCTGAAAGCTTCGCTGCACGCCACCTGCTGCGTCGTCTTACGCCCAAATCGCTCAGCATCACCAATTCGCCGTCGCATCAGCTCATTGCCGCAAGCAGTGGAGGCCAGTGCACCGGTACCACCCTCGCAGGGCTGCAGGTGCAATCGACGCACGCAACCGGGCGCCAAGCAACCACGACCCATCACCCGCTGTCTCTACAAATACACTGCTCCCCTTCACTGCGGGCAGCAGCCGTATGCTGAGTGCACTGCACTTTCACCGTCCGAGCACCCAATCTCTCTGACGCATCGCCTTGACGTCAGGGCGCTGATCCGCGTTTCACTTCCCGCGATCGTCAAGTGAGGGACTGAGAGTCAAACATGCAGACCGCAGTGATGGCGCAACCCTCGCCTGCTCCCGCTTATGGAGCCATTCCAGTGCGCCGCAAACCATTAGCAAACCCCGGCATCGCAGTGCGACCCCCGCCAACGCAGCAGTTGTACACCGAAGCCCAGCTCGGCCACTCGCGGTCGCGGACCACTAGCTCTGGCATATTCCCTACCGTCGCTGCGTCGCCCACTACCACCATGAACTCGCAGTATCCCACGCAGTACCAAGGCGGTCTGCGCCGTACACCCACCTCGTCCACCAGCTCCACGACCGGCACTCCGCAACGCACGAACAGTGGCACCCTCCGCCGCTCATCGTCCGCCCGCTCCGGGGGCTCTCCTACCTCATACGTCGCAATGATGCGGAAACAAAAGGCCACAGTCTGGTGTGATCGGGCTCAGTATGAGGATCCTCGCATACTCGCCGCGCAACGTCAGGCCAAAGCAAGAGCAGTCCAGGAGGTGGCTGGCGGTTCGCACCACGCACCCCCGCGGAGTGCTTCGGGTGGGTCCGGCGTGGTGGGAGGAGTAAGATCAAAGATCGGCCGTCACCACGGCATGCCAAAGGCGTCACTTTACGCGCCACAGACATACACCGGCTCAGGGGTGCCAATGCGCCTGAGTGCATCGGAGGTGGACGAAGGTGATGAGGAAGACAACGGTTCGCAAAAGGGCGGAGCTCCTTACCACCATCGAACTGGTTCAGGACGTAGCTCACTTAACTCCGCGCGTCGCATGTCCTATGCAAACCCCGTCGGCCGCGTCTCCTCCAACTCCACCCCCCCGCAGAACTCATCGCCCGAAGATCTTGGTGATCTGGTCGAAGAACCCACACCGAACCCACAATATAACTCGTCCGACACATACTTTGAGCACACGAAGACGAATCTGAGTACCGGCAGTGGCAGCAGCGGGGAGCGAAACTTTGGCGAAGTGGGCCAGATGCCGACGGCACTTCCCAAGCAGGAGAAGAAGGGCACCGACGACTTAGTACGGAGGGGCAGTGTGGACGAAAGAACGATGACGATGGGGAACACGCGGCTTTTCATCGCGAACCCCGACTTGAGCGATTGAGGCAGAACGATTGCTACTATTCTACGATACCCAGAAACAATGACTTTCACACGAGGCGATGCGGTTGTTTGGCGCTACCTGCGGGATGATGCGATGGAGATTCGTATGCGAGTTGTTGCTCGTGTCAGTGTGCTGAGCCAGCATTGCATGTTCTCTGAATTGGTGCTTAGCTCTGATTTTCTCGTCGATATGGCACGACGTAAGTGGAGCGCGCCTCGTTGGAAGTTGAAGTTGTATATACCACGATTGGATTGAATGATAGGGAGCGAACAAGGAATTGCAAACATTCACATTTACATGAGGTTCTCTTCCGATGCTCTGCTCTACTATGCGCTTACGTACTCGGTCGATCTCAACACCTCTTGGTCTTTGTCAATGGCCTGATCGCCTCCGGCTCACGGCACTGGCGGCTGCCACTACCCCACAGTGTGCGCTTTGGTAGGGTTTAGCATGTAAATTGGCGGGCCTGAGTTGAGTCGATGATGCTGTGCGTCGATCGGCCGACGGGGCGTGCTGGTGCCTGCCAAGTCTTCCGAAGAAACGGGCGGTAGCCGCGATCGAACACAGCTGATTACTTGAAGAAGAACGTCGTTCGGAGCAAGTGATGTTGATTGATCGATGCCTTTAACATAATTAAGAATTCAGAAGTTGCATTGTGCGACTTGATTTACAGGACCATGTCTGTAGAATGGTGATGTTTTCTATGAGTGGTGAGGAACATGCTGGCGTCAGCAGAAGTTGACATGAATGTATAAGGTAGGTAAGATGCGTTGCATACGGTCGAAATATACCTATTTGCCGATACTCGTTCTACGGACTAATACGCAGTATTCGGTATGCATAATACCTCACCCAATGCCTTGCCAAGATTGCCGACCACGCACCTCACCGCAACACCTGTATGACCTGAAGACACGCCACCACTGCTCAGGATGCGTTGAGCATTCTCACAATATCCTCCAGACCTGAGTACGAAAAGTCCGACAGAATGCCACACGCCAATGGCACCGCGAATGGCGCGACAAAACGAGGCGCAATGGCGGAGCCTGCGAACCATCAATCCCCGCTGAAGACCGGGAAAGCTGGACACGAGAAGACCGACTACACGAGATGGAGGCTGAAGGACGATCGCGGATGTCAAACATGGCATTATCTAAAGAGTGAAGAGGAGATCAAGGCGTGGCCCCAAAGCACGGCAGACAAATACTTTTTGGGCATGGAGACGGTATGTGTGCACGCAAGCGCAAAGCATACGACCAGCTACCACAACTTCTTCATACGCGCAACATCGCTGACTAGATCCTCCCCAGGGCCTCCCAACGCTCCAACCCGCCAAAACACCCCTCGAAGCCGCTACCAACGGCCTCTCCTTCTTCTCCCAACTCCAGCTCCCGCCAGGCAACTGGGGCTGCGAATATGGCGGGCCCATGTTCCTGCTCCCCGGCCTCGTCATCACATGGTATGTCACCGAGACACCAATCCCCGAAGATCACGCCATTGAGATCAAGCGATACCTGTTCAATAGACAGCATCCTGAAGACGGGGGTTGGGGACTACACATCGAGGGCGACAGCAGCGTGTTCGGCACGGCGATGAATTACACCACGTTACGGATACTGGGCGTCGATGCGGAAGACCCGAGGATGCAAAAGGCGCGAGATACATTGTGGAAGCTGGGTGGTGCGCTCAAGGGGCCGCACTGGGCCAAGTTCTGGCTCAGCGTGCTGGGCGTGCTGGAATGGGACGTCGTCAATCCCGTGCCGCCTGAGCTGTGGCTGCTACCGGATTGGGTCCCGATTGCGCCGTGGCGGTGGTGGATTCACATGCGGCAGGTGTTCTTGCCCATGTCGTATGTGTATTCGAAGAGGTGGTCGTATCCGCCAAATGATCTGACGAAGTCGTTGCGGTCGGAATTACTGACGCAGCCGTTTGAGACGATTACGTTCGGCAAACATCGCAATGATATCTCGCCTATGGATGATTATCATCCGAAGACGTGGATTCTCAAGGTCATTTTCTGGTTCCTGGCGGTTATTTGGGCGCCGTATCTTCGGTGGGACGGACTTGTCAAGAGGGCGGAAGATCATGTGTGGTGGCTCATTGAGGCGGAAGATGAGAATACTGACTATGCGAATCTGGGTCCTGTCAATGGGCCGATGAACACGCTCTGCGCATACATAAAGGGTGGTCCGGACTTCCAACCTTTCCGGGAGCATATCAAGACGCTCCCTGAGTTTCTGTGGTTGAAGGATGAAGGCATGCTCATGAACGGCACAAATGGTGTACAGACATGGGACACTGGATTCGTCATCCAGGCTGTCGACTCCTGTGGCTTTAGCAACGACAAGAGGTGGAAGCCTATGCTCACAAAAGCTCTCGAGTTTCTGGAAGACCAGCAGATCCTCGAAGAATGTAGAGATCAACATCTCTGCTACCGCCAACAACGTAAGGGTGCCTGGGGCTTTAGTACCCGCAAGCAAGGCTACACCGTCAGCGACTGCACTTCTGAAGGTCTCAAATGCGTCCTCATCCTCCAAAACGAAAACAAATACCCCACACTCATCTCCGAGCGTCGCCAAAACGACGCCATTGACGTTGTCCTCACAATGCAGAACGCATCTGGCGGGTGTGCTTCATACGAACCTACACGCGGCTCAGTGTATCTGGAGCATCTCAATGCAGCAGAAGTGTTTGGTAACATCATGATCGAATACGACTACCCAGAGTGCACAACTGCCGTCGTAACTGCCCTCCACATGTTCCAGAAATATTACCCGGACTACCGCGCCGACGAAATAAAAGCCTTCAAAGACCGCGCTGTCGCATATATCCGCCGCGCCCAGCGCCCCGACGGCTCCTGGTACGGCAGCTGGGGCATCTGCTTCACGTACGCGGCCATGTTCGCGCTCGAATCACTTGCATGTGTCGGCGAAACGTACGCTAATTCCGAACGCGTGCGGCGCGCGTGCCACTTCTTCGTCGACAAGCAGATGGACGACGGCGGCTGGGGCGAGACGTATCGGAGCTGTGAGTCGGGGCAGTGGAGTCAGCATCCGCAGAGCCAGGTTGTGCAGACTGCGTGGGTGGTGATTGCGCTGCTTGAAGGTGGGTTTGGGGAGGGAGAAGAGCAGAGAAACGTCCTAAGGCGGGCGGTGAGGTTGATTATGGAGCGGCAGCAGCGGAATGGGGAGTGGTTGCAGGAGGGAATTGAGGGGGTGTTTAATAAGAGCTGGTAAGTACTCTTCTTCCTGGTGGTGGAAGTGGTGGACGATCAAGAGTATAAAGCGCGGCGGCTAACATGTTGCAGTATGATTTCTTACCCGAACTACAAGTTCATCTTCCCGATCAAGGCGTTGGGGATGTATGCGAGGCGCTTTGGGGACGAGAAGATACTCTAGGTCGGGCTTCATGAAGGCCTGCTCATGCCGGAGTAGGAGTAATGTGTAATGGGAGACTCAGGGGTTGCGGAGTGCACATAGCCTCTCGCACCACGCGCAACAACGGGAACTATCCACATATCTCGCATCGACTGTCTTGGCACTCACAACGTGATCGCAACCAGAAACTCCCGCAGTCTCTAACCCGCTTTCCCACACGTGCAACAACAACAGCTTCCTCAACTGCTAAAACCCAATCTCTTTACGGGAACATCCAGTCTGCAAGAAGCAATGACCGGTAAGCAGGCCCAAGCAAGCGCAAACTCAACCGCCTGCAAGCGCCTCCTATT
>TARA_R110002003_G_scaffold159_1_pt1 | contig 15649 bp, 14 predicted proteins | sample TARA_R110002003 | Tara Oceans TARA_R110002003 (sample SAMEA4396441) | marine metagenome | biome: Westerlies Biome; feature: [SRF] surface water layer (ENVO:00010504); material: water (ENVO:00002006), including particulate matter (ENVO:01000060) such as... | depth 5 m
TAATTACGTACTCTTACTAAGCTTTATAGATATCTAAGAGTATTACTCTACAATATTCTATATACTATTCTAACTAGAGCAACGTGTAATTACAGTAATTCTCTACTGAATGTAACTTTAAGTCCTCGTAGCCTTCTTTCTCGCATTATGCGCCGCCTTCGCGGTTACGATAAGAGCGTCAAGCTCACCGGTGGTCTCGCACATCGACCGGAAGCTGCCGCCCTCCTGCCTCACAAGATCGTATGGGTCACCGTATTCGATCACCGCGCCCTTGTCGAGCACAAGTACCTTGTCATAGTCGATGATGGTTTGCAGGCGATGAGCTATCGTGATCGTCGTGTTCTTGATAAGTCGGATAGTATCTTGGATCTTGGCATCAGTGGCGTAGTCTATCGAGGCAGTGGCTTCGTCCATCAAGAGTACTTTCGGTGCCTTGAGCAGCGCTCGCGCGAGGCAGAGTAATTGGCGCTGGCCCTGAGAAAGATTAGAACCTGACTCAGAGACGGGTGAGTTGAGGTTCCGGAACGGATTTTTGTTGTCAGCTTGCATGGCGGCTCGCGCAGCCTCATTAGCATCTGCGACTTGACCATCGGGCATGACGACAATCGTGTCGTCGTGGGTTTCGCCTCGCACCCATTCGCGGCTTTGCAGGATAGAACTTGGGTTGACAGTAGAAGCCGAATAGCTGGCGTTGACATCGGCAGTCACCGCACCAGTTGTGGGATTCGGTATTTCGATCGCACGAGGCGGCGTGCCTGTTCCCGTCGGAGTGGCTATACCAGAGGCCGGTTGTGATGCTGGTGATATGAGATGGACCTCGCGAAGCGCGGTATAGATCTCTCCGTCCGTGAAGAGAGAGAAAGGATCAAGGTTGCTTCGAATTGTGCCCGTAAAAAGGGTTGGGTCTGTGGAATGTTAGTGCGTGCACGCACAGGTATACCCAATACTTTGCTCACCTTGCGGTACCATCACGATATTCTCCCGCAAATCTTGCAGGCCAATCAGCCCAATGTCAACATCGTCGACCAGGATCTTGCCCTTCTCGGCCTCCAGAGCTCGGAATAATGCAAGGGCCATGGAGCTCTTCCCAGCACCTGTCCTACCAACAACACCGACTTTCTCGCCCGGCAGGATCTTGAAGGTGACGTCCTTCAATACAGTGTCAAAGTCCGGCCTGTAGCGGGTAGTGTAGCTAATGAACTCAACAGACCCCCGGCTGGGCCAATTTGATGGTGGCTTTGATTCGGGAATAGTGGCTGGTGCCTCTTGTTCCACGTCGAGGTACTCCTTGACACGTTCTACGGAATTCATGTTCTGCTCATTCGCCGAGTATAATCGGACGAACCACAAAACGTTCTCGGTGAAAGTTACAGCATAGGTGAGAGCTAGTCCAGCAGCACCTGCATCGATTCTGCCAACACTGAGGATGACAAAGGCGCCTGCGAAGAAAGCGACCAAGGCACCGACGACGTCTACTCTGAATGCAAGCCACCTGTTAGCCGCCCACAGATAAATGAACGGGCGGTGTTGCGTATTAATCTTCGCCAGGTTCTCGCGGATAAATCGTCGCTCGTCTCCATAGGCGCGGATTGTCGTCATGCCAGAGAGTGTCTCGCCGAACTGCTGATACAGCGGGCTTCGGTGGACAGATTCGAGACGCTTGAGATCGCGGGAGGAGTTGATATAGAAGCGACCGATGAGGAAATATAAAACCGAGATGATCGAGGCTGCAATCAAGAACGCCGGAGTAATGATTGAGATCAGAATGACAATGGTAACGATGGAAGCGAAGCAATGTACAACGCCGATGGCCACGGGTGCTACTTCTTGGTCGACGGATTCAATGTCTTTGGAGAACCGATTCATCAGCTGGCCAAGTGGAGTTTGATCAAAGAAACGAAACTTCGCGTGCGTTACTTTCTGAATCAAACTTTCGTGGACCCGACGCGACGCAGCGAGGGAGCCGCCGAATAGGAATCCCTCTCGGATGAAGGTGATAAACATGAAAATAAGACCAAGGATGGCATATACCACAAGGAAGTATGTCGAGTCGACGTCTGAATCCATGATCCTAAACCCTTTGGACATATAAGTATACGCATACTCCTGCCTTTCTGGTTGTGGTGAGAATGGAAAGTTCCAACTGCAGGTGCCGCTATTCATACATGTGCCCATTCCGCTCAATGTAGGAGCATGAGTAATAGGAGATCGATTGAGATGCCCCATAGTGGCATAGCCCTTGTCTGCATAGGCATTGGCCCATGTGCGGATCCAGAGGTTGGTGGAGACGGAGGATAATTGCGCGGCTACAAATGCAATACTAGCCCCAATCCAATAGTACCACGGGCCCATAGCCTTTAGGTACATTAGTATGATGCCTAGCTTGACGCCACCTTCGGCTTTGGTCTCTTCTTGCGTGTTGCTGGTAGGCTTCTTCTTCTTCGCATCTGCAGTGCCGTCTAGTTTTCCGTTGGTAGAGTCGTTAGCATGACTGACCTCGTGGCCCGCCTCTTCACCACCGACATCTGACGACACGCGGGAAGGCGCCTTGGATGCTCCACGGGAAGCAGGCCGAGACTTCGTCAAGTCTTCGGTGAGCTTACCAGAGCTGATGACTTCATTCGCAGTGCCTTGAGCAACTACCTTGCCGTTGTCAAGGACAACAGCAAACTCGGCAAGTGGAAGAGCTAAGCTAACATTATGCGTGACGAGGATGCAAGTACGATTGCGCATAAGTTGGCCTTTCAATGCATAGTCGAAGATCCACTTGGCAGTATGTGAATCGACAGCGCTGAGCACATCGTCAAGAAGCACATGACGAGCTTTGCTATACAGCGCACGAGCAAGCGAGATGCGCTGTTTCTGGCCACCAGATAGCGTGACTCCTTTCTCGCCCACCAACGTTTCATCACCGGCATCGAGAATCTCAAGGTCGCGCTTCAGGGAACAGGCGACGACAACGTCATCGTAACGTTTCTGGTCCCAGTCGCCGGCGAACACGATGTTCTCTTTGACCGTTCCATTGACAAGCCACGCTTGTTGCGCGCAATAAGCTACACTCTCTGTCAAGCCTGTGTCAGGATCGGGCTTGATATCTTCTCGGCTGCATCCTCCCGGCAAGTATACGTTGCCCTTCAGCTTCGTCATCTCGCCCAAGAGGCCCATGAGCAATGACGTCTTGCCAGATCCCGTGGGCCCCGCTACAACATTGAGTTGACCAGTGCGAAATTTCAGGTCGAGATCCATAAGCTTAAATGCATCTGCAGCTGACTGATCCGTCATGTCCTTTCCGCCCCAGCTGAAGGTTGCATTTTCGAACCCAATGATGGACTCACCATCCTCATCTTTCTTGCGCGAGATGAGTTGATGATACTTGTCTGTCTCTGGCTCACTCAGATACTCCTCGATACGATCTACCGAGACTTTCGACTCCTGGACATGAGCGACCATATCAGCGAGCTGGTCCAGCGGAATCCTCAATATTTGGAACAACGACAAAGCAGTGAATGCAACGGAGGGTATGAGTGGCTTGTTTTCCACATTGGTATAGACGTAGAACGACAGAAAGGTGATGAGAACAGGAGATCCAGACCAGATGGTAGCTGCTATTGCCCATAGGATGTATCTCCGACGGAGGTGCTTCAACTCGGTGTAACGCTTTCCGTTTACGAGGCCAATGAAGCGCTGCTCCCAGGCAAAGAACTTGATGATTCGGATGTTCGTGAGGACTTCATTCGTAGTATGAATCCGTGCGTCGGTGGCAGCAAGGATGAGTTTCTGAATGCGGGCAAACTGCTTTGCCACATACATGTTGATTGGGAGAAGAACAACCATCATTCCGATTCCCGCAATGGAACTGTATCCTAGGATTCGATAGAGTAGATACACTGCCACTACCACCTGGACAGGTGTATTGGCCCACAAGAAGTGCAGGTAAGCGCATATCTCGCTGACCTTGAAAGCATCGACAGCCATAAGGTTGATGATGGCACCAGTCGTAACCTGAGCATCAGAGGCAGGTTTCTTAGCATCTTCCTTCTGGAGACCGTCTTTGGCTACATGGCTCTTCTTGGTGCCGAAGGTGAAGATACGTTTAAGGCCCGTGGGTCTGTTTTCTTGATCTTTCTTCTTCTCTTCGCCCAAGATCTTGTCTGTCGTGGCAGCCGCTCTGCGCTTCAGGGCTTTTGCGTAGATTTCACCAATGATCACAGCGCGCAATCGAATGCAGATTTTTCGACCAATCCATAGAGCCTGGCCGTCAGCGAGGGCAGACAAGCTCCCTGAGACAAATAGAAGGATGACGTAGAACCAAGCAGCGTTCCGAGGCGTGTACTCGGGAGTCTCAATATACTCTAGAATGGCTTTGAGAAGTAATGTTGGAGCGAAAGTGAGGAAGCCAGATATAGCAGCCCATGCTGCTTGAATAAGAAGGCCCCGCTTGAAAAACTTCAGGAGGTGGTAAGCGAGAGCTGACGTCTTCTTGACTTGGCGATAGCTCGAAATGACAGCCGCCGCCTTGTCTTTCTGCGGCAAGTTCCACACATCTGTGAGCTCGTAGGTCTTTTTATAGCCGGTCCAAACGATCGAGTCGACCCAGCCGAATGTGGCAAGCGAGAATACGCTGGCTATTGGTTCCCTGGCAGGAAGAATATCTCCCTCATACTCCAACTCGACCGCTTTGTTGCCTTTCCGAGAACATAATGCAATGAGGAAGAGTAGCGACGTAAGGGCAAAATCGAGAATTGTGAGCTTTTGATGCACGTCTGAGCGCGGATGGATGATGGCCGAGCGGAAGAGAAGGACCGTGAAGACCCACTGGAAGCCGTAGATGAAGGCCGTGTGATACCAGAGCTTGGGGAAGGAGAACTTGCTGGTGCTGGAGAAGAGCAGACGTAAGGAAGCAAGGGTAGCGACATAGGACCACACTGCGATATTGGCAATTGCAGCTGTCCGGCCGTGTCTGCCCCATATGTTCATCCACAGCACAGTAATGTGGATCGCCAGCTGAGCCAGAACAGCAGTCTCTTCGAGGACGACGACTGTGACCTCGCCGCGGGGCTTGTCGACGGTCATTGCGGACACGGCTCCGCGGCTGGTGGTCGGATCGAGCGCAAGACCCTCGTTGCGGTTGAACTCGTCTTCTTCTGAGTCGGTGTCGATGTCGTCGCCGTTGTAGTGGGGACTGCGGAACGACCACACGTTTTGCGGGTCATCAAGCGCGCTGTAGGCGTGGTAGTACTTGCTGGCCGTCGCGGCGAAGTAGAGCTGCGTCGAGAGGTAGATGATGGAGACTCCGCATACGACGAGGGGAAACAATGTGAGGAGATAGCTGAGCAGTGTTAGCAAATATTGCGTTATGGCGCCTCCACAGTCGGGCTCATTCCCAGCACCCAAACATGCGCGCAGAAGCGATGCGGCCTGTTGACGGTGAAGGTGACGGCGACGGCGACGTACTGTTGCTCGAAACACGTTGAGAAGTCGTCTCTGCCCCATATCGGGTCTTTGCACTGCGCAAACTTCATCGTGGAAATGTGTCCGCCACTCTTGGTCGTGTTTGCGACAGCTTCCAGCACTCGCACTCGCACTCGTTATTGAGCGGCAATCGCTCGCATTGGAACTGGCAGAGGACGCGCTGCCGTTGGAACCTGGACGTTTGGACGGGCGCGTGGATGTGCGTAAACCGACGCGAGGACCTCAGACTGCACGCCTTCGCAGTTGACTGTCTAAGGCTAGCGGAAGCACAAGAGCTTTCCGCGCTGCACTCAGCACTGACCGATGGCCACCACGCGACTGCGCGCCGAAGAATGATGTAATGAAAAACTAGCCGAGTGCAGCCGCGGTGCACGGCCTCCCCTCCTTGGCAGACCAGATAAGATGTGCAACCACACCCGCAACCGTGAGGTAGTCGTCGTGGCTTTGCAGATAACGACAGCGAGGTGACAAGTGTTTGCTACTGCCGTGCAATCACTCTGTGGTGTTGATGTGGGAGTGCTTCGCCATGACTGGCAGGCATCATGCAGCATTCACCGCCTTGACTCACGAACCGTTCGCTCAGCAGCATGGGTGGCGCCCCAGTCACCGCACCCAAGTCGGCTGCGAGTCTGTACGGCCGGTTCGCGCGGATGCAACTCGAACAAGCATGCGCCGACAGACCTCACTGGAGACATGTCATTGGCATTTTGATTGCCAGGCATCGTCACAGGCGACTCATTTGTTTGCAAAATGTTTGCTCGACACGGCATGGGCCCGTCATGACCATGCAACATGTCGGAGCCGTTGCCGCTACATCTGGGGTAAGCGGGCATGCATGCAGACCCATGGTCGACACGCCCCAACCGTCGGAGATAATGCCAAGATAGCAGGGACGTGTCTCTGCGAATATGCGCACATTGATGGCCTGTCACACGGCTGGAATTGGCAATCTGCATCTCTTTTGACGTGGAGCCATGGCCCCGGCACACACTCTGGATTTCTGCCCGGCACCACACTCCGTCTGATGGGCTAAACCTCCGACAGACGCTGATCTGAAAGGACTGACGGGAACTTTCCTTGGAAACTCGCATGGAGCTTGCGCTACAACGTGGCGCGCTCTGATAATGCTACCATGTGAATTGAATACTGCTATGTACAATGCCGGAGGACGGAAACGAAGACGGCCTACTGTCGGGCCTTGGCCACTGGTGTCCATGGCGAGTATTTGTTCTTGACTCTGTGCAAAGTCAGCCCCGGTCTACGATTTCGTATCAGGTCTAACGGACGTGCTGTAAGGCTTGTACCCCGATCGACTCCACGTCAATGTTGGCCTATGCTCCTTTGGCTCCCAGACGCGAATTTGACGTTGAAGGAGCTTGTCTTCGGCGGGTGACTTGTCGACCATGTAAGACATCCATGCATGCCATCCGGGCTCGATCTGGGAGCTATTGTGTAATCAGCAGATGTCAAGTATAAAGTGGCGGAAGTTAGCATACGGGTCGAACTCATGGTCCTTGTAGTCCACCCAGCGCGTCCTCACTGCAACATTGTCAGCTCCTCGCACTGAAAAGCTGTATGTATTCAACTCACGGGGCAACTCCTCCTCTAGGTTTTCGAAGTACTTATTGCCGTACTTGTCCATGCCGACCACCGTTCCGGCCTTGGTATCGCCTGCGCCACGTCAACCATTATGTCCCATTCAGCAGCACTCCCCAGGTCGCATACCGATGTTCTACGTGAGCGAGGACCCGAGTTAGTCGCGACTGCAAAAGGTGAAGAGGAGGCGGATCTGCGTGCGTACCGCCATTTGGTGGGCATAGTCCTACAAAGGGGGGTCAATTAGCATTCGCACTGCAAGATCAGCTGCGGATAATACTCGCCCTGAGTCCAACCTTGCGCAGGTTGCGCAGCGTCCTCATAAGCGTCGACATGGTGGCGTGCTCTGCTTGATTGTGATGCAACCGACGGATGTCGCTGCTGGATTGACGATGCCAAGCATTTAGGACGACACCTCGCCTAATTGAGCGCTAGTGCCTCAATCCCGGCAGACTCAAGTGCCATCAAATCCTCAGGACATGCACGACTTGTTAGCTGCCCATTGACGTCTTCCGATCTCATGATGATAATACGGGGCTTGATCAGGACCCAAGCGCCCAAGATCGCGACAAGAAAAATCTTCCGTGCGCCTAGCCGTTGCATAAGGACGGCAAGGAGATACTCCACGGCACACGCAACCAAAATGGCATCTTCAATGCCGCAGAGCCAGACAGCGATGCTAGCTACAATAACGACGGATCTCGACAAGATTGCGCCTAGGTTTGATGTGCAGCCGGACCAAATCACCATCATCAGGACACCTCCAGAGTTCTACCAAACACTCAAAGTAGGTTCCGCGAACAACATTTATTATTCCTTTCCCTCATCATTTCCATAAATCTTCGAATCAATCTATCGCAGTTCAGGAAATGGTCACACCACTCCACGCACCCTTTCTGTTGTGTCCATGTTCTACCACGACCGCTCCGTCGAGTTGTTTATTGATGTAACTCTTGCCTACCACCTGGCACAAGCTATGCCACGCATACTACGTGCCGCTGATTGAGCTCATGCGGCTACCTCGGACAGGTCCGCAAGTCGCTATAAGACCTCAAGGAAATCTACTGATTTGCCTCAGGACAAAATATCCAAAGCTCAGTATCGAATTTACCTCAGCACACTCTATATAGGCAAAACCGAGCACGAACTCATCTCAACGATCCGTACTGCTCTAGCAGCCAACCCCAAACTTCGGGTGTCATTCCTCACCGACTCCCTTCGCGGCACTCGAGAAACACCGGAGCCTTCGTCAGCTTCTCTCTTGACCCCTCTGATCGCCGAATTTGGATCTGAAAGGGTGGAGGTCCGAATGTACCACACGCCCAACCTCACCGGACTGCGAAAGAAGTACATCCCCAAGCGTATTAATGAAGGTTGGGGTCTACAGCATATGAAACTGTATGGTATAGATGATGAGATCATCATGTCTGGCGCGAATCTTTCGAGCGATTACTTCACCAATCGCCAGGATCGATATCATCTCTTTCAGTCCAAGGACTTGACAGACTACTTCGCCAAGATCCACAACAGCGTGGCAAGCCTCTCGTTCGACCTTCAACCTTCCGACGCTGCAGGCGCCGGCGGCTACAAAATGAGCTGGCCGCCCTCCAATCCAGCACCCTCACCTCTTCACTCTCCTTCGAAATACCGCGACGCAGCATCAAAGCACCTCTCACATCTGCTGACTCCCGCAAATTCTCCACCAACACTGACATCCTCTCCGACAACAACAAGAATATACCCCGTTCTCTCCCTTGTTCCCCTTCTCCCAACCTCGACAGAGCTCCCCGCCCTGACCACCATTCTCACCCATCTCTCGTCTCCAGCCCTGAAAAGGTCGTCATGGACCTTCACAGCCGGCTACTTCAATATGACGCCTTCCTTTCGTCGTCTGCTACTGTCCACACGCCCAGTCTCCGGGACCGTGTTTACCGCGCATCCCCATGCCAACGGTTTCTACGGGTCCAAAGGCATAAGTGGTATGCTACCAGATGCGTACACACATCTGGCGAAGGTTTTCCTTAGGAAGGTCAGGCACGAGGGTCTGAGCGGTAGTGTGGAGCTGAGGGAGTGGAAGAAGGGTATGGTGGGGATGGAGGGAGGGTGGACATATCATGCGAAGGGCCTGTGGGTCACACTGCCGTCAGCCTCTGCGTCCACAGGCGCTTCATCAGACACAACGGCGAAAGCCATGTCGCAAGAGGATCCATGCCTAACGGTGGTCGGATCAAGTAACTACACCAAGCGCTCCTACGAACTAGATCTCGAGGCAAATGTTGTAATTGCAACGTCGGATCCCGGACTCAGAAGAAGGCTTGGTGAGGAGGTCGAATGGCTGGGTAAGTATGCGGAGAAGGTTGATGAGAGTGAATTTGATAAGCCTGAACGCAAAGTCGGGTTGAGTGTAAGATTGAGCATGTGGGCTGTACGCGTCCTCGGTGGAGCGCTATAGATTGCTGAGCAGGGCGCTTGTGTGAACCCGAGTGTAGTGAGCATGTACATATGGAATCCAGATTTAGACCAGTAGAACAAATTCAGTATGATGAAAGCTATGTCAAGTGGGTATCTAGATTCGAGGTTCAAACAAAAGAGCTGAAAACCGGCCTTGCACCATGGTCTAACACGGAACCCCCACTGGCAGATGTAAAGCAACACCATGACGCCATGACCTTTGAGCGATTGCCGCTCTCGTCACTGCGGTGTCGTCGCCCAACAGTTCCTGGTGACCCGCCAAATGACGAGCCCCCGATCACCAACAACTCGACTTATGGTGTTCCAGATTCCATCGTCTGCAAAGTCCATGTCATCGAGGTTCAGGTGCCGCCGATAGCTCCAGACCTCATCCAGCGAAATTTCTTCTCGCCTGCTGATGTCGGTATACGGCTGTAAGAAATGTGCAGAGCGCGGCGCGACTAGGTATGTGGCGCCAGGTCCTTCGATCTTTGGCGGTTTTCGCGTCCTGCAATGGGGTAAGGTTTCCTTGACCCTTGCCAGCATCTGTTCGCCCGAAATACCCATAAGATCGACTGTGGTCAGGTTTTCGTTCTTGCCGTTCAGTAGCCAAGTCGGAGGACTGTACGTCTTCCACCAGAGAGCATGCGTGACCGTCTCGTCCGTCTTTGCTATATGCATTTGTACCGGCACAATGCCCCCTTGGTGGTAGACGCCCATCAACACACCCATGGCGACATTGAATATGACCCATGTTGCGATCCATGTCTTCTTGAAGCGGGGAGCCGGGAACTGAATTGAGGAGAGTATGAGCGGAACGGCTGGTATCAGGAACCGGGCTTCTTGGTGGGGAAAGATACTAAGCAGGGCGATGCCAGAAAGCGCGGATGTGAGCATGGGACTGGCGTGCGTCCGGCGCAATAAGAACAACAGCGGGAATGCCGGTCCGAGGAGCTGAGGGAGGTTGACCAGGGTATGCTGATACCATGGATGAATTCCATGTTGGGCAAGATTCGCTGATTTCGAGTTGTAGAGGAAGTTGTTGAGGGGAGTAACGACTGGGTGAGTGAAGGCTCGTGCGAAGTGGAACTCGCCAGAGGTATAAAACGCTGTGTCAACGCAAATGGCAAGGAAAGCTGTGAAGACAGCGAATGAAGTGAGGAAGACGAATGAGAACGGCCTAGCTGTGTCAGCTGATGGCTTTATCGACGGCAAGGGTGCACCTACTTGCGCTGGAAGTGAGGCAGCAAGCTCAAGGCCGGAAGGAGCAAAAACGCAGGAAACGTGATGCGGTTGAAGACGCCGACAACGACCATGGCGCCCAAGAGGGACGAGGCCAAGATGCCAGAGCGCTTCTGCACCTTGTGTTAGCTGCATGTCCCGTAACGGCAAGCGGACCGAAGCGGGCTTACCTTGTCCTCGACAATGCGCTGGACGAGCACCAGGCTCCAGCTCACCAGCAGCGTCTCGAGGCTGTTGGAAAAGGTGTGTGTCTGGAAGGTCCACGTGACGTACGACGACGCGACGAGCGGCACTGCGACACGTCGCGCGCGCGGCGATTCGACCAGCTCGTGGACGGCCCAGTCCTCCATGACGACACTGAGGGTGAGCATGAGCACGCGCAGCGTCCAGTACACGACCGAGGGCGACACCTCATAGCCAAAGCCCTCTGAGAGCCAGCGCAGGATGTACATGGGCCAGCCGTAGGCGAGCCATAGCGGGAAGGTGCTGCGGATGGGGTTTGCGGAGGTGAACTCCCACGTCTCGTGGACGGGGTAGGAGAAGACGCGTCCTGGGCTTGTCAGCTGCGACCGCACGCCGCTGCTCTTGTCGACACGTACCGGCGATGACCTCGGGGCCCTGGAAGTTCTCGTCCGGGTGCAGGTAGCTCGGCGACAGCGCAAAGTAGATGCGCACGAGGATCAGCAGGAAGTAGACTCTCCGCCACATGGTGCCTGCGTGTGCGGAGCTCCGTTCAAGAGGTCGGCGGCGCGGCGCAGGGGCATTTCTGTTGTCGTGGAGTGAGTGGTGTGCAAAGCAGGGCCAGCGAGACTTTTAGGGCTGGTCGTGTCAAACACCACTCGCTGTGACCACACGGAAAGGGGGCCGTTGGCGATGATGATGGCGAAGGGCGAATGATTCGCGCGACAAGACGACTCGTGCACGCTGAAATGTGCGACTACATGCTGCGCGAGGTACAAGTACTGGCAGCGAGACACCGTGTCAGGCGGCTTGGTCAGAAGCGAATATCTGGCTGCAACCGACGATATCTCGGACTCGGACTTTGCCATAGTCAGCGCTCCGGATGCGTCCTGGTTGGTAGTAGCACGTGACGGAATCATCTCAGGACATCAAGTAGTAAAACGTCAGCCACACTTCCATCTGCGATGCGGCAGAAACGCTGGTGACTCGAGGCAGACTCCAGCCAGGTTGCTCACCAGTCGCTGACTTGCCGGAAGGTGCTGCTGCGGCGAAAGTCACATACCGTACCGTTCGCTGAGGGGGCTGCCCATGCGGTGCCGCAAACTGTGCCACGGATGGCAAAGGGCGGACGAGGGCGGGCAAACACAATCAATGGTACCACCCACGCACAAACGCAGCGCCATCTCCAAATCCTTTCACGGTATCCGCAGACAAAGGCCCGCTGTCGCAAGTAGACGATTGTTCAACGGCAGACAAGCGCGCAAGGGTGCCTGACAAAGAGCGTCTTTGGAGACTGCAGCCTTGCCTTGTGGGTCGGCCTGTGCCTGCCTAGCTTGCACCGCCCACGGTTGCTCTTCCCACGCGCTGCCTGAGCTTCACTTCACCACAAACGAACCCGCGCCTGCCCATATAAAATCCGTCGCCCCACTGCCTGCACCCTTCCTTCTCCACACACCGACGAGCCCGCAACTCTCAACTGCACCTCGACCACGCCGCCAGCCCACCCTCCGGAGCAGCTTACCCCGCCTTATCCCACAGCACAGCACCAGTACCCTCAGCTACAACATCCATCATGACGGACCAGACCGACGACAACAAGTTCATCCAGCTCACCACCAGCGACAACCAGCCTATGAAGGTTGAGCGCAAGGTGGCTGAGCGCTCGATCCTGATCAAGAACTTGCTTGAGGATCTTGGTGGTGACAACAACGAGGCCATCCCCATCCCGAACGTAAGCTCTCTCGGCTCCCGCTAGCCGCGCTTATGTGCCATGCTAACAGCGCCCAGGTCAATGAAGCAGTCATGAAGAAGGTCATCGAGTGGTGCGAGCACCACAAGGACGATCCGCCCGCCACCCAGGACGACGACTCCGACTCGCGCAAGAAGTCGACCGATATTGACGAGTGGGACCAGAAATTCATGCAGGTCGACCAGGAGATGTTGTTCGAGATCATCCTTGTACCTCTTCCCATAGCACTCTCCCTTGTGCGCATTGCTGACAACCCCACAGGCTGCCAATTACCTTGACATCAAGGCCCTTCTCGACGTCGGTTGCAAGACCGTTGCCAACATGATCAAGGGCAAGTCTCCCGACGAGATCCGCAAGACGTTCAACATTCAGAACGACTTCACCCCCGAGGAGGAGGAGCAGATCCGCCGCGAGAACGAGTGGGCCGAGGACCGCTAAGCGGCCCCAACGTCTCTTTCCTTCCTGCGCATGACATGACTCTCGCGCCACGATCACGGCAGCCAGCAGCTGGGTGTGCCGCCCTCGGAGTTACGGCGTTCACGGGTACGTCGCTCCTCGAATTGGCATGATACCAGGTCACGCCTGGTGGAGATCTCACGGCATTCGTCTTTGAGTATACGGCTTTCTGTACTGCGCTTATGAGCGTTTTCTGCCGATGTGCTTTGATCGTCGGGCAAGCCAAATAAATAAACAAACAAACTTGACCAATCCTGCAGCCATGATGTGACGATTTCTCTCGTGCATACACTTACTCAAGCAGAGGCCAAGTAACGATAGTAGGAGTTGAGAATCAGCCATTACTGTTGCAGCGAGCTACCGCAAAACATTCCTGAATGCTGTCTGATTTGTCATAATTGAACCATCCCGTCGCTTCTATGCGCAGGAAAATGACTCTGCTAAAACTCCCCAAATACACATCTACCAACCCCTCTTTGCAAGCTTCTCCTCCTCCCCCAGGTGTCCACAGTTGATGCCGACCATGGCTTCGCCCAGATCCATGCTAACCTCCATCAGCACCTTGGGGTCCTTGTAGTGCGTGACAGCCTGCACAATTGCCTTGGCCCTCTTCGCCGCATCTCCAGACTTGAAAATGCCTGAACCAACAAACACACCATCACAACCCAGCTGCATCATGAGCGCCGCATCAGCAGGCGTTGCTACTCCACCGGCAGCGAAGTTGACCACGGGGAGTCGTCCAAGCTTAGCCGTCTCCTTGAGCAGCGCAAAGTCAACCTGCAGATCCTTTGCATATACGCGCAACTCCTCCTCAGACATGTGTTTGGCGCGCGCAATTTCAGCATTGACAGTGCGCATGTGTCGGACGGCCTCAATAACATCGCCAGTTCCGGCTTCGCCCTTGGTGCGTATCATGGCTGCGCCTTCGGAGATGCGGCGGAGAGCTTCTCCTAGACCGCGACACCCACAGACAAAGGGGATGCGGAAAGGGTGCTTTGAGACGTGGTGAATCGCGTCGGCCGGGGTGAGCACTTCGGATTCGTCGATGTAATCTACACCGAGGGCTTCGAGAATCTGTTTCCACAGTACATTGTCAGCAATTGATACAACAAGGATCATGTCGTGTACATGGGGCTGTGGAAAATTACCTGGCATTCAACGAAATGGCCGATTCGGGCCTTGGCCATGACGGGAATGGTGACTGTGTCCATAATCTCCTTGATCATTTGCGGGTCGCTCATGCGTGCTACGCCGCCTTGTGATCGAATGTCTGCAGGGACGCGCTCGAGGGCCATGACGGCACAGGCACCAGCTTCTTCTGCTATGCGTGCCTTGTAACATGTCAGCAACCAATTTGAATCAGAGCATCTGACCAAAGAGCCAGATGCAGCCGACAGTGGTAGACTCACCTGCGCAGCATTGACGACGTCCATAATGACACCACCCTTCAACATCCTCGCCAATCCCGCCTTGACTGCAAAGTTGTTCTCGCCATCCTGGGCGCTGTGTCCGTTTGTGGTGGGGAGTTCGGTGGCCATTGTGCGTGTTTGGAAGGCGTGCAAAGGGTTCACGGGGGATATTGCTGTACTCGGAAAAGGTAGTAGACTCTTGAAGGGTATATGTGAGGCAAATGGGACAAAGGCGAGAAAATGTGGAGTGAGCGACAAGACGATCCTCAGCGTGACTCAAGAATCGATTACCTGCAGATGTCACCGCGGCATCGACAAACAATTTTTTGCCCGTACGCAGTTCCATCATCCCTCCCCTCCGGTCCATAAGCCGCCGCTGCCCCGCCATCATCCGCCGCAGACGCTCTAGACCCCGCTTGCGCTTTTTGACACACCAGATGGGTAAGCAGCCAACCAGAGAGCGAGAAAGACCGTGAATTGCCGTGCTTAGTCAGTGGGACATGAGGTGAGTTGATGGATGTGGTAATTGTGCCTGATGACCAGGGTCTTTTGCTGATTGTGCCAAGAACTGCGATAACGGAGCAAAAATCCAGCAACTACTGAAAACGCCGAGCACCATGCTGGGGTGTACAATGCTGGATGTGCGCCAATGTAATGCTTTCACCTACCTTTCTCGTGCCTGAAAGCGACAAATGCGAGGCTCGAGTACTGTGGTAACCTAGTGTGCCCTCTCTTCAATATGCTGCTGTCTCGCGCTTCAGCCATGCCAAGGTAAGAGGATCGTTCTCAAAGTACGAGCCAGTCTTATCGAATACCTCCTGGTGGTAGTCGTTAATAAACTTCTTCTCGTCGTCTGTGAGCAGACTCATATCGACTAGATTCCTGCAGTGAGGAACCAGAGTGACATGCTCGAATCCAAGATACGGCTTGTCTCCGAACTTGTGGTTTGTTTCGACTTCCCTAACCATGACCATATTCTCAATACGAATGCCGAATTTGCCGTCCTCGTAGTATCCAGGCTCGTCAGAGATGACGTTGCCAACCGCCAACGACACCTCGGAGTACTGCACCCTGGTGCCGATACCTATTGGGC
>TARA_R110002003_G_scaffold296_4_pt1 | contig 15630 bp, 8 predicted proteins | sample TARA_R110002003 | Tara Oceans TARA_R110002003 (sample SAMEA4396441) | marine metagenome | biome: Westerlies Biome; feature: [SRF] surface water layer (ENVO:00010504); material: water (ENVO:00002006), including particulate matter (ENVO:01000060) such as... | depth 5 m
CTTGATAACGACCTACCTCTCCTGCCAAGTCGATCTTGTCAAGCAAGGAATTGATCAAACTACTCTTGCCAACACCAGAGTCACCAACGAGGCCAACGATACGCGAAGATGGCAATTGAAAACAGGTGAGTTCAAGAGCTTGCCGATGAAGTTTTTGGATACTTGATCCATTCTCTTGGTGCAAACTCGAATGGGACAAAACGCTCGCCATTCTTGAAGTCAACGTTCTTGCGCTCGCAAGGGCATCTTCAATCTTGGGGAGGTGAGATAGTGCCTTTGGTGGATCCTCTAATTCAACTTGATACCTGTCTATAGGTATTTCAGACCCAGAACGCCCACGCCTGGAAGGGGAAGGAGTGCGATTCTCGCGCAGCCCATGAGACACTGGAGAGTTTGTATTTGGCGACTCCAAGCGCAGCGCTCCAACACCTTCAACAAGACCAGTGGTTCCATCAGATCGAGGCTGACAGTTATCGTGCGTAGGCACTGCCGAGGTGACATGGATTGAAGGTGTACTCGTCTCTCGCCCCAACGAAGGAGTTTCTGGCGATTGATTTGATGTGAGCCTCAAGCTACGAATGCCCTCAATCTGGTGCAATACGGAATCTTGAGGCGGCGTATTTCGAACAGCAGACTCATGTCTCGAAGTAGATGCCGGAGTATATACCGTTGTACTCGGAACGCTCTCGTGAGGGCTTATTCGATGGACGTCTCTTTCCACTGACGCTAAAGGCACGTCTGGATCATGATCACTACCGAACGTGAATGACGGAGAGATTGAACGCTCTATGCCGAACGAGAACAGTCCTGATGATGGTGTGAAGCGAGGCGTTGTCGATGTGGACCGGGACGAAGCAGTATCCACTCGGTGAGAACCAGGTTGGCTCCCGAATATGAAGGAGGGTGCGGATGCGTCTTCCTTTTGCGCAGAAGATGTGGATGATGGTGTAAATGCACGGAAACCAGCAGTCGAGCTCGTTGACACAGTGCGGCTTCGATTTGACGATTCAGGCCTTGCGAAAGACGCATTATTCAGCCGCTGTCGCGAGGAGATCAGACACGTCGATCCCACTTGCCTAGAGCAATACATACCCTTGTAACCATGGCTTATATCGTCGCAAAGAGAGCCGTGAGTGAAGTATTGTCAACGGAACAATTCTGATAAAACAAAACCAGTGAGCATTGCGCCGGCCAGAGATTGAAGTGCGGGGGTGATACTTAAGCGCTCTGCTCGGGTGTCATTGCGGTGTTTCTGCACGAATGCGGCGCAGACGTTCGAGCCATCCAATAAATTAACGGATGCGATCCCTCCAACGCTGAAACACGGGGCAGCATCTTGGACCCTGGCTAATCTCAATTCAACAATTGTACCATCAGCCACCTGTTGCCTGTTGCCTATTGTCTGTGCAGTTTCAGCGGTCCTTCAAATCATTCGAGATATCTCCTTCCAAAATAAGCAGTGAATGAGCTTGTCCACAAGGATAGCGCGTGCCTTATTCACCAAGACGTGTTTGGTGTTTCATGCAACCTGTGTCTTAGTACTACAGCATTGACATTGCTGGTCCGCGTACCGCCTCTTGTAAGCTACGAGGGAAAATGACCGAGGTCTCGACAGATGACAAGTCGTACAGAAAGCGTTCAAGCAACTAATTAAGTTTTGCCGTTCCTATTCAGCAAGGTATGCTGATTCGTCCGTCGCTCTTTACATCCTTGTCGTTTTCCTCGTAGCTTGCTAGATGCGGTATCTAGAACAAGACACAGGCTCAAGCGAAGCGTATCTTGATGATTGACATTCGACATATAGCGAGTCGGCAACCCGACAAGCGTTTTGCAGGATCGTATGCTTGGTGCTTTTGGGTCTAGGCATGGTAACATGCTCGCGTTCAAAATTCTCGTTTTAGCTCTGAAGGCCAATACAGCAGACACTGCTCGTAAAAGTTCACGTCCGCTCAGAAATCTAGGGACGAGAACCTCTCATCTACAACAAGGAGATCACAGACATGATGTGAAGTGTCTGAGATATTGGAAGACTGAGTTGCGTTGACGAGGGACGTGAACAAGGGGACGACGCGGCTCACGAAGCTGCGCAGACTGGGACGTTCCGCAATCGCAGAGTTCTTTCCCAGGACCGGTTTTCAGTAACGCAAATGAACGCAGATTTAGATAATTCTCTTTGGGTGGAGTTACTCAGGAATCGATCAAGCGGACAGGGTAGGCAGAGAAGATTGGCGGGAGTCCTGATGTTGAACACCTCAGAAGTCTACAGTGTTTCGTCAACTGAGGTGAGATCCCCGAAACTTTCATGAATTAGCGCTCGCTGTTGATGGTTTTAATAGACTCTTATCCGTCAAACTTTGGGAGGCATCTCTCACGAGCTAGACGCCGTAGCAGACAGAAGTTGCGCTGGTCAACTCGCGCGCAACTGCACGCTCGACTTGGCATCGTTGATACTCGGATACCTCGATACACAGAAAACAACCCATTGTTCAACAAAAAAACGCAATGAAAAGATGTAAAAGGAACGAAGTAACGCGCGCTGCTTCATGGTCTGCAAGGCCATTTTCGCGCTTGCACCTTTTGGTCAAATGCCAAGATAATCGTGCTGTTATTGGACCATCGACACCTCCATCGAATGCATCACCACGATCTCACAAATAAACCCGTGCCATGCATGATCGATCCTCCCATCGCGTGTCGCCGCATCGGATCCGTGTTCCTGACCCGTCAGCACGGTACCGCCGATTTAGTAGCTCCCAAACATGACATCAACGATGAATCATGACGACAGCAACATGGTTATTGTGGGGATTTCCCCGATCGCAATGTCATTTCACTTCTGCATCATGGACCCTTACTGTGCCCCTTGGACTGACGAGACCGCGGGATGTCATGTTGTTAGCACCCTTACCGTCCGTTCTTCGACGTCACAGCGTCGTACACGCCTGAACTCGGCCTCTGTTCCCACTGCACTGAGGCTCTCCCAATCATCACATAGAGTTTGAACCAGCCCCCAGAATCCCAGGATGAAATCAGACGCACAGATCCCACTTAAGCGCCATCCGTGAGCATCGCAAGATTTCAACATCACCTCGATCAAATACCTTATTCTGCATGATCGTGCACCCCAGTCACGGCATTGGCTCCGGCTTTGAGCTAACATGGTACCTTCATGTCAGATCCCAAGATCGTCGCCGCCAAAGCTCATTTGCGTGCTAACGTGACGCGTGCGCGTAATCGACACGACGTCACGAGTTCAGCAAAAGCACAGGAATCTGACGATCCCGATCATAGACTGCCATCATGCACCCCAGGTACCCCTTACCTAGGCTTGCGCTAGGATCGATCTACGATATCTGGAGATGCACAATCGCTACATCATCGGCCCTTGTTGTACCTGAACACGATGCGCTTCACCACATCCGGCCATGGTCGACAACCCATCGCCAGCCATCGAACTGCACCAAGATCCGATTCGAGGAGGCGAGGCATCACGCTTGCACGTTTGCTGTCATGCCTGAGGTGTCGCCGACCGATCTGACGTCTCTGAGTTAGGGTACCAAGATGTGAATCGCACCGCACGCGGGACACCACACGCTTGTACGTTCCCATGCCATGCTGACGTAGAGGGAAATGGAAACAAAGACGTGATTGCGATGTAAGCGTGCCATTCGCAAGCAGCGTAGCAAACCGGACGGGGTATATGAAGCAAGCACTTTCCCCCACTGCTGGAGCATTATCCAACTCACAATCTCACATTCCATCGCATCACTACTTCTCACTTTCTCAACACCAACACCAAACCACCGCAGCCAAATCATCACCATGTCCGACACGTACAAGCCCACCGAGAACGACGGCCTCAAGCAGGACGGCACCCCCGACAAGCGCGTCGGCACTGGCGGTTTGTCCTCCCCCACGCTGCCTCCCATTTCCTATACACCCACTAACATCTCGCCAGAGTTCGCCCAGGGCAAGGTCGATCCCCATGAGGCCGGCAAGCAGGGCGGCGCGACATCCGGCTCTGGCTCCGACAGCACCGGCTCGACCGGCTCTTCGGGATCAGGTGGCAGCGCCAAGGGCCAGTTTGCGCACGGCAAGGTTGACCCTGTCGAGGCTGGAAAGAAGGGGGGATCGACGAGCTCTTAGAGCTTGAAGGTGCTTTAACTTGTACGGAGCTAAAGGTCCCAAGAGGGATAGGGTTGTGCGCGGGGGATAGCATAGTAATGAGCATGCTATGATGTGAACACGACGTTGGTGCCGTACGTGAAATGCTTGTGATTTCTGTGATGCAAGCCAGGACGGGTTTTTATCGTGTCTTCTTCGTCTTCCTCTTTCTCTCTAGTCCCGACATTTCCTCCAGCCATTTCTTCCCGCTCTCTTCCAGCTGCGCCTGCTGCTCGTCCCACGTCGCACTGTCCCTGAGCAGCCTTGCATACGCCTCGTTCAGCGCACCGGCGTGGGCCTGCATCTCGTTCCGCCTCCAATTGCTATCGAACTCAAACCGGACCCAGCGAGGCGGCACGACGTTACTTCCGTGCAGCCACGTCTTCATCCACTGCAGCCAGATGTGCACTTTGTCCGCTTCGGTCTTCGCATCGAAGGCCAGGTTCTCCTGTGTTGCGAAGAAATGCGCATTGGCTTCCCACACGACCGTGAACTCGCGCAGCTTGGCGAAGGCGTTTTTAAATGTATATGCATCGCGGAGCATCTGGAGGAAGATGGCGCCGGGCTTTTGGCCCAGGTGATCGTGGGAGTAGGAGCCGTAGACGTGGATGTATTCGCGGTACCGTTTGCGCACCCGCTGGATGAGGCGGCCGGGCTTGTCGGGGAAGAGGCGCAGGGTACCGTTCAGTGCCCGGCTGTCGTTGCTGCGATACGCCCAGTAGCCGGAGGTCTTGATCTCGATCTGGTTGTACCGGCAGAATACCTCGAGTGCTTCGTTGTAGACTTGTCGGTTTGTGAGGAAGAGTGACGTGATGTCCTCTGGGTGGTCCGTGAAGGGAAAACTACGTGTCGTCTTACGGTTGTATAGAACGCCTTTGGGTCGGTAGAGGTAGTGGTAGTATATCCTGTCGCGCAGTTCGCGTGGAAAAGAGAAGAGCTCGAAGGCACCAGTCCATTTGGGTAGGGCAGGACGTTCGGGGAGCTTGGGTCTGTTCTTGAACGATTGGCTGTAACAGTCCCACGAAAGTTTCGTCGAGTGGACGGTGACTTGCTCAACGTTTCTGCGGGCAAGCAAGATGGATCCAAAGGCGGCTTGGAGTTCGGTGATGGCAGATGGTGGTTCTTTCGCTGGCGCGTCGCCGTGGTACGTGGTCGCCATGAGCCTGGATTGCCTAAATGGGGCTTGGCTGAACGGTGTGGAGGAACTGGATGTGGTCGCCTGCCGAATTCAAGTGAATTACAGGCAAGTATATACTATCACGTATGTACTTCCTATACGAGATTTGTGAGTCAAATATAACTTCACCTATGGTTGATGACAGGCTAGGCCTAGCTTCAGACGCACACGAGCCAGCAACGAGGCGGAAAGGGCGATGACTAGAATTGAGTCACTTCCTGGAGCTGGTATTGGCTACGAATCGAGACGCAATCGTGCTATGTGAAGGAGAGGGCAATGGTGCCAGGCAAGAGTAGATGTAGCTGAAAAGGGCGACTGATAATGCCCGAATCGAGTGGACGTCGTGCGCAGCCACACATGGGGCACATTGGGCGAGGGCAAGAGCCACTCAACGCTGCGACCGATTGGGTGGCACCTTCCCATCGGTGTTTGCTGACCTCATCTCTCAACCCGAGACGTCTTTCTCTTCAAACAAACATGTGGATAGCAGCGTGGAGTAGTGTAGGATGAAATTCCGACACCCCGCGCAAGTGGAGAGGTGAGGCAATGGCAGCTGTCACCCGCACCAGCCCGCAGCTCCGAGGACTCGCCGGTGGGTCAGTGCTTCACCGCTGAGGTAACTGGAGCAAAACCTCGCTCCGCAACTTTCCTACCTCTCCCGCACCCCGCCAGCCGAGCCCATACACAGTCTTCTCTTATCCTCAATTGAAGCCATCATGTTCGCTGCACGACAAGCATTCTCCCAGGCCTCGCGCCGCACCTTTTCGTCGTCTGCCCGCCAGGTGCGTGAATTCCCGGAACCACCAATCGCTTTTCTTGAAGGAGCTTGGAATTGGCAGCCGACCGCAATTGAGGCAGGAAATGGCTAACAGACCTATAACAGTCGTCCAAGGTCACCGTCCTCGGTGCCGCCGGTGGTATCGGCCAGCCGCTTTCCCTGCTGTTGAAGCTCAACCCCAGGGTTACCAAGCTCTCCCTCTACGACATCCGCCTCGCACCCGGTATGCTCCAATCGCCTCTTGAACCGCCTCTAGGCAAGCACTAAGACAACACTTGTAGGTGTCGCTGCCGACATTGGCCACATCAACACCAAGAGCGAGGTACGAAACCATACGCGAAGCCGCACACACGCCATCCGCTGATACACAAAAAGGTCACCGGCCATGAGGCGACTCCCTCAGGTCTCGCCGAGGCCCTCAAGGGTGCTGAGATCGTTGTCATCCCCGCTGGTGTGCCCCGCAAGCCCGGCATGACCCGTGACGGTATGAAGAAGCGATGTTTGCCTCGATTATATAGCTGAGCTTTCCCCAGACTTGTTCAACACCAACGCCTCCATCGTCCGCGATTTGGCCAAGGCCGCTGCAGACCACGCCCCAGAGGCCAACATCTTGATCATCTCCAACCCGGTACGCAAGCAACGCCAGTACAGACATCTCAATGCTGACAGCTCAGGTCAACTCCACCGTCCCCATTACCGCCGAGATCTTCAAGTCCAAGGGCGTCTACAACCCCAAGCGCCTCTTCGGTGTCACCACCCTCGACGTCGTCCGTGCCTCGCGCTTCATCTCCCAGCTCAAGAACACCGACCCCGCCACCGAGAACATCACCGTCGTCGGTGGCCACTCGGGCGCAACCATTGTACCCCTCCTCTCCCAGTCCGGCTACAACCTCGAGGGCGAGAAGCTCGAAAGCTACGTCAACCGCGTCCAGTTCGGCGGTGACGAGGTCGTCAAGGCCAAGGACGGCGCGGGCTCCGCCACCCTCTCCATGGCCATGGCCGGTGCTCGCTTCGCCGAGTCGCTCCTCAAGGCCGCTCAGGGCCAGAAGAACGTCATCGAGCCCACCTTCGTCGACTCACCTCTGTACAAGGACCAGGGCTGCGAGTACTTTGCGTCCAACGTCGAGCTCGGCCCCAACGGTGTCGAGAAGATCCACCCCGTCGGCAAGATTACCGACTACGAGCAGAAGCTGCTTGATGCGTGCTTGAGCGACCTCGCCAAGAACATCAAGAAGGGTGTGGAGTTTGTCAAGCAGAATCCGTAAGTGCGGCGGGGCTGGTGCAAATGAGGGTGTACACTAGTAATGACCATGGGCTTATTCGGATCTGGATCGGAACAAGTGGTGTTACATCATTTAGCGACGGGAAGTAGGGGACATGTGTAGATTTTTTTGATCTGTTAACGTAGCACAACATACTCCCTCTTCGTTTCTGATTGATCCGACGCGTGAGTGAGCGTGCTGCATTTCACTGACATCCGATTGGCTGTGAGACATGTGCTGCAGTCGGGCAGGCAGAGCATGTGACGGGGGACAGCGTGGTGGGTTTTTCGGACTAACTTCGGCAAAGTATTATCTGTGCATTTGAGCCTCACCTCGGCACGCTCGGCTCACATGTCCAGCAGGGATGGAAGCAACAAGTTGCAGTGCGCTGATTTCGGACTTTAGATGGCTACGTCTGACCAACACATATAACACAACCAATACCACTAAAGAATAGGACATCTTCACCTGCGCGCACAGCATGTACCGCACATTGCCTTTTCACCACCTACAGCTTAGCCTTCGGCGCCTCGAGCGTCGGCAGCATGAGATCGCGAATGTCGCCCGCCGCCTCGTTGAGGTAGAAGCTCATTTTCTCCTATTCGAACGTCAGTACATCTCTTGCAAGCGGGTGCGAACACCCGCCCAGGGAAGTAAAAGTGCTAGACTTACCGAGCCCAAGCCCTTGGACACAACATTGAACTGAATGCTATTCTCATTGATCATATACGCAATGCCCCAGCCATCATCGACGACCTGGCTCCACCCATAGCCGTTGAAATACTCGCTGCTCAGCTGCGAGCTGCTGATGAACCACGTCGAGGAATACGTGTACGCCGGGTCCGTGTACAGCGCGGGCACCTCCTCGCCGTCCCTGAGGCACTTCTTCAGCCCGAACAGGTGGCGGTCGACGCCGCGGCCGTCGCTCGCGTCGCTGATGTACTTGACGTGGGCGTCGAGGGCGGCGCGGAAGAGTTTCTGGCAGGCCTCGGGCGCGGCGTGGGCGTCGGCCATGGCGGCGCAGAAGGCGACGGATTCGTCCGACACGGTGCGGCAGGTCTCGGTGCGGCCTTGCTGGAAGCGGCGCGTTGCGGCGGATTCGTACGTGGGGCGGTTCTTGCCGTAGAATTTGTGGTAGGCGAGTTGGATGATCATTTGCACATAGGCGTCCGGGCTGCATTTGAACTTCTTGATCAGGCCTTTGCCGTAGCCTTGGTAGGCTTGCACGCGGAGCTCGTGTGCGCCGATTTGCTGGGAAAAATGGTTTTGTGCGTCGCTAATGTCTTTTTGAAGCTCCGAGTTGAGAACGAAGCGGAGAGGCTTGGGGTTGGGGAGGTCGGAGCGGACGTTGGGGTCGTCAAAGGGGAGGGCGTTAGTGAAGATTTGTTGGTTGGCGTAGTCGTTGAGGCGGTGGGTGGGGGTGCCGTCCATCATGCCGTGCTCGCCCATGAAGCCGGATGTGCCGTTGTCGTTGACGATGAATTGGAGGGGCTTGTCGAACCAGCGATTGGCTCCGTCGCCGTGCCAGTATTGGTGTGCGCGCTCCTCGAGGGTGACAGGTGAGGCGTCGTCCAAGCAGACAATGAAGGACGCAGACTCGATATCTCGGACAGAGGCCGCGTTGATATCGTTGGACTTGAGCTTAGCGTATACGTCTGACCACACGTCACGGTTTTGTGATGTGAGAATCCCGACTGCTGGTGACTTCTCGGCCTTTTCGTAGATGCGCTGGAATTGCAGCTCGAGCTCGCTGGTATTCAATTGCTTGCCATTGATCTCATGGGGGATTTTCCAGAATTGGTTCTTGCGGATGGCGATGATGTGTTGGTTCTCCTTGAAGGGGAACTTGATGCCACTGTCCGCAGGCTTCTTGGGCACACGGGAGTAGTTGAACATGTACTCGTACGAGCTCATCGCCATGGGAAGCTTCTTCATGTATTCAGGCTCCAATGTGCCGTTGTCTACCATCTTCTTGAACTCGAGCACCGCAGTCGAGATGGCAGCGGCACGCTTCGCGGGGTTTCTTCGCTTCTTGTCATCGCGATGTGAGTAGAAGTAGCTGACGTAGGGCACAACCGGGTCGCGGTAGGACATGTATGCAGCGTCATTCCACCACTCGTATATCCAATTTTTGATGTCCGGCCTCTCTCTCCGCTCGACCAAGCGCTTTTGGAGTAGTTCACCAGGGCCGCCAGGCGCGACAAACTCGTTGACAGCCTTTGTGGTTGCATCGAACTCGTTCTTGGAGAGGAGCGGGTGAACGGATTTGAGGTATCGCTTGGCGGTTTCTTCGAGGGTGGGAACTGGGAGACGGGGCAGAGAATCTTCGAACCGCAGCATGGGGCCCTTGCTGTGATCCTCCTTGTATCCTTCATGTGAACGTTAGCGATAGCCTTCATTTTGACGTGCCGGCCTGTTTTTACGTACCTGCGGGCAGCGACGACTGTTTCCGTGTAGGCGCCATTGCGAATATCTGTTTACCGAGATCAGCTTCCAACCCCAGCAACCCTTAGAATCTCGTCGGTACGTACTTTGGGCGTCTGCTGTGTTAACGCGGGTCTGCGAAGTATCGAGGCGGGCAGTCGCGCTCGTGCGACTCTGCTGAACATCACAAATAAATGTGTGGAAAGACGGCAGGGACGGGAAATGACGATCGAATTTCTAGCTCAAACACCTCGGCGGAAACGAGCACGCGCGTAGTCGTCGGCGGTGACGGCGCTGTGTATGGAGCGAGCGTCGCAGGGTGTGTGTGAGCCGAGGTTGTCGGGAAACGGTTAGTTTAATCCGTGTGACATCAGATCAGACGTTGGTTGTGGATGACCTAGAATCCTTGATGCCGCTAGTCCGGTGCGAAAGATGCGGCTCTCATATGCTTCTTATACGTGCGCGCATCAATGGAACAAGATACCAAGACTATATAACTTCCCATATTGCAGCGGCTGTCGTGTTGGCGCGACGAGACACTACTAACCTCCCCACCAACCCCACACTTCGCTTTGCGGCTGGCATCTTGGAGCGTCCGAGGAGCTGAGACGATGGCGAATGATTACCATGTATGGCAGCGGAGCTCCAAAAGAGCTTTGTGCGCGTTCAGGACCTTCCTTACGCATCTGATACGGAGTGTACAACTAATGAGCTTTGTTGCGCGTCCAGAAGCCTGGATGGTACACGCAAGGCTGTTCGCAGCACGGACACTCCGGCAATGTCACTCTGAGCCGAGGAACGTCCCGCCTCGCACAACTTCAACTCCACCAAGAACTCATCTAGACCACCACAATTAGTGCTCAGTGTGGCACGCAGCTCGTACGAGATCTCGATGCCCCAGATTGTACGAGTCTGCCGCGGCACATGAAGAATGGCAACTGGTCGAGGTGGCATTGCTGCTTGCATAGTTGACCACGCGCACGATCAAGTGTGCAGTATACAACGAAATATATTTGCTCCCGAGAGAAGAGAAGTCCGGTAACTGCTAGCTGTCTCCCGATGAAGAAAGGGGCCACGGAATGTGATGCTTGATACCATTGTAAGCATTTCAGGCTGCGCCTATATTGGAATATTCTGCGCATAGAATTTGGGCAATGATACGATGTCAGCACGACAACTAACTACCCACCTTGAAGCGTACTGTCCACAGCTAGCGAAATTGCAAGAGCTAGTCAAGAAATCATGGTTGGGATGCTATATGGCGATGAGTCGAATCATTTATTGCCCCTCGACTTGACTTACCTCATGAGTGAGAAGGTCGTGTTTATCTCCACGTAGTAAAGCCATTCTCGACGGACCTAAACGTTGTGAACGGGGTCGTGTTCGGTGGAGATGCTCACACGGAGCCTTTCGGCAAAGGTCGACGCTTGCTCGGTTCAATGGGTGCATGTGGTGTGCAGTGCAGTTGAAATGAAGGTCGTTTCTTTTGGTTTCTCCCTGGAGGATGAACGGGTGATGATGGTTGGCAACTTGCTGCGCCGCAACTGGTGCGTCCAATAATATGCATAGACTGACACGATTCTTGTACCAAGGTTTGATTCTGAACATTTGCAGTGATCGTGAAAGTACGGCTGACACATACCAACTCCATCAAAGTCAGCTGCAGGAGACCACACCAGGGTCGAGGCGGTGGCTGCACATAGAAGGAAACCTTGTTCAAGCCGCCCATGGCAGTGACAATCTGGGGCATCAAGCAAGGGTTTGATCCGAAGAATCTCCAGTCCTCCGAGCTCTCTTCGAGCGTTGGCCGATCGTTTCAGCTCACGGATTCTTTCCCGACGGACAAACCTGACGTTTGGATCTCGGGGAAGTGCTCAACGTTAAGCCTCATTCAGCCTAGCTCATGCTTGTCCGACATCACCGTGCATCTCTAGCCAGCCAAATCTTCACTTCTCCGCATCTTTCTCTTGACAGTTCTGGTGCCTGCGGACCCGCCATAACCGACAAGGTCACAAATCTCCACGAAGTAGGGTTGAGGACCCACCGGTAAGGTCACGCTGTGTTTCACCGCCAGCATAAGAATAGGACGTGCGCCCCTGATGTTGTGAGAGAGGCACGTCCATCTCAGCGCATGCACAGAGAACTGGGCCGAGCTTGGACGACGCGAATTTTTCTGCGAATTGCGAATCTTTAGCCACGAATCAACCACTGCTACCCCTTCACCCTCCGTCCGCCTGCGACCAGTATAAATGCAATTCGACTTCCTAACGGCAAAACCTTGAACGATTGCCATCGCGACAACATTGTCACCATTTGATTATTGACACGGCTTGATCAGCGACAACATCCTTGCGAAAACTTGCCCTGCAACATCTCTCGACGACAATACTCCACTGCGACACTCAACCATTGCGACTTAAATCCCAACGGTTCTCCCTCCCTCAGCCTTGCGACATCAAGCCCAGGAATTCCAACCTAGCGACACCACCCGTTGCAACACCTCGACTTCACGACCTCACCATGACTACTTTCCAACCGATACCGTTTCGCTTTCTCGACCTTCCTGCTGAAATACGCAATAATATATACGATCTCCTTCTTTGCTCCTGGAATGATGAACTGGAAGTCGAGCCAAGTTCTGTCAGCAAATTAAGCCGACGATGTCCCAGCTATCCCGCATCAGCCCTCCTACGCACCAACAAGCAAATACACAACGAGGCCTTCGACTACACGACCAAACGCAATCAGTTCATCCGCATTACATGCCAAGGTTTCGGTATCCGGGATCTGTTTCTCGATGATGGCGTTCCGGTCATTACGACTGACGTGCAGAAGGTGGGACGATTTAATGGCTACGTTATGCACATGACGCTATCTAAGCCATTCTTCACACCTGGTCCCATCGCCGTCTCCGACTTTGAAATGATGGTTTTACGCGCAGATCTCCCAACATTGTGCGAGAAGCTTGATGTTGAAAGCGTAATGACAGACGCCAATGCAACAACCAGCGAGCATATATCCATCAACGCCAGCATAACCTTCAACTACGCTTACGCTCGCTTCTTTACACCAAAGATTCAGGGACATTTGCTGCAACCGATTGCGACTCTTCTCCGTGGCATGCCACATCTAAGAATCACCGGGCCCATTGACGCGACCCTTGCCAAGATCGTCATCGATGAGGTAGCAAAGCCCCGCTGGACCGATCCCGAAGCAACACTAGGCGAAATCCATACCGGCGTCGACGTCGGCAAACGTCAATGGCAACAAAAGAACTACTACACAGCTTCCGAATCCTGGAACTACGCAATGCGCACCCTCGAGCGTATGCGCCACAGCTCGTCGTGGCTCGGTCTCCAGAAGTCAGGAGGTGTAGACTTTGTCAACGAGACCGCGGATCTATATTTCACGCTCAACCTCCTTTCGGCTGCGTTCCTGCAAGTCGACATGGCCAGCGCCGAACCAGACAGCGCTCTAGTCAGGCGAAACGGTAGTGTTTCCATGTATCATCTGCGCAAATGCGAATTGGCGAGTGCACGCTTCGCCCAACATGCCGGCGCGACCTGGCTACCTAGCAATCAGCAGCAAGGGAAGATGATGTACAGGCAAGCGAAGTGTCTGCGGCTTATGCGCGACTCTGCAAGCCGAGTGAAGGCTGTTTCGCTCATCGAGCAGGCGGCGACGCTCGCTCCTAATGACATGGCAATCCGAGACGAGAAAGACGCGGTCTTGGCCTGGAATGCCGATATCGAGGAGTCATTGCGTGCTGTAGAGGAGCAGCAGATGGCTTCTGAGACCGGGGTGAGCAGCTCGGTTTGGTCGTATCTATGGAATGCTGTGTCTGAGCTGGCTTCGTGAGGGCATCATCTGGCATTCAAAGATTCTTTTAATAGCGAAGATACCCAATGCGATCAGCGAAAGCTTGTACGTCCATTGTTCAGGTGCTGAGATCCAATCATGCCGAGATCGCTCTCGATATTGACTAAGTCTCTATGCTATGCAATCCGAATGCAGTACAGGTGTGGGACGCTTCGAGCCCCAATAGAACATTTTCGTCAAAACGTCCAGGGGTAGGCAGTCACAGTACAGTAGTGCAGCACCAGGGCCGTTACAGCTCCTCAAATGGCGCCGGGGAAGGCGACACGCCCCGCAACGCTACTGCAGGTGACCAATGAGACTATAACATGACTTCAACACTACTACAAGGGATACAATGGCCGTGAGCTTTACTACGTGCACAGTCTGAACAACATGAATATTCGGTAATTGACGACTCATTTATCATGCAGCATAGGTACACAGTGAGATCGTCTCATCTGTGCACACAACGAGCATTGTCTACCAGACAGGTACATCTCGCTTCGCATAGCAAACCTCGGCCCGCTACTTCGTACCCCAGTAACTTGATGTGGCTCGTGAGGGGCACGCCGTCAAGTGGATCTTCGACATTACCTTCGATAGGGTCACGGTCTCAGATGCTAGCTCGGTTGCGTATACATCAGCTCTGGACATTAACCACCATCTGAACAGCCAGCTGAAGATACGCCCATTCTATGCCACCATGCACTAATTATTGAATCGTGGTCAGTAGACTCCGTGGAGCACATTCAAGTGCCTCGCACGTTCACAGGTCATGCAACACGAGGCGCTCCCGACACCTGTCATGCTGCCGTCTTCAAATGATATATAAAGCCCCAAGGAAGTGCACAAAACAACTCGACAACCAAACACCAACTCCTCTCTCCTTCCACTCCTCACCCAAGATCCAACCTATCTCGCCACCATGCCTAAACTCGTTCAGAAAGGCGACAAAATCCACATCTCCCCACACGATCTCGAGAACAACAAAATCAACGTCAAATGGAGCCAGAACCTCTCCACGCGTAAAGAAGACTACTTTGTCGCAAAATACGTTGTCATGTCCGGTGGTCCGTCCAAGCCCTTCCAACTACCCCAAGCATGATCTCCCCCATCATTGCACACACTGCTCGTCCTACAAGCATGGCGATCATCAGCGCGAGCCACTGCTGACATTACTCCAGGCAACGCCGAAGGCGCAATCTTCGTCCAATGCAGCAAAGTCAACGACTTCAAGGCCGCGTGTTCCGGCGAGCAGTTCACGCTTGATGTCAGCGAGCACTTCCAGTACGGGCAGGACAAGGCGCAAACGAAGCGATTCCTGGTGTTTCATGACAAGGGCAACAAGGCTTATCAGGTGCGTGACGAGCATGCTGGGGTTGTTCTGGAAGGACTGACAGTGTTGACAGCATCGATTTGCGGAGAATGCGTTGAGTAGTGGGATTGCTGAGGTTGCTTCGTGGATTGGCGTGCAGGATATGACAAAGGGGATGGATGAGGTGACGAAGATGTTCGTTGGGGATTATCTGCATAATTTCTAGATATTTTGGGGGTGGGTGCCTTGGGCGGTTCTGTAGCAGCTGTCTGTGGACTATTCGAACGGTCTGAAAGTAAAGAAGTTGTGCCGTTGTATTGGCCGCATTGGTGACGCCTAATATGGAGTGTGGAGGTGCGCTGGAGTGCGTGATTAATATTGAGTTGGCGCTGTAGGACCAGGTTCAGATGTGCATCAATGATGTGCAATGCAAGCTGTCAGCCCTCACAAGTAGTGCTAGTGTCCTCCGGTAGGTCTTAAGCTCTGGCTCGAGCGGGCTGCTTCCCTGGTCGACACGGAGGAGAGGTGGAACGCCAGCATCGAATTGGTCAGCCCCTGCTACTGTGCTCACTTTGCATTGCAAGGTGATAGTGTTGTTAACACACCCATTTCTCCATCTCAAATTGCGCTGTTCTCGAGGGAAATTCTTTTT
>TARA_R110002003_G_scaffold31_2_pt1 | contig 15612 bp, 18 predicted proteins | sample TARA_R110002003 | Tara Oceans TARA_R110002003 (sample SAMEA4396441) | marine metagenome | biome: Westerlies Biome; feature: [SRF] surface water layer (ENVO:00010504); material: water (ENVO:00002006), including particulate matter (ENVO:01000060) such as... | depth 5 m
GGTAAGGAACTGGACCATATTTTACCAATGGAATCCCTGAGAACAGCCGAACTATATATTCGCGGATGCTAATGTCGTTTTAAGCTAGACCCTCTTTTGGACCGCCTGATGCCGTGGGGCCCATCGAAGCTAGCCTGTGTTTCCACCACCATCAGCTTTGTCCGCATCGCCACCTATGCCTAGGACGCGTCTACATGTGTTGGCTGGACTAGGCTAGTTTATGGCCTCTCTACGAGCCAGGTAGTTGTACATTGAGTGGCTTTCGTATCTTGGTTTCCCTTTCATAAGCCTCTCGAGATGGCTGATTACTCGTCCAAGCGGAGGCAGTAGCTTAAAAAGTAGAAAATAGTAAATTAGAGGTATAGAGAGTGCCTTCGGCAAAATTGAGGCCTTGCAGAAGTTAGAAAGTATATGTTTATTACATAGATGCATAAGGTAGTATTGTGCCAAAGCATCTGCACAAAAAGAGCAGCAGGATGCTCCGACACGAGCTTTTCGACCAATACAACAGCAATGAAGATGGGCTAGACAGACTCCATTCAGGCTGACGAGTGGTTGAATTCCGCAATGACATCTTGGAACTGGAATTATTGTTCTGTCCCTGGTGACCATAACGACAGGCTTTGGACCTCACAGATCTGTCGCTCTGGGCTCCAACCAGGTGGGAACCGAGTGAGGCCATCGATATTCACGCTCCAGTGCCCTCTTGGGAAGAAGCTTTGAGCGGAACAACATAACGAGAGCGAAAAGATCGAGGTCACTAGTGTTTGGTTCGAAGGAGAGGGGAGAAAGAAAGCAATTCTTCCCACGTGGTGTGCAACTCACCTTCCTCATCGAGCTACCTTGAGAGCCACTGCGGAGTCGATGCGCCACTTCCAGGTTGGGGTTTCCTGCCCCTGTTAGGTGATGCGTTGCAAAGGCGAGGCTGTTCATCACATTGGCCTGCGTCGAACAGCGACAGACGCTGTGCGCCTGATCAAGTTTGCCACCTCTGTCTTCAGATCCAGCCCTACAACGCGTGTCGTTACTGATCGGAGCCGTGGACTGACTGCTGATCGTGGCACTCGGTCTGTCGCCGGATTTCGCTACACCATATTGCTTTTTGTCGACAAGGAAGAGTTTTCTGGGAGCTGAGCCGCAACGTGCTGCAGGCTGCGACGGATGCAGGTTCAATCGTCATGCAAAATGAAGAAAACTCTTTTTGGAAAAAGGAAGAAGTGACAGAGGCTTCATCAGGGGCCGATTCTCGTCGACTATTCTATCCGGCAGGGATGCTTTCACCTCAGCGGAGAGCAGCGCAGATCGGCGACAAGCGATGCGCGAATGCGAGGCAAGGCAATTGTGCTGACTGTAGGCCATCAAAATGTGTGGTGCCTCGTGACCATTTCTTCAGTGACTGGATGAGGAAACACAGGTGTGTGCGCCGGCCACTGGGGTGACGAAGCGTGGTAATGCGCGTGCACGAAAGTGCGGAGTGCAGGACGACAGGCCGTGTAAAGTGGAGTGCAGACGAGTGCAGAAACGTAAGAATTTGCACGAATGGATGTCGTGCGCGCGATGCGCCGCAGTCCGCAGACAATACGATCTTGGCTTGTCCGACTGCTGTCTTGATTGGAATCATGGTAGAAGCTTGTAGGCAATGCAGCTATAGTTGCCTTGCTCACTTTCGAAATTACGGGCTACTATGGCTGGGCGTCAAGAATGCGTGGTGAATGTGCGTGCAGTCGCACTTGGCTGCAGATTGTGATGCAGGCGTCCTCGGAGTCGCTGAGACGATGAAGTCGGAAATTTTGGCAGTGCTTGTGGGTATCACGACGAGAATGAAGCGCGCAGCTCCGGTGGTGTTGATCGTTCTGATGCTGAGGGAGGGAAGCCGACGTGACCGGGATGGTCGGATCATCGGCTCCAGACTCTTAGGGCCCTATGAGCTCAGCAGAGGCAGAATAAGCAGAAGTGACATGCTCTGGGCGGCGAGAATGATGCCCGGTTTCACCTGAGAATCCTGAAGGCAGACGGTGCAGTCAGATGTGTTCGCCTAACTTATGTGAAGAAGTCTGGCATGTTCAGTGCTGATCAGCTGCACGTCCCGCAAGTAATTTCTTGGTTAGGAAGGGACGATCGGGGTTCGAGAAACGAGCCCCTGGTGGCCCGTGAAGCCTCACTTGAATGTTTCTACAATCGTATTCGGTCAAAGCCTTCGCTGGAGATGTTCTCCGTGCCGCCCCCTTCTCCTTGCTCTTTTTCGCACCAGCTCGCGTGCCCAGGTCGCATCCAACACAGCCACTGCTGTTACATGGCCACCATCGTCGTCATCTTGAATCCTGCAGCCTCACAGTCAACCTCGAGCATGACAGAATTTTCAGTCAGTCTCACCGTCGAGATGCAGAGGAGGCGTGTCTCGACGCGGTGGCTTGCGGGCTGGCCCAATGGTGTCGGTGCGTTGGCCTTCCAGACTACAACCAAGGAAGCACTGAGCGCCCTGTGGAAGAGGAGTCTGGGGTCGCTGGGATCCTTCTCCGCTTTACCAAGCGAACGGGGACATCTGTGCACTCTAAAGTGCGATATTATTAGCCCCCTCTTCATCCTGTTCCTCCACTTTGGACAGCTCACACCTCCAACGCCTTGCAGCAATTGTGCACACGACAGCAACGTCCCGATATCGCGAAAACCACTCCTAATTCTGGCACGCGCGCTTCCCCGCCGGCTTCGGACCTTTGGGCTGAACATTGTCTCGTGATGCTCCAGATGTCTTAGCATTGGATGCTTCTCACACAGCCCAAGGGCCGCCGATCTAGTACGGGATCCACTCGGGTGGAAAGCACTCGCGCCATACCCACACCACTTGAGTTCATTTCGACAATACAAACCTGCGCTGCAACAACAACCCAGTAGTACTTTGTCCGACAACCCTGTCCCGGAAACCGTTACGTCGCGCGAGTATGCCGAATCGTGTCTTCGCTTCTCTTTCCCTTTACACGCGATACATGAGGTTGGGCAACGGAGGATGATGCGAGCCGTTAACGAGCACGCATCATCAACATCATTAGTAGAACGACACTTCGACTTCACAACCGCAACGCAATTACCGACACAACCACTCTTCAAGTTTGAAACACTACCCCTACCTGGCATGGGCCTCACATTCCTCCCGCGGCCACCACCACGGCCAAGGAAACGAAGCCGGGCTGCCGCAGACATTGATGGCGAGCATTCGTGTATGCAAAAGAAGAAGCGCCGACTTAGATTATTTCTTATTACCTCTCGACTTAGCCCTCAATTCTCCCATCCTGCTACAAATATCGTCGACAGAGGTAGCTCCAAGATTGCAGTGTGGGCAAAACAGAAATCGCTTGGACGTAACTTGCTACGCAAAGCTGCCATCTTGAACCGCATACGACGCCGCGCCGTCTCTGCGAAAGAGGCAAAAGAAGGGCACGGCCATGTTCTCGTGGAACAAGAGAGGGAGCAAGAGGAACTTGCACTGGCGAAACTCGAGTTCGACCATGGTAGTGTCGATACTTACACACGCCCCGTAACATTACAATCGCCATCCGTCCCACCAGCTGCTGCTATCAGAACAGGAGGGCGTTTTGTGGTGTCTGGTTCACCAACCGTTTCACCCACCGGATCGCCAACTTCGTCCAGAAGCCCCTCACCTACTCCGCCAGCAGCACCTTTGGATGGAGAAAATGTGAGCACGTTAGATTATTGCTCCCCAAACGATGCATACGCATACACTCCACCTCGCGCTCAAATACCTCGACGGGATTACCTTCCTCTTCCACCATCGCCCCTCGGTCTTTCTAATTACGATGCTTTCGATATTGACGAAGACATGCCCGACCCTTATTCTTACCTCGACGACGAAGACGATGAGCCATCGACCCATCTATTCGACGATGATGATGATGAGGAGGTAGACAGCGTCCCATTCTCACCCTCGGCATTCACTTGCACATCCTCGTCGACACGACACACATCGGCCAGCCAGGTTCTGAAGACACCAAAGCCAACCCCGTATTCAGACTTCAGCATCCTGGGCCACAGCGAGCCGGTCTTCGGGGACTACGATGGCGTCGACGACGGCGCCGATGCAATATGGCCCAGCAGCTACGCCAAAGACCCAAGCGCCGCAATCCCAGCGTCCACATCCCCCGACTTCCACGCCCTCTTCGCCACATCACCGCCGCAGAAACGTACAGACTCCTTCGCAACATCGCCAAACTTCCGTCCCACAGTATCGGCCTCTGCAACACCCTCGACAGCGCACATCGCCGCATCTCCCAATTTCGCACCGTCAGGGCCGGCTTCCGTGGCGCCCACCTTCGCTCCTTCCGCAACATCTACAGTAGTCTCATCAAATATCGTGCCGGCCTCGGTATCGCCCAATTTCGCAGCCATCGATGCTCCCGCCGGCCATCTGCGCCCGTTCTCGCAACGCCGCATGTCGGTGCCCACACAGCAGCGCCCGGATGATCGGACGCGGCGGCACAGCGATATCGAGCAGGAGCGCAGACGACAGCGGGATATCATGTTTACGCGATTTGGATCTTGAAGGCACGTAGCATCATGTCAAGACTGCTTCATAACATCACTTGTACTTGTGTTTGAGTAGTGAGCTTTGGTGTTCTTGGAATTAGCATGGTGCTGGTAGGGTCGCATCTTCATGGGCGCAGCGGAATGAGGGGGCTGCTTTCTCGGTCACTCTGGCGCTGGCATGCGTGCTTTGCTGGAAAGGGTCATTGTGCGTGTACATGTATCTGGATGGAGGAAAAGGAATGGAAAAGAGGCGTATGGAGTTATCAGGTGGCCAACTTAGCATCGAGCAGTCCGTCTACACGATATGAAAATCCGACATTCATATGCCCTGCTTCACATGTGTCATTCTTACATCTCAGCACACCATCCGCAGTTATCAGAGAATACACTTATTTGCTTTTGCTTGCCTTGACCACCACGATAGGGATGTCTGTATGTAGTCGTAACCATCGCCCTGGGCCCCGCTTGCGCTGCGAGGCGCGGGAAATGGTGTGCAGCTAAGCGTGCCCGCGTGACTGCACGATGCGATAGCCGAACTCAGCATGCGTTTGAACCGATACCAAGGAACAAGCGACGCACGGGGCCTCCTGATACCGACCGGTAGGTGAGGCCATGAACTGGACCTATAGCAGCGCTGTTATAGGCCCACGATGATGACAACGCATGCCATCTCATGTCTGAAGTTTAGCCGCTCGGTCGGCGGCTATATCGCACATTGCCTGCGGGCGTGGTTAGCGAGGAGAGAGCAAACCCGGGGAAGGATGGCAGGGAGGAGGTTACTTGTATGGCTTCTTGACGCTCTGCAGCGATGTCGCCGCGGGCGATGCGGGAACGCATGTTTTCCATTATCACGGGGCGGGGCCGTCCGTTAACGAATACACTATTTTTGCATTAGCTCTAAATCCCACGACAGCTTCGAGAACACGACGAATGGGCCGAAGTTGGGCAGACAGGAAATCAAGTGCAAGCGGTTCTTGGACGTACACATATCTCAACCCGGGAAACTTGGCCTCATACTCTTCGTTCAACGAGGCTAATTTCCTGCCCTCTTCCTCGCCGCCCTGCAATTGCGCCTGCTCTTTCCGACTCTGCTCGCTGTCAACTTTTTTCTCGCCCAGACGTGGATGCGAGCACAGGATCTGCGACAGCGTGGCGATGTCCGAGGCTGCTAGCGCGGTTAACTGCGCGTGAACGGCGGTGATGAGGACGTCGTAGCTAGGGAACGTGGTTGATCGGAGGACAGGCAGAGTCAGGGCGTGTAAGGGGGGTGATGGCTCGAAGAGCAAGTCGAGGACTGCTGTTAGGGTTGTGTCGGGGGAGTGGGGAAGGGTAGAGATGGGGGGCAGTGATGTCATTTTCGAAGTTTGCGGAAATCACGAAGAGTTCGTTCGGTTGATGTATTTGTGGGGTCGGTATGCTCGCTTGTTGGGCAATGGCGTGCGGTTACTGAAGTCGAGTTCAAAGGTCCTGAGCGTTGGTGCGATAACGTAGATGTTAGATATGATGGTACAGCTTGTAATCGGCCGCTACCGACCGACTAGCTCTGGTCTGGACTTGTCAGCCACGCGCAAGTCTTCTGTGGTTCGGCAAGCGTGGGCGAGCGGGTCTGGTATGCATGCTGCAAGGGGGAGGAGTCGTTCTCCGGCATGGTATCGATAGAGGCGGGGCAGCGATCTAGCGTTTCAGGAGTCCTTCAACGCAGACGGTACGCACTCTAGAAGTATATCCGGTTCTGATCCTTTTCTAGTTGTGTTTACGGCGTATGCTGAAGGCTTCTAGAGACAGGTATGGTGAAGGTAGTCGTCAACCTTTGACCAATTCATGACGCTAGAGATGTGATACTTCAGACAGCGAACAGGTAGAGCCTGTCCGACGGTATGGAGCTTGATAAGCGAATGCCGGAGAAGAGGTGTACAAGAATCTACGTTGTCCCACGAGAGATAGACGTTGAAAGACGAGTACGACAAACCAGGGTCATCCTGGTGTGCTATGCCAGTTTGCTGGGGAAGGACGAAGCTGACATTGAGTTCTTCACGACATGTACACCGTCCCTCACAATCTGGAATGAGTTGAGACGAGAGAGGCACATGACAGCCATATGAGCCGTGAAAAATGCCCCGCGTGGTGATGGACCCCTCCTAGCTGTGACTGCCCTTGCCTCAAATGGGCCGCGTGCAGCGTTCCTGCATTGGACGAGACCTCCCCCGCCAGAACGCGGTGATGCCGCTCGGATCCCCAAGACAGAGCGGTACACTATGCCGATGTGCAGTGGTCCCAAGGCAAGACAGCGCCAATAGCCAGATTCGCGGCTATCGAATATGGTGGTGTTGGTGTTGGTGTCTCTGCTCCAGCGACCCAAGCAGCAAAGAAGCGTGCCGCGGATCAGCTCACGGACCAAGACCATGTTTGCTCCCCTGTTGCTCGCTTCGTGAACTGAAACACTTCACGCTGTCAGTCAACCGCCTTCACCAGCCCTTCCAACGCTCGCTGCCGGATGCCGGGCGCATTTCAAATATCCATGACTTGACGTCGACCCCTCTGCGCATCCCAGAGCCGCCCAATTGGCCCGCAGCGCCCGCGTTTGACGCTTCGCAACGGATCCCTGGCCTGCCCCTAGTCAGCTTTGGCCTCCCTGGAATTCACTGCACCCGCAGCGACAACTTCTCCAGCAAGACTCTGTGCGGCTCTCAGAGGTTGTATCTTCTCGGAATCTCTTGAATGCCGTCAGATACAGCAATATGTCTCTCAACGGGCTCGACCATGTCAGCGTAACACAGGCGTACCAGGGTGCCCTCGCCGAGGCTGGCGGATGGTGCGCAGTCCCCTACTTTCGCATCTCGGGCCACTATACTAATGTTTTGCGTATAGGTTCCTGCTCAAGTACACGTCAAGGGATGCCGTCGAGGTGCTCACCCGGGGAACTGGCGGCGCTGGCGAGGCACGGGCTGCCGTCGCGCAATACGGGGAGAAGTCGCCGCTGTACGGCTTCATGCTGTACAGGCGGCGCAAGGTCTTGGTCAAATACGTGCCTGACGGAACATCGCGATTACTGCAAGGTATGCAAAAGCCTTGATAGTGGCCCTGCCTGCTGCTAACCTCTGCCAGCCCGTGTCGCCGTCCACTTCATCACCGTAACCGAACGATTTGCGCCGCACGACATCGTTCTTGCCATTACCACGCCCGAAGAGCTTAGCGATGCCGCCCTTACTGCTGCCTGCACACTGCACACCGCCGCGCCCTCGAGTTCGTCCTCGTCCGGATCGTCGCGGCAGCAGAAGCTGAGCTGGATACAAGAAGCTGCCGAGGAAGGGAGCCAGCTGGGCGGAGACGACAATACATCTGCGTCGCGGCCAGTGACGGCAAGGTCCAACATCCCAGCCATCATGGAGACCCGGCCCAGCATTGAGGAAATGCCGGAACCAGGTGTCGAACGGAATGTCTCCATCATCTCCGACGGTGCGGAATCGGTGCCTCTGATACTGGAGGAGAAGGTCTCCGAAGTCAAAGCAGCGCCCGAGATCTCACACGTCACCATCGAGACGGTCACCGAGGCGCCCAAAACTCCAGAGTCTGACCTGACAGAGCTGCAGGCCACTCTGACGAGCTACGAGAAGCTTTTCGAGAATGGTCCGGAGCCAAGGTCATCTTCGCAAACTGCGCGACCGAACTACGACGAGCTCTACGAGCACTACTATGCGCAATACTCTAAACCAAAAGTCAAGCTGGGACCAAGACCGCGACCGTCTCTGGATGGAAAGCGGCCGTCTACCTCCGGAAGCACAGCACAAGTTCCGTCGCGACCGAAATCGTCCCTGCCAGCTGGGCTGCGCTCTGCCACTAAGAAGGCAGCGGACCAGAGAACTGCAAAGACGAGAGATACAGCCAGTATTCCCAGCATCGCCATACCTCCACCACCACCGATCCCCCAGACGCCAGAGATGCCAAGTTCGCCAATGTCGCTTGCCTTCACTGCCAGGAGCCCAGCCAGCGTACGGTCCATGCCCGTATCCGCTTACAGTAGCCACTACAGATCGACCGGCATGACACAAGAGAAGACAAGGTTGATGAAGGCACTGGAGATGCGCAAGAAGCAGATGAAAGCTCAAGTGGAGAGGCAAGAACAAAGGGCGGAAGAGGCCGCCGCAAAGGCGGAGGCTGATACTGAGGCTGGTGCAGAGGCGAAGGAAGCAGAGGAGAATGCACCACAGAACGCCTCGATTGCTCCAACAGAGCCTGAAACGCAGTCGACGGTCGATGTCGGCAATACCTCTATTACCACGGAAGTCAAGCGAGATGGCGACAGTGAGAAGCAATCATCCATCGAAGATGATTCGTCGTCAACCCTGGGTCTTGACAGCTCGGGATTGGTGTTTTCAAGTAGCCAAGCAGATGCCGACGACCTGAACTCTGCTGCTTCTGTATCGTCTCCTATATCTGCACAAACTCAAGGATCGTCTGGCGCGCCATCAACACGCCCGTCATCCATATCAGAAGACGAAACTCCCGTTGCAAAGGATACTTCTGAGCCCGAGACCGTGCAGGATGTATCAGGTTCAGACCCCCTAGATGAAGAACAGTCAGTTGATAGCGTCCCAACGGTTGTTCCCGAAGAAAGGACGCCAATACCATCCTTGATTCGACCCAGTCCACATACGGCGACACCGGAGCAGGGGACACATGCGGAGGAGACTATTCGGACCGGCAACGACGCGACGGCAGGGCTGACGATCCCGGTCGTTACGGACGATGCGAATGCGCGTCGACGATCGAAACGCGAATCTATGCTTTTTGTACCGTCAGGAGAAGCTTCTCCGCTGGACGAGGCGCAAACCAAGAGGCGAAACAGGGAGTCTGTCATTATGCCAACAAACAAGAGACAAAGCTGGTACGAGACAAAAGAAAGACGTCGGGCAATGCTTGATCCTCTACAAGTCAGCGCAGACAACTCAGAAGCAGAGTACTTGTCTGACGACTCATTCATGGAGGAATTACAGAGTGCGACAGTCCACGAAGCCAAACCAATGTCGGTCTCCAAGTCTCCGATTAGGCCATGGTTTCACCGTAAGGCGTCTGACAGCAGCATGGCCACGCCTGAGCGGACAGTATCACAAGCCTATTCATTCATTGGCCGGCCATCCCCCGAACAACCGCAACGGAAGACCTCTGGACCCTGGCCGCCTCAGGTCAGCGCAGACAAAGTTGGTGTCGCAAAGAAGATCAATGTATCATCGGGTATCTCACAGAGGATCAAAGCACTCGCAGAAAAGTCCAACCGTGAGTCTTCACCACCAACCACTTCTGCTGGTCTCGAGCCTTCCAGTTCCAGTCTAGCCCAGCGCAAGTCGTCTTTCTTCGCAGCCACGCCTGTAGAGACCTCACCAAATGGAAGGCCTATCACCCGTCTAGGAAGTCCTGCCTTCTTGAGTTCATCAGCTTCGTCGACACCAGATAAGAGAGCTGCACCACAGCCCATCAAGGCCACTGTATACAATGTGCAGAGGGCTAATGAGCAGCCTGAGTCGGTGCAAGTCACTGCTCGTATTGTGCGAGATGAGCGAACGAGGAAGCCTACGTTGGCGATGCCCAACGAAACTACTCCGTTGGATCTGCACCAAAGCCCCTTGATCATAGATCATCAGAAACCATCACGACCTCCACAGAGTCCTAAGCGTGGCAGAGCTGAGCCAACATCGCCAAGGACGCCTTCGACAACCCACTCACGCGAGCAAAGCAACGGACCTACGCGGACTTCTTCTGAAAGCACATGGAGGGCTTTTGGGCGACGCATGAGTGAGTCTAAGTCAATCCACAGCCACGATGGCGAGGACAAACGAGAAGACAAGAAGGACAAGAAGGAATCGCGTACCAGTAAAATGTTCAAGCGAATGTCCTCGTCCATGTCATCCATGCCGTGGAAAAACTCGAGCAGCAATTTGACACTGCCGGAAACCGACATGCGCTCAACATCCTTGGCGTCATTGCGCGAGCCCCCACCATCGGTGCACGTTGGTGACCTCAACATTCAGTTCCCGGACACGCTGCTCTGGAAGCGAAGATGGGTCGAGATTGACTCTATGGGCAATCTTGTCTTGAGCCCGTCAAAGTCGAACGAGAAGGGCATCGTCAAGCGCTTCCACCTTAGCGAATTCTGCGCCCCGTACCCACCCGACCAAGACCGTCAGGAGCTCCCCAATAGTGTTGTGCTGGACTTTATCGACGGACGGACGTTGCAGTGCGCTTGTGAGACGTACATTGCGCAAGCCCAGGTGTTGCAGAGTAAGTCTCCAAAGTCATCGTCCAAAACATCATACTAACGCTACAACCAGTTCTGCGCGAAGCCCACGATGCCTGGCTTGCGTACAGTCAAGCATTGTAGTTTCATCATTTGCGACAATGCGTCCATTTCATTCGAGCATCCCGAGCCTCCCACGGCCTTTTCCTTTTTATGACGTACGACTATCGCAGCATATCTCCTTGTGTTGGATATCAAAATGGATTCGCTCCTTTGCCGCGTCTCCCTGTCGCGGGTTTCTCTTTTCATTGCATTTGCTTTGCGTTCTCATACCCCTTTTCGAGCGTTGAAGGATCAAAAGATCATCTCGTAGCGACGTAGTGTAGGTCTTAGTTGTATAGTACATAATGCTGCCGGCGGCGCAGGCATATCATATCATTTACCCTGAGAATGCAGCGCCTTCTTGGCTCTCCGAATGCGCTCACGATCAATATGTGCTGTTCCACAATAGCCTTCGTGTTGGGAAAGATTGGCTTCAACCCAGATCACATGCGCGACTGTGCGCGAACTACAGCTGTGCGCGGCTAGCGGCATATCATGCGCAGGGATCTTGCGATGTGCAGCGTCATACATTGAGCTCCCACGGTCGAAGCAAATGTTCGCACCACATAGGGAAGAAACAGTAATTGAAGTCTGCAGTGCTGGGGAGGGATAGGGCAATGACCTATACATTAGTTCCCAGATCAAATATCTTCAACTTCGTCCTGTCTTTGGCTTCTTGTGGCACGCCGCTCATTACTTGCTGCATGGTGCTTGATCTGGACCTCAGATCATCCTAACAGGTACTCGGCCCGTCGACGGTGGCAGTGACAAGGACTTGAATGTCTCGAACACCCCGTCTATCACCTTACGCACATGATTCTGCTTGCATCTCACGCGGTGCACTGTTGTGGAGATAGATTTGCTAATCGTACATGGTCGGTTAGCGGCAAATATATCGGTGCAGGGATCATGAACGCCTGGCGTCATACAGCTGTGGACGACGCAGCGAACCAAAGCTTGTGATCACAGAGTTCTCTGCATCACGCCGATGCTCTGAGCCGCGAGGGACCATGGCCATGGGCTTGTTTATATGCCGCTGTCATCCCTAGCATTCTGGGGTCTTATTGAGATGTCGATTTCGCTGTCCGAGCCGTCCAAAGTCCCCGATCGTGTCTCACCATCATCTTGACAGCTACTACTCGGCCCGCAGCGCGTCGCATCCTGCACCAAGACAAGCGCTGTGCTCACCGGACGCGTGCATTCCGTCACTGCCCATCAGCCTGTCACACCTCCTCGGCCTCGCGCCTACCAGGCAGACACTTGGGGCTGTGTCTCCACATATAGCGCACGCTTCCTGCGTGCTTGCTGTCCACGACCATGCCGGCGCCCTCAACTTCGCACCCTTTCGCATCGCCGAACGCCATACCGCCCCGCACAAGCTCGACGGGCATCCTCAATCTCAACGGCAACAGCCTCAAACAGCACAGGAGCAGCGTGCTGCAGCCATTGAGTGAAATCGACTGGATGAGCCAGAGCAAGAAGAGCAAGACAAGCCACTCCGCAGAAGGGCTGCATGCACACGCGCGACACACTTCCGACCAACAGCACTACACCATGTCGCGGACACAGCCTGGCGCGAGCCTCGAAGTCGGCACCAATTACCCCACGCCGATATCCCCGCCATCAGACTCAACCAAAGACGTAGGCGAGGATCTGATATATGGGAATGGTGCGGCCTGGACAGAAGAGAAGGAGCGCATACTGCTAGGGCCGTATGACTATCTGTATGGACACCCGGGCAAAGACATCAGGAGCCAATGTATAGCCGCGTTCAATCTGTGGTTGAAGGTGCCGCCGGCCAGATTGGACGTCATAACAGGGGTGGTAGGCATGCTACATACTGCGTCGTTGCTGTACGTTGATTAAATGGAATCTTGGTGGAGACCAAGGAGCAAGGTGAACGAGATACTGACATGCGAATAGTGTCGACGACGTAGAAGACTCCTCCCTCCTCCGCCGCGGCATCCCCGTTGCACACTCCATCTTCGGCACACCGCAAACCATAAACTCGGCAAACTACGTATACTTCAAAGCGCTGCAAGACTTGCTTCTCATGAACAACCCCAAGCTCGTCGAGATCTTCACAGAAGAGCTGTTGAACCTGCATCGAGGGCAGGGCATGGATTTGTACTGGCGCGACAGCTTGACATGTCCGAGTGAGGCCGACTACCTAGAGATGGTGGGCAACAAAACCGGCGGTCTATTCCGACTAGCCATCAAGCTCATGCAGGCCGAGAGCGCGGTGCAAGTGTACGCTACAACTATCCGAGCCTCAGAGAAGCGAGAACATGCTAACCAAACCTCAGCGACTGCGCCCCCCTCGTCTCCACCATCGGCCTCCTCTTCCAGATCCTCGACGACCATCTCAACCTCTCCCCCACCTCCGGGTACTCGACCCTCAAAGGCCTCGCCGAAGACCTGACAGAGGGCAAGTTCAGCTTCCCCGTCATCCACGCTATCCGCGCCGATCCATCCAACCAGATCCTCATCAATATCTTGAAGCAGAAAACTACGGACGAGGAGGTCAAACGCTACGCGCTGCGGTATATGGAAAGCAAGGGCAGTTTCGACTACAGCGCGCGCGTCATCGATGAACTTCGCGGAAAGACACAGGCGCTTGTTAGCGGCATCGAGGGAGAATTGGGCGTGGAAGCGGGTCGCGAGGGCGCGGAGGCGCTGAGAGCGATGTTGGGGAGGTTGGTGTTGTGGTGAGCGGACATGCTTTGGATGGTGGCAAAGGGCCACAGAAGCGCGTTGAGAGGGAGATGAGATGATATTTAGGGTTTTGCATAGCGCGAACGCACCGTCATGTTCGCAGGGTTGACGACTTCTCTAGGATTATATATTGTAATACCACGCACGACTACGAGTACTGGGCTGGTTGATGAGAGTGTGTGGAACGGAAGGGACATGCAGTCTTGCAGAAATCAAGTAAGGCAGATAAGACTGCGAATAATGATCTAGTAGCACAACCACCATTCACCGCATCAGCACAGACCCTCAAATTCTGCATCCACACCACGCCATGCTACGCTTCTCACAAATCACCACGGACATCACGTAACCGCACTGCGCCGACTTCAAACACCATTGCATTGCATTGTACCAGGACATGGAGCTATCGAGCCTACTACCCGCTACGTAGCACATGACCATTCACATATCCATATCTCATCGCTCTGCTACAACTCGTCCTTCCTCTCACACAGTTTCCCCATTCATGACATGACACATCAATCACCTTGGCCCGACAGTGCAACTACGCATACACAACCCTCACACCCACAGCAGCGCCAGCAGGACCCTCCACGGAAGTCTCAGCGCCGCCTGCCTCGCTGAAGCGAGTGAGTATAGCAGTCCAGATGGCCATCTTGCCACCGTCGATGCCGTCCAGAGGCGCGCTGTTGGCGCGGGAGGGAGAGTTGTCCTGTGGCTTTGGATGGATGTTAGCAGAAGCTGGGATTGTGATGTTAGGGGGGATGCGTACCTTTGACGCGGGCGTGTATGGTTTCATAGCGTGTCGGTGGGGACTCGGGGGAGGTGGAGATGGCGGAGGAGACGGTGTATCTGGTTGGAGAGCATCGTGGAGCAGCGGGCCAGAAGGTCGGCTACTAATGGCGTGTCGATGGGGACTGGGAGGTGGTGGAGACGGCGGAGGAGATGGTGTATCCGGTCGGAGAGGACAGTGGTGTGGGGAAGCGAAAGGCCTTCCACTAACAGCGTGTCGATGGGGACTCGGGGGTGGTGGAGACGGCGGAGGAGACGGTGTATCCGGTCGGGAAAGATCGTGGCGCGGGAGAGTGCAAGGCAGTCCACTAACAGCGTGTCGATGGGGACTTGGGGGTGGGCTCTGGCAGTATTGTCAATATGTATATCATGTGGGACAGAACGGTGACCTACTGAATGCAAATAGATTGCGTGCCTGTGGGGACTGGGCGGAGGTGGTGACGGGGGAGGGGATGGGGATGGGCTCTGTATGCATAAGCACTGCATTATACTCGTGGGAAGAAGCTTTACGTACAGGTTGGAGGAGCATTGCACTGTTTTGCGGAGTGTGGGGTGGGCTTGGAGGGGGGCGAGGAGTTGTGGGGGGCGGCGGAGGGGACTGGATGCAGTATCAGTGTTGCCATAGACAGGTGGAAGGATTTGTATACAGGCTGAAGGTAGAGCTCAGGGAGCATGTTGATAGAAAGCTGAGTGCTCATGTTGCTGATGCAGGTGTTATACTGGTGCGTAGACTGTTGTATTGTTGATCTGAAGTTGCTGGACAATCGTTGATTCGCTGTTCTTGCTAGAAAGAGTTGCTTTGTGATAGTAGTTATTGTGCTTGTTGATATAGAAGCAATGGAGGCGTAGAGTCGCTGGCTTTTATATGCTATGCAGACTTCAATGCTAGGAATTCGATTGCGAATGACCAAAGTTGCAGTGTACACTGAGCGCACTTGCTGTGAGAACGCTACAGTGGGCCTAGATCGTGCTGCTTATGACGAAGACTTCGAAACTGTGATACATTGTGGTATTTTGAGGATTTGTCGCGCAGCAATGGCTGACATTGTGTCATTGGAGAACGCTTTCGATTGCTCAACAACTTCCTACGTAGAGTATGACGTTTGGCATAGTCGCGGTCGCCCGTTGCTCGATTGGAAGTATACAACGTGTAATTGTTGTAATTGGCGGATGCGACAATCTATGCCGAAAATTCGTGATGTTGCCCCCAAAGAACGTGTAACTCTCATATT
>TARA_R110002003_G_scaffold13_4_pt1 | contig 15601 bp, 15 predicted proteins | sample TARA_R110002003 | Tara Oceans TARA_R110002003 (sample SAMEA4396441) | marine metagenome | biome: Westerlies Biome; feature: [SRF] surface water layer (ENVO:00010504); material: water (ENVO:00002006), including particulate matter (ENVO:01000060) such as... | depth 5 m
GGGAAGGGAAGCTCAGAGGAGTGGTTGAGTAGGATGTGTCCAAACACCGAGATCACGCAAGAGATGGGCAAGAGAGATTCGCCCGTGAGTAATAAGAAGATTAAGGAAATGGTAGGGTTTAAAGAGGAGTTTCCGTGGCGGAAGGTGCTAGGGAAAGAGGGACCGTGACTCAGGACAGGTTGACGGAACTTCGAGCTATGAGACGTAAATTGAAGTGTACATAAGGAACTACCGTCTGGAGATGTAGGTCCACCTGTCGTCGTCACGTACACCCTACATGTCTATGGCAGCATTGTCTCCCGAGGGTCGTCAATTGCGATGCATTAATAGAACAACAAAAAAGTGGTGGCCTTGTCTCATACTCGTCAAATGATATACTTTAGAACTGCTGTTGAGGATAGGTGAAGTTGTGATTACTCCACCGTACTGACATCTGGAGCTCGGGCCATGCTTGGCATATGTAGGCTTCAGAGCTCCGCGTCAACTCGAGCTCCATCCACATCGCCAGCAATCACGACTGCCACTTTTACCTCGCCTCCGCTCTCGAACACCACACGAAACCTCTCCGTTTGACCCACCATCTGCGCCCGAGCGATAAGACACCGCACAATGGCTGCAATCTTCTCCGGAGCACCTCCGCAAGGCGGCCCAGGCTACTCGTTCAAGCAAACCCCCACAGCTGCTCCCTCAGGCGAACGGCAGCATGGCTTCTATCCGTATGTAACCCCGTGTCGCTAGCGTACAGGTGCTAAAATGTCCTAGCTACACCGACAACGGCGGGTCAACACTCGGTATCTCAGGTGCTGACTTCGCCATCCTCGCGGGCGACACACGGTCAACCTCCGGCTACAACATCAACACCCGGTACGCGCCGAAACTCTTCAAGATTGGCGGAGAGGGACCAGACAACAAGGGCGCCAAGATAGTACTTTCAGTCGTCGGCTTCGCAGCCGACGGTGATGCGCTAAAGGAACGCCTCGACACTATTGTCAAGATGTACAAGTACCAGCACGGAAAGCCCATGACCGTCTCAGCATGCGCGCAACGACTCAGCCATATCCTCTACAACAAGCGATTCTTCCCATACTACGTACACGCCATTCTAGGTGGTCTGGATGAGGAGGGCAAGGGTGCTCTGTATTCCTACGATCCGGTTGGCAGCTACGAGAGGGAGCAGTGTAGGGCGGCAGGCGCGGCGGCGTCGCTGATCATGCCCTTCTTGGACAACCAGGTCAACTTCAAGAACATGTACGAGCCAGGCAGCGGAACGGGACACGACCTACAAGCGAAGAAGGTTGAGCCGCTGTCGCAAGACCACGTTGAGGATTTGGTGCGGGATGCCTTTACGAGTGCGGTGGAGAGGCATATTGAGGTTGGCGATGGCCTGCAGATGATGATCATCACGAGGGATGGCATAGCGGAGACCTTCACACCGCTGAAGAAGGATTGAGACGGTGGCTAGCGTGTGGTGGGACGGAAGCGCTGCATGAGAACGACGACCCAAGATGACCTGTATGAACAGCGTGACTTGCAATTAGGCGCTACGGCACAAATAGAGCGGTAGGCACCGGTCCATCGACCAGCATGAGATGCAAGCCTGGTTCAGAGTATGTCCTTTACATTTGCGTCACAACCCTTCTGTCTCACTCGTATCACGAGACAGCTCACTTTCGAACATGCCCGATGTTGTGCGCTCGTACCACCATTCCGTCCGTTCAGCCTTTGCTAAATCCCCTTGCCCACTTCTCACATTAACGTGTGGAATATGTTCTATCGGCCGATGTTGACAAAGCTTACCGTCAATGGGCTCTGAAGCAAGATGTTTCCTTCCTCGGCCAAGGATCTCGTGTTTACCTCCACGTGGGTAGCTCGTCCTGGTATATGCTGACGAGGAAGGCACCGTCATGCACTATCAAGAAGGTCCTCACTCCACCTTCCGCACCTGCAAATCCACGCACGACCGTTCCGTAGGGTTTTCGAGCCATGCAATTCGCCGCTTCCTCTGGCGCATGCTTTGCCGACGTACTGAAGGCCTTGAGGGAGCTGAACAAGGTGCTAGGCCTGGGGCCCGACAGGAACATATGTCTTGTTGCAAGGAACGAGAGCCTTTGCTAGACGTACAACGATCATAGTTTCCGGATTTAGGGTCAGCGAAATGCGGCTTAGATTGAGTTTATAATGTGGGCAACGTCATGGACATGTCTCTAAGAGTGTGTGGAATGAAGCGCAGTGGCGAGCAACAATGTATGGGGGGCGATATCAGCGAATATGCAGTTACGCAGTGGTATTTGACCATGTTGTAGTTCAACTGTGGCACATACGACTACAAATCGTTTCAAATCCGTCCGTGTAACCTTGCAGCGTGAAGGACTCTACTTAATCAACCTAAACTGAAGGTTAATGGTGTTGCACACGCTCAGGCTTCCCCCTCACCCTGTTTCTTCTTCGTTCCTCCCACCATGCCCTTCACCTTGTGGACACTCTTTCCAAGTCCACCAAACACATAACCGAACCCAAAGCTCCAACCCTTGATCCTCACGGACCAGATGAAGAAGTACACTAGTGCCCAATTGCTGCAGCAGAAAGCTAAGAAGATACCAAAATCGCGCCACTTGTCGCTGGCATTGATATTGATCGTCGCGAGGTAGTCGTTTCCGACGGTATATGGGCAGTACTGGCAACCGGTCGAAGCATCGGGGTTGAGAAGATATCCCGGGGCCTGTGAGACGAAAGCGGATGCATACGAGCCGCACGTCTGGCCCGGCGGAGCGTCGAAGATGGCAGTCTCGGTCGACTGACACTGCACGGGTATGCCGTCGAGCGTAGCCGCGAGCACACCGCCGATCCAGTACGTCGACGGGTTGACGTAGTACTATGACGAGGTCAGCAACCAATATCCTCTGCCTTGAGCACACTATGAACTTACCATCCAGTAACGCCAAAACACCGGCATGTCCGCATAAGGCCTGACAACGCCGTTGAATAAGCCGAACATGACGAAGAAGAATGGCAGCACGTTCGAGATGACAGTGAAGGAGGGTGCGAAGGCACAAATCCACTGACCCCAGGAGCTGACGAATAGGTAGAATAGCATCGTCATCAGAAAGACGTAACCGGCTGTTGAAGAGTCGGTGGGCAGGCCGGCGGGATAGTACCATAGGAGCCAGTAGAGGACGGAGGAGGCGATGGCGATAGGGATCTCGGCGATGACCTGCGCCGTGCAAAAGGCGACCCACCCGTAGATGCGAGATGGGAGCTCGCGAGCCTGCCAGAGTGCCATGTTCTGGTAGAACTTGGGCACTACGGCGTTGACGATGGTTGGTGGGATTAGCAGGATGAGGAAGGATGTGAACATTCTGTTTTGCAGGTCTCCGATTGTGTTTCCGAGCTGGTAGAAGGTGAAACCATCTGGAAGGAGTCAATATACGATGCTTTCAAGGTGGTTATGCGCAAGAGGGATGTAGAGTCCAGACGTACTGAAAATACCAATGATCACCGCCACAAACAGTTTTCCATACAGATACGACGGATCGCGCCAGTACTGTACGAACGTTCTCTTCGTCAACATTGTAGTCTGAAGCCACACCGATGCGGCAAACTCCGTCTGCTCGACTTCTTTCGTCTCTGCCATTTTTTTGCTGCGCTCGGTCTTGATACGATCGATCTCCTTGAGCATATCCTGATTGTTGGGCGAGTTTTTCCATTCCTCATTCCAGTTGATGCGGCTGCCGTCCTTGCGTTTGACAGGTTTGGCAGCAGTCTCGAGGATGAATTCGGCAACATTTTTGCTCGGTGGGCACTGAACGCCACGATCACCAAAATACTTGATCACGTCCTTGCCGTTTTCGCCAACTGGGCCGAAGTAGAAAGTGTTTCCGCCAGGGTTGAGAGCGAGGATCATGTCAAATTGCTGGATGAGTACGGACGATGGCTGATGGATCGTGCAGACGATAGCTTGGCCGGCTGATGCCAGCTTTTTGAGAAAACGGACAATGGAGTATGCGGAGTTGCTGTCGAGACCAGAGGTTGGCTCATCAAGGAAGAGCAGTAGAGACGGCTTGGCAGCGAGTTCGACGCCAATTGTGAGGCGCTTCTTTTGCTCTACACCCAAGCTCGAGACAAGTGCGTCTTGGATATCCTGTAGTTCGAGGAGATCGATGATTTTCTTCACGTAATCGAGTTTCTCCTGCTTTGGGACAGACTTGTCCTGACGCAAGATGGCAGAGAACTCTAGGGCCTCGCGAATGGTTGCAGTGCCGTCGTGGAGGTCCATCTGCTCGCAGAAGCCAGTGCCGCGTTGGAAGGCCTGTAGACAAGCATTAGCGCCTGTTCCTCATTACGTGTTTGGAGTTAATCGGGAGATCTACGCAGCATTCTGTAGACGTAGATCGACGACAACACAATCTCGCATATTACTCCAGGCATACTTATGACACACATACCTTTCCAAGATCTTTGCCATCAACCAGCATCTCACCAGAAACAACACCCGTACTCTGTCTCTGCGAGAGGGTGTTCAGGAGCGTGGATTTGCCAGCTCCTGAAGCGCCAACAAGGGCAACCATAACTCCAGGCTTGGCGTAACCATTGACCTTATTCAGCAGCTTGCGCTCGCCACCTTGGTATGGCACTGTATACTCTACGTCCTTCCAGGTGAATACACTTTCACTCCCAGAGATGGACTCAAGCGCCTCTTCTTCGTTCGCTGCCGCAGTATCAGAGCCGCTTGTGTCTCCTGCAACAACCTTCTCCTCATCAGCAGTCTCCTCCTTGACAGCCTGCTTAGCGCGCTTCGACTTCTTGAACACTAACGCGCCTCCACCGGATTTGGCGAAGGACAGCGTCTCGGTCGCGATGACCGTAACGAGGATGTAGAGTACAGAAAAAGCGATCACGACGCCGAAGTTGCGCCAAAGGTTCGTCCTGGAGTAGTTGAAAGATGTTTGAAGGTAGTCAGCCCCAGGCACGCTGTTCGAGTTGGGCTGGGCACCAGTCAGAGCACAACCTTGATATGCTGGGTCGATGCCTGGACCTTGAGGAACGAGCTGATTGGGGGCGCATTGCATGGTTCGATCGGCGAATTCGTTGGTTTCTACTGCCTCGAAGGAATATGCGACAGGATTCACATAGTACAACCATCCAAACCAAATGTATTGGCTAATAAGCTGTGGTTTCGGGATAACGTAGCCAGTGTAAATGATAAGCAGGTTCAGCGCCAGACCCGAAAAGCGAACCGCGTCATCGATCGTCGGCGAAAGCGAGGCGAACATGCGATATAGCGCCGTGATGCAGAATGTAGTCGTGTAGATGAACAGGAAGTAGATGAAGAATTTTCCAGCATCAACGTCGAGTTCTTGCAAGAAGTACATGATGAGCGCTGTGAGGTATTAGTCAAACGCACTTCGTGGATAGCTTCACAGTACTTACAGAACGGAATAACTTGCGCTAGGAGCAGCGGAAAGTCTTGCAAAATCCTTGCAATACTGACTGCGCTAGGATGGTAGAATGCGAAATCCTCGTGGCGTTTGACGACGTCGCGACCTGACACAGCCTTCATCAACTCGGAAAGCTGGAGCCAGCCCAAGAACAAGATAGAGAAGAAGAGCGAACCACCTCTGCTGAAAGCTCCAGAAGTGTCGAGCGACTGTCCGTAGAACAGCGACCCAACAATGAGACCATTGGCAAGAATAATGAAGAACTTGGTGTACAGTGTGGTTTTGCCTCCCCACGTCAGCCAGAATTCTCGCTGAGTGCAAGCCAAAACTTGTCGAACAAAGGACACAGTAAATGGTGACTTCTTGCGTACAGTCTTGCTCTTGCTCTCTCTGACTGCGCCCTCGAACTCCTTGGCATCATGGTATTCGCTCTTCTTAAGGTCCTCTTCATAGTCGCTGATCTCCATGAGAACCCGCTTGTACGACTCAGACTGCCTGAACGCCTTCTCGAGGTCCTCAGGTGTCTTCGGCGCCTTGTCTTCATAGCCATCGCGGAACTGTCGCTCAGTGGGGTCAGTAACGGCAGTCAGGAAGTCCGCTGTAGTTTGCCTCTCAGGGCAGTGGAAACCGAGATCGATGAAGTATTGGCGGGCTTCACGGGCTGGGCCTTGGTAGATACATCGACCTTGATCGATTACGATCACTTTGTCCATGACCTCGTAGATGCCTTCACCGGCCTGGTAGAGCGTGACAAATGTCGTTCGGTTGGAGATGTCGGTCATGATTCGCAGCGATTTGGCGTAGTCGAGTGCCGTAGAGGCATCCAATCCGCGCGTGGAGTTGTCCCAACACACCACAGTACTCTTGGTTGCGAGAGTCTCCGCGATCGAAACACGCTTTCGCTCCCCTCCACTGACACCGCGGACGTACTCGTCCCCGACGAGGGTATGTTTTGTATGCGATATCCCGAATATCTTCAGCAGTGCGTCGAGGATGATTGGTATGTCTCCCTTCTCATTCTTCTTCGTTTTATTCTTCAGTGCGAATGACAACGTCTGCCAGACATTGAGATTGGCCATATGCGAGTCGTCTTCCGGGTTGTAATTGACCTCTCCCCTGAACTGTTTCTTCTGCTTCTCGGCTGATATGCCGCCATATGAAACTTCTCCCTCCACCGAAGCGTAGCTCTCTCTGTTATTTGCGATGGCTTTGAGGAATGTTGAGCAGCCACTTCCAGGTCGCCCGAGGACGAGACACATCTCGCCATCCTTGATTACGCCTGAGAAGTCGTGTATGAGGGTTCGCGTCTGTTTGTGTCGTCCAAGCCTCAACGACGGTATCCAGCCTGAAACAATGTGATATAGATCAGGACCAAAAGTCCCAAGTACTGCATCAGGTAGCGTCCTGACAAATGTAGCAGTTGAGCCGACACCCTTGACTGTAAGATTCTTGTACACAACGCCGACTTTCTTCGCTGACTGGCCGTCTTTGCGTTTCTCGAAATGACCCTCTTTCATGAACTCGCTCAATTCAAAGTCATCTTCTTTCTCGGCAGCCGCGGCACCGATGTCTCCAGGCTCGTCATCCGCCTTCTCTTCTAACCCGTCCTCAGTATGTGCGACTGAGCTTCGTCGGCCCTGGTCAGCAATTGAGGCTCGTCGTGGAGCGCCCTGTCGAGTGCTTTTTCTGCTGATTGTTCGAAACAATCCATCATTTCGGTCTGACTGTGTACCGTGTGACCGCGTCCGAGATAATGATGCCAACTCCTCACGCAGGTTGTGAAGTTCCTCTGCGGCGGTGAGAGCGTTCAGACGGCCGGCGTCTCGCTCGCCCCAAGTGCCTGCATTGCGATCGACGCCGTTGGGGCTGCTGGTGCCGCTATCGCTCGTCTCGAGCGGCTCTGTCTGCTCTCTTCCATTCTGAAGATACTCGTCCTCATGCCATGGGTTTCGTCGGCTATCTCGCGTCTGTTGAGTCTGGAGATTAGTTCCCCACAGCATATTGTTGGTGCGTGTTGCGGTTGACTTCGTCAAGTGGTGAACGTCACACAACTTTCCACCACAGATAATGCGATTGAGAAAGGCGTTGGACGAGGGAAGTGATCAGAAAACAAACGTATGCGGAGAGCCGCACGGGAGGAGTGTTGGACGGTATATGATCCCAACCAAATATTGTGCCAAATTGGTGAGTTGACAAACTCCAGCTGGAGATTCCGGAGATAAATCTGACCATTTCGTCATTCCGCAATTGATAATCGAGCAATGTGCTCTGCCCAGCAGAGTTAGGCTATCGCAGTAGTACGGCCCGCATGCGGCTCTAAACGAAAAAGTCCCTGCCTTGCCAATCGGGTGCCTTCAAATGCGATTTAGACTCGTCCAACGTTCATGTGTGCCTGCACATCTCCATGAGCATGAATCGTAAATTGTGCGTTGTGGGTGCTAGGGCTGAGAAAAGTCGTGTAATGATCGTCACTTTCGCCGAGATGGGCAACAACACCTATCGGCGAGAAGGTGTCCGCATCTGCCCATTGGTCGCACATCCGATGTTGATGACCGCGGGGCTAAAAGAGCATCAAGAGTTCGGCTGTGACGTCAACCACATTGTGTCGGATGGACTGCCGTTCTGATTGAAGTCGCACTAGTAAAGCTTCTTGCAACTCTCCAACTTCATCATTGTTCCACAGACACAGTCGCGAGTGCTACCAGCAGCGGTTTGTGCAGTGCTCGGCATTCCTTCCGTTCCCAGTGGAGCAGGCTCAACAGTTTCCAGAAAAGGAGGTAGAAGAGCATTATCAATCACGTCTTGGCATGTGCTTGACCATAAGGTGGGGCGTGATCCGCATATTGATGCACACCGCTGACACGGAGCTAGACGCGTCTAACAGCGTCAACGAACATCCTCGTTTCGCATGGAATAGTCTCCAACAAAATACTCTCCGGAGATTAGGGCAATGCTGGAATCTTACTAATGTGTCGCGAGGAGAGGAACATGTTCGGTCAAAAGCAGAGTTGGTGCTTGTCGAGCTCGCAGATTGTATGTCTACGTCCGGTCTTATCAAGCATCTACTATATTAGCCCAACCGCGCCCCACTACCTACTCACGTTATTGGAGCCACATGTTCGTGTAACATAAACAAAGGGGGGACTCTGCAGTAATTGATACTGCCTGGACATGACTGAAGTCAGGAAGAATCAAGGCCCTCAACAAGCAGCAAGTGTGCGGCATAACCGGGGCACCATGCTTCAACGCTGCGAGAAACGACGAACAAACAAGAACAAATCATTGCGATAGCCATTGCGTTGCCAGGACACTTCAGATCTGCATCTAACGATTGAGTGACTCGTCGTTACAACCTCTCGCTTCTTCCCCTGTCGTGGTCCTATTCATAGCCAGCACCCTAGACCATCCCACCTCCTCACTCCAACTACACATATTCCGGCACCTCAACATGCGGCTTCGCACTCCCAAACCTCACATTCTTGGCATAATACAGCAACAACCCATCCACCTCCATCCTCTCCCTTGCGCCTTCCTCCCTCAACCTCTCTAGCTCCTCTCCACCCCCGCCACCAAGCCACCTCGCCTCCCCACCCACACCCAACCGCTTCCTCACCTCCCTGTTGAAATCAATGGCATGCCGCACCTCCTTCTTCTCCGCCGTCTTCGCCTTGATCGTCACATACCCCTGCAAGTTCAGCAAAACAGCGAGATCGAGAAACGATTCGAGCGTTGTGGCGGGACTGCTGGGGAAGGAGGGTAAGTCTGATGTAGTGGGTGATTTGCGGTGGTGTTGGAGCGCGGTCTCGGCCGCGGCGTCGAGGTAAGAGAGGGGGAGCTTGGATGTTTGTGCGTGCAGTAGGAGGGAAGATTCGAGGCATGCGGAGAGGGCGGGCCAGATGGATAGGTCGGAGGTGCTTGAAGGGCGGAGGGTCTTAAGCGTCCAGAGGTGTGCGTTCGCCCATTGTGTTGTTGGGTCGAATGAGGATGATGTTCTAGTGCCGTTGCATGCGGAGCGAGAGGGAAGGTGGTCTCGGATCATGCGATGGGTGTAGGTTACTTTTAGGTATTCGGCTCGACCTCGTGATTCGGTTTGGTCGGGAGGAGAAATGTCGAAGAAACTGAAGAGGTTTCTGCACTTGTGTTGGACGAGGTCGCGCATTTCTTCGACTCTTTTTTTTGTTTCGGCGCTCTTCAGTGGTTTCACATCTGCTGCTATTGTAGCCTTCGTGTCGGATGTGAGTGCAAAGGAAAGTGGTAATAGACCCGGGCAACTGTGGCTTTCGAGTAGCGTTGCTATTTTCCAGAATTGCCCAGCATCCGCAGATTCCAGGCTCTCGACGATGTTTGGTACCAGCAAGTCGAGCGTCGACGGAAGTGCCTCTGCGCGGCTCCTAAGGGTGGTGAAGTCATCGTCCTCTTTGGTGCCCTGGAGTATCAAGCTCGTGGCGAGCGCAGCCCACAAGAAGACGCCATCCGCCTTCTCTGCCAGTGTGTTGATGACGTTCATCTCTTCCACGTTGTCTGCTTTGCTACGCAACTGAGTCAGTATCTCATTTTGGCTGAAAGTATGCAGCACATGCGCCCCGCTGTCCTTCTTCGTCCATTCATCTAGAACCAAATGTGGCCGGTTTTCGAACGCCATGTCGAGTGTTGGACTTCTGCGACTTGACACAATGATCTTGACGTTCTCTTTTTTCGTCGACTCCGTCAGCATGGACACGAGTTCTTCCGAGTAGGTGTCCATCTCATCCAGCCCATCAACCATGAACAGAAACTTCTTCGACACATCCGAGATCATGAGATCAAATGCCTTCCGCAGCTCTGGCAGAGCAAAGCCATGCAATCCGCCACCATAACTCGTGAACTGACCCCACCGATCCGCAAACAGCCACTGGATTATACCCTGATCCTGTTCGAGCGGACCAAAAATCATATCCTGCAGCGACTCATACAGAATCGATCGAAACAAGCCAACCGCAGAGTTCTGCACCTCACTCCCGCTGTTCCAGAAGAAGTACGCGGCTGTGATGCCGGGTGATGCACCAGACCACGCCTCCAGATAGTCAAAGATCTGAGCATTCCGAAAGAGGTGCTTCGTCAATATCGTCTTCCCGCATCCAGGCTTCCCCGTAATCCAGAACAGATTCTGCCCACTCGTACTCCCAAGCCAATCCAGCAACGCGCCTTCTTCTTGCATTCTCTCGTCTCCAAACACCCAGTTCATAGTGCCGTCCATTGGCCTTTCAATACTGTGCAACCGATCATCCAACTGTTCGAACCAGAGTAGTCGGAAGATCGAATCGCGGAAATGCGCCTCGTTTTCCAGGACAATCAGCTTGTTCACAATCTTGGAGAACTCCTCGACGTTCTTCTTCTTGTTTGGTTTCCACTGATTAGCGTGAATAGAATCCAATGCTTCATTCTGCCATTTCTCCCAATGCCGCAATTTGCCATCTTGGCCGTCTTCTGCGAATACAGGCAGTCCTGTCTCAGCAGATTGGTCCAGGTACTGCCGCAATGCAAGCAGGAGAGACGTGTCAATCTCCCTGCGCAACGCACGGAATTTCTTCTTGTGGCCTGTGACATCTTTCTTCTTCCACACGCCATTCATGAGCGCATCTCTTGCAGTCGGCCATCTAGCATCGCCGACAGAGCCACGTGCTTGTGCAGAGATGAGCGCATCGCGTAAACTCTCCACTAGCTCTTTGACCTGATCACTGTGCTTGAGGAGTTGTTGCGCCGCTTCGCTGAGTTTCGCGCTCTTCTTCTGCTCGCTCTTTTCATCATGTAATTTCTTCAATTCGCTTTGAGCAATCAGATCCGTGAGTCGATAGAAAGTATCGATAATGTTCTGCAACACAACTGCATTCTCCACCGTCGTCGCAGACTCGTTAGTAGGTTGGTGAATAGGGTGGTCTTTCCTGAGGACATTGATGCCAAATTCGATAATCTGGACAAGTGCTGATGCGAGGCCAACAGCTGGGATCGGCCGCGTGCTCATTTTGCTGCCGTGCTGCAGCATGAGGGTTTGGTGCGATCCTGAACATTGGTGGGTAGTGTTTGATGCTTGCTGCCGCCTTTTGTGAGGCGCACGCACTCGTGTCCGTCTCACATCTGACTAGCGCGCTTGGTGCCCGGACATGGGTGGGTGTTATGGACCTTGGCGCATAGCGATTGTGCAAACCCGAAGGCCATGTGGGGTCTCATTCTGACGACCTCAACTTTCTGATCGTATTGATGGTTCGCTTGAAACTTAAGGTTTGTGAACGAGCAATAGATACAATCCATATTCACTATGATTTAGACACTACAAATATACATTGAGACCCCAAAAGGCTGCTCACGAAGTAATGAACGTGACTACGACTCACACAGAGAGAAGCAAGCAGAATCCATGACTCAAGAAAATCAAATGTGCGGCGGGTATCTCAGAAGGAACGTCCAGTGTGTACCCTCCCAGACATAAGCTGCAAAAGCAACTGCGGACGCTCAAATGTCAAGCAGCCAAAGCCAGCATCGGGTCGACAGTGAATCCAACAACAAAAGAAATAGCTGCCCTGACTAGCTCTTCGTGGTAGCACTTGGTCCTTCGCTCTTCCAAGGCTCAGGATGTTGCAATTCTCCGTTGTGGGAGGTTTGTCCCGCCTCCCCCCTTTCCTTAGCGACCTCCTCATCATCTGCCCTCGGTGGGTGCTGGTCGCCCCTCCAGCCTTCGTGATTGTTATGCGGCTGGAACGCCTGCATGTGGTACTTGGCGGCGTCTACTTTTGCGTTGGCTTCTCGTTGTACTTGATGCCTGAAGTGGGTCGCTGGCAAGGAGCCTCCTTCTTCCAGTCTGTCCAGGTTCTCCACATCACTGCTGCTCATACTGCTACTCCTGCTGATCTGTGTGTATACCACATGGTCGCCGTCTTGCTTCTTCCGCTCTCTTTGCTCTTTCTTCATCGTTTCCATCTTCTCGGCGTCGCCTTGGCAGTCCAGTGTCCTAACGTGGAGGCCTGGGAAGTTCGACTCCATGAAAGCTTTCAACTGTGGGAGGAGCTTGGCATTGGGTCGATAGGTGCCAGAATCGTTGTCGATCACGAGCTCATAGTAGCTCGGGTCCTTGTTGTTTGGCTCCTCCTTAGGGGGCCCACCATCGATGTCGTCGGGTGGATGACTCTTATTGTGTCCGCCCTCATCAGGGGGCGCGCTCTTGGAATGTTTCAAGCGGCGGATGAAGAACTCGCCAGAGAAAGCAACATAGGCTGCTACATCGCTGTGCATAGTGTGTTTCGACAACATGTCGATCCCAAATTCTTTGCCAGTCTCTGTGAAGCGGAAGAGCGCGTCCAGGGTGAGAACATAGGTGAAGATGCGGCCCCCTTTGTCAAAGTGCACGAGTTCAAGGAATTTCTGCGTGAATGCCTTGCACGGTTCTTGGAAGACGCTGAACTCGGTGGCATGATCGAAATTGTAAACGCGGGCGTGTTGGTGATGTAATGCTTTAGAAAGAATGAAGCCCCGAATGCCCTTTGCAGTGAACATGGACTTGACAAATGGCTTGAACTCGACATAGCGGTGATACATGGCTTCAGGAACGGGTCCTCGCAGCTGCATCTGGTTTGACTGGAAGTTGTACTTTTCCGGCTTCGGCTTGCCCGTTCTCTTGGATACCTGGCCTGGCTCACTGGGCTCCTTTTGACCCAAGAGGCGTCCAAGCAGCGGGGAATAATGCCGTATCCAGAACTGAGGCCCTATTGTATATGCGCGACCGCCATGCTCGTCCTGAGATTTGCCCAGCACCTCCACGCTGACATTCAAGGTCCCGTTCATGTGTTCTACCTTGCCAAAGCACACAGCAATGGCTCGTAGAAGCCAGGCCCTCTTACTAACCATGCGCTTCCTAATAGGAAAGGTCTGGTCCTTGATACCTGGCCATTGTTCGCTAACAGTGCTGGACGTAACGTGAACGTTGCCGAGCCGGTCATCGTGGTCTGCCGGGTCCTCGTCGTAGATGCGACATTTGAGCTTGAAGCCGCTCGCAGGCACATTCGCGACTATCCATTCGAAATTCCACTCGGGATTGGTATTCTGCCGTACAGTATGTGTGCGCATCGACAGAGAAGGATCCTCATTGTGTCTTGTTGGTAGGCCCGTGTCGAGCTGGGCTATTATGAAGGGATCCGCAGAAAGGGTGTTGATGTCGGCAAGCGGCAGGTTGTTCGCGCGGTGGAAGGTGAACCTGACCGTGTACCCCGGCGGCGCGCGCGGTATCGGCGTTTCGTCGAATCCTCCTTCGGGCCCTTTCTTCTTGCTTCCTCCCGTGTTCGTCTTCTGCGGCTTGGGCGGATCATGATCAGCGCCAGCGGGCCCTTCTTGCTTCTCCTGCGTTGTAGGCGCATGTCCGTTCTGCGTCTCTTCCGATCTGGCGTCCTTCTCCTCGGGCATGGCGGTCGTGCGCGTCGGCAGGTGTGTGAGGAATGCGCCGGCCCAGCGCGGTCTTCGTGTCAGCGCAGCCACGCCGCGGCGGTCGCAAGACTAAGGATACGGAAAATAGATGTCGCTGTCACAAGCCCCTTGGAAGCAACGTTGTAACGCGAGCATTAAAAGCGCGGCGGTGCGCAAGGCCTGGGTGAAGGGTGTCGCGCAACAGAATGGTGGGCGCAGCTGAACGGGAGCAGACGGCTGGGCTTGAACTGCCGCAGACAAGCTTTGCTAAGCATGCACTATGCACGTTACGCTAACCCCCTCGAGGGAGTGGGCTCCACCACAGGCACTACCGTCGCCTCCCATTCGCCCTGCTGGTCTGTGTCAAGGGCGCCAAAGCACCCCATTCGTCACCAGACGGCTGCAACATCACATGTGGCCGCCCATTTCCCGACGCAGGGCTAGCGCCATGTGCTGCAATAATTGGTTGCGCTTTGCCAACTGAGCCCTTTACCTTACCGCGGCCTGTGTAGACTCCTACATAATGTTAGAATCCATCGTCTATGCATTATAGCAATATCAAATTATGCTGGGGGTAGTCAGGTCTCTGTGTTAGGGCCTTAGCACCTACTGCTCTTAGCTTAGATCCGCAGTGGGCGTGCACGAGTTATTGCATCTCCAGCGCTGGTATGCTGCTATTGACGTCAGCCTGCCTTATAGAGTCTTGCGAAGAACGGTAGAGACGACGTAAGACGCATGCACATCCGGGTAGCCGGCACTCCTGATCAATCAAAGGTGGCTTGCGTTCGGCCACTTTCAGTCGCGCTAGCACGTTTGGCGCGCTGCAAGCATGTCGCTAATCTGCTGCTGGCTTCAGCTTCGTTTACGAGCTCATTGTCCACGCGTAGGCACCTAACCCTCTGCTCTTGCTAGGAGAATGCGTACTTTTACAGAGTACCTTTAAGCACAGTACTACTATTTTTTTTAAATCTTTATCGTATATATTATATTATATTACTAATCTAAGAAACCTTTAAGATCAGGAGCGAAGAATCGTCCTCTAGCACAGCTGAGTCGTGCCTCTCTACGACGCACCCGCCGTCGATGCCGTTGATCCAACATGAGCTGGACAGATTTTCTTGTACCTGTTAAGATGTCCTCTCTGCTTGGTATTGTAATTATTTGGACAGCCTTCATAGAATAGATCCGGTGCCGACCCACCCGGAAGAAGTTTCGCCCCCAAAGCCTGATACTTCTCTGTCGCTTTGAACTTCTCTGTCCTGGCCTTTCCCTTCTCCGAGACTGCATACTTCTTTCGAGTTGCCTTTCCTTTCTCTGACTGCTGACATCTCTGTGAATGCGCTTTTCCTTTCGGTGTCTTGTTCCACTTCCTTCTGTACTCTCTAAGACGCTCTGCGATTGCTTCCGCCCAGTCTCTTCGCTTGGAAGTCTGGGTTCTGAAAGACGTCCTGAATTCGTGCTGTAGTAACCTCTCGGAGAGAGTCGCAGGTGCAGAGTCCAGAGTAAGGGATCTTGTCTTGGGGCCACAGAACGGAGTTGGTAACTGAACCATGGGTAGCAGACGAGTAGAACCAAAGCTTGGCTGTGAGAGCTCCTTCAAGATAGAGGATGCATGCCTTAAGGAATGCAGCGTCTAACGCGTCACCAGGAATAGGTGCGGCGACAAGCAGTGTACTTCCAACCAGCTTCGTTTACGAAGAAGCTCGTATCTTTTGAGTTGTAGGGCCTAAACAAGA
>TARA_R110002003_G_scaffold79_1_pt1 | contig 15562 bp, 18 predicted proteins | sample TARA_R110002003 | Tara Oceans TARA_R110002003 (sample SAMEA4396441) | marine metagenome | biome: Westerlies Biome; feature: [SRF] surface water layer (ENVO:00010504); material: water (ENVO:00002006), including particulate matter (ENVO:01000060) such as... | depth 5 m
TACCTAGAAGGTAGATACTACTAATTAGCTAATAAGTAAAGAAGTCTTAAGGTAGTAAAACTAGCTACGTAATATAGACTCTATAGATACAGAATATATACAAGACAATAAATTATCTTATATTATTACAAACCTACTAAGTCTAACAGGTTGTGCCTTCTCGCTTCTTCGACGCGAAGCGAGCTTACCGGATTGTGGCGCAGACGCCACAACCTCAGCCCTCAGCTCTCAGCCTGATCAGCTGCGACCTCGACGCACTTCAGCCTTTCCACGGATGCGTTGAAATAGCCCCCACCTCGTACAAAGTAGACTTACTCTAGATATGCGATCATCGAACGGCTGACTCAAACAATGGCGAGCGGGATCAACGGAACGACGGAGGCCTTTAGCTCCCGGTCTCATCTCGCCGGTGATTACGATGACAAGGAGAGGGCTATACCACGTCCTTCTGCCGACCAGACAGGCAAGAAAAGCTCTCGGGATTATGTTCACGAACCTCTGGACACAACGCGAAGATGTATACGCTTGGTTAGGATTCAGCGAAAGTCCTCTTTTGCTTCCTTATGGCTTCGCGGTGCAGATGACAGCGTCGCTTGCACGATATCCACGTTCGAAGTCAGTACTGCCCCACCATATGTCGCCCTTTCGTACACCTGGGGCGACCCTGCCAAAGTCAAAAACATCTCACTAAACGGCAAAACCTTCTCCGTGCGAGAAAACCTCTACGACTTCCTTACCACGTACCGCAAGACGGGCAAGGCACCCGGAGCCTTTCTCTGGATTGACCAGTTGTGCATTGATCAATCAAACACAAAGGAGCGGAACCATCAAGTTGGAATGATGGCAAGTATATACCGGAATAGTTACTTTGTCGTGGCCTGGCTTGGTCGGTCCTCGCAGAAAACAGCACGGAAGTTGAAGAAGTCGTGGGGACCGGGAGCTGCACATACCATGAGACTGCTCCAAAACCGATACTTTGGTCGTCTGTGGGTCGTACAAGAACAACTCCTAGCTAGGCGATTGTACTTTATGTGCGGCGAGGTTTGGCTCGAATGGAACAAGATCCAACGCGGCGTCATGGCCATGGACTCCAACATCTATGCCGACCACATGTCAGGCCCCAGATGGCTATTCTACGGCGTAGAGCGGAAAAAGGGACAAGAAACATCTCCTTCCGAATACTCCAACCTGTACGTCTGCGCAACCCGATTCGCCGGACAGCAATGCCACGATGCCCGAGACAAAGTCTACGGCCTGCTAGGACTAGTTCACCTACCGGTTGGTGAGTCCATGGACATTGTCGTTGACTACGACAAACCGCTCAAAGAAGTGTATGTTGATGCGGTGCGGCATCTCTTCACGTCTACTGGCAGTCACGTGGATTTCGTCTACCTGTTGAGTGCTGCGCAAAGCCTTGCTAAAAACATGCTGAGAGGGGATGAGGCGTTCCGAGCGCAGCAGTTCTTTGATAAGATAGTCGAGCTAGGAGAAGATCAATGCGCGATATCCAAAAATCAGATGGGGATGCGCGACTCGGATAAATACCGTATAACAGGGATTGGTATTGATGTTGGGGTATCGAACGTGCCTGGTGGTTGGCAACTGGATCGGTGGTGGTTTGAGTACGACGGCAAACGATATCAATATTTGATGTAATGGAACGAATTTACACCTCTCTGGGCGGAAAAAGATTGTACAGAAATGAGGTTAATAGTGAAATGGTAAAAGCATGCTTACACGTCGTGGTTGAATAAGTGGGCGCACGACACGAGCCCGGTAAGTTTAAGCAAATAACACCTTAAGTCTGCAGAGCTTTATGTAGGCAGAAGTCTGAGACTGCGATCTCTAAGACTGCAGTGAACCTACTCATGAATAAAACTTGGAGGTCAGGCCGTCACGCCTTGCTTCTCTTGACAGCGACACGGTGTCGTTTAACGTGCTCCTCGAGTTCACCACAAGGGATCATTCCTCCCCCAGTACAACAAGCTCCCACCAACAGCCAGGCTATTGAAAACTCCCACGTAGTGTCCTGCTATCTTGTCCTTGACTCCGTACGCCCTCACGATGACCGTGTCTGCAACCGTCGCGACCAAGCCTGCCAGTATAGCGACGCCCAAACTCCTTCGGTCCCTCAACACCAGTCCGAAGGTCAGAAGCAGTATCCCGTTCTGCACATTGCGCGCTGCGATAGCTGCGACCAACGCCTTCTTTGTTTGTTGTTCGGCTTCTGGTGACAGGCCGCTGGGATTCGGCTTCGTCGAGCTCGATGCTTCGCTAGTTGGTGCGTTCGAAATTGGTAGTCCGTAGCCGTCAGCGAAGAAGGCAGGGTTGCGCAGGCCAATTATGCCGAACGGGAGCAGCTCGAGGGTGCCGATGACGAGCGCGAGACATTCTGCGGGTGGTGGTAGATGTTGGAAGAGGCTGCGAGTTTCTGTGGACATCTTGACAGATTGGAAGATTGTGCAACTCAGCAAGCAACGAGGGAAGGTCGTACGCGACCACAGCTGTGAGCCAGACAGCAAGCTTTGTAGCTTGTGGTGGTGGTATGTATGATGCAAGGTGAGCACTTCCTTGAGCTCCGATTGGCGGAGACGCGCGGACTTCGGAAGCGGGGAGAGCACCCATGCACGCCTTCTACGTGCGCATTCGTGACGACTCATGCAACACTCTTTCACGATGCCATTACGCAGCATGTCAGACGCAGCCAGTCTCTTCGACTATCAGTGTGGTTTATGTATTTCTTTTGGCCGATTCCTCAAGCAACAACGAACATGACAGGTTTGGCTATTGAGCACCCATACGCGTATCAGTATGGATAACTCCACCCAAAATGGGTCTTGACAGAGACTCACCAACTCAACTGGGACGAACATGGACTTTATCGAGTGGTCGCCGCAGACGTGGATAATTTGCGAGGAAAGGTTATAGACAATGGCGGGATCTCCAAGCGTGGACAATTAGAACCGGCGCGGTCGAGTCGCTACGGGCTGACCTTGAAATTTTCAAGATCCAATTGTCATCGCTTGCCAATTTCTGGGATTCAACTTGCACCACGCAAAGTTGCTGCGAGCGCTCGTTCGAAGGAAGGATCAGTCGCCCTGATGACTGAAAGCTCCTCGTGACAGTACACCAAAGCATATCGCTCTTCGTTGATCAGACATGGTATTCAGGGTATTGTGGACCATGTTGCAACGCGGGAACGTGAGCTTCATGGGCCCTGAAGTCAAGTATCTCCGGCCTAAGGAGCCTCCTAGTTCAGTTTATTGCGTTTCAGACAAGCTTGTCTACATATCTTATTGTTCATGCTATACCCTGACGCGACGGTCAACAATGGCAGCAACATGAAACTGTATTTGACCATGAGGCGGTCTTGCCAGCGATCTTCCCTGATGCTGAAATGACACTCAGTCAGACATGGGACATCTTTTGTTCGTCCCATATCTCGTATGCGACATGACCCATGAGGAGCCTGGCCGACGCGATGATATGAGCATGTCTTACCTTACCTTCCAATGCTATTGACTGAGCAATCAATTTTTCATCTCCCATATTCGTGGCGCTATTCATCTGGTCTCCACATGCCGAGTTATATGCATCAAAGGTCAACATTGAGATATGCTGAGCATGGCCGGCATTCACAAGTGCTCTCTCGCTCTTCGGCAAACGTTTTCCGTGTATGACACGGGTTTCGAGTGGCAATCTTGTTGTAAGCAGAAGAAAGTCTCTGCTCACTGTAGGGCATGGCTGGCAGATGATGATGTGAAGCGCAGATTGAGCGCAAGTCGGGTCATGAAATGTGAGGCGAAAGACATGCAAGGGCGACCTCCGCGCGAATAATCTGATATCATTTTCAGCAGCAAACAAACGACGGACGGGAGTGCGCGTAGAGCATGAGAGGATTCTGGCGGTGTCTGGGCTCTTGGAAACACCAATCATCCATGGGTGCTACCCCGGATATCATATTGTGCACATGCTGGAAAGGTACGTGCGAATTTTGCCCACAAGCAAGATGCAATGCCGAGCTGACAAAGAGATGGTTGGAGTCATCGACATCATCTCCACACAGCCCTGCCGGACATGTCCTTATCTCCGGGCTGCATTTCGGGCAACCCCACCCATGTACATCACGACATCGACATTCACGATCACCTCCCTGAACTTCATCACCCCCTGCATACTGTTGATCGCACTTGTCTCCACTTGTTGCACTGTGACTTGACACAATGACTGAGCTTCTGGATCTCTGCTATGATGTGCTGATCCGGATACTGGAGGAGGTCAATCCCGAGGACCTTGCGGCATGTGCGGCAACGTCGACCGGCTTCAACGAGTTCATCAAGAAGAACACAAGATTGTACAAAGCACATTATCTTCGGAACTTTGTAAGGTGTCCGCGATGAGTTGTCGACGAGCGTAAGCTGATGTCCATGCAGGACGACCCACGTCGAAGGCCAAGCGATGCCGAACCGGAATGGGTGCCTGAGCTGCAGAGGCTTATAAGGTGCACAAAGATACTTGAGTCGGCTAACAATGACCTCAAGGTGCCATATCGCCCTCATAATAGAGATATTTCATGCTGATACATACAGCGCGACGAGTTCAAGTTTGTCGCATCGACTGTCGATAGCCTCATTGCCACTTCATCAACAGACCGCTTCGGCAATTCTCACAACCAGGACATAGTCTCCAAACTGTTCTTGCACATTTCGCAGAACCACAATGCATTCATGTGTCGGTCATCGCTATATGAGCGCGCCGGAACAGACTTGCAAAAGCCTGCCGATGATGAAGAGGGCCGTCAATTGAGCGCAAAACTCCATGCCCTGTTCGGGATCCCGTCATCAAATACAGGGCGACGCGTACTTTCCACCCATCCATTTGCACGATCAAGAGTGTACGATTTGCGCAACTACACTGACAAGACGCACTGGGGTCCGTTCCGGGACGACGGGAGCTTGCGCGTGGACTGGGAGATGGTTGAAAGCCTCATGGTGATCCTGGGGTATAATTCCGGACTTTGCTGTCGCCGGTTCCAAACGAAGTTTTCGCCGCCGTGGTCAAGCCCGCTGGACGGCGTGGTGCCGCAGCGCGCGAAGATTATGCCGGATTATCCGAAGGGTATGCTGTATGAACCCGATGTGCCGCTGTTGCTGAAGGACCCGTACAATGTGTCGGGGATTTGGTCACGAGTAGGTTATGAACTCGCATATGTGAAATTAATGCTGATGAAGGCCAGATCGTATGTTTCCTGGACTACAATGATCTGTACAACTTCAACTTTGGTTCGGAGGCCATGAAGGTCCCGTCACACAAGCCAAGAGATCCACTTACCACGGAGGAAGCGATTCGGCACATCATCATGGACCTCCAAGTGACTGAAGTCAGTCCGGCGGGTCAATTCGACAACCAAGATCTGCCTGTTGTGCACTTTAGCGGCAAGTCGCGGTCAGTAGATGCGGCATGGGACCCAAATGCGAACTCGAAGATCCGAGGCTCGGTGCGACTTACACCGGATGGTGAAGTCCGATGGCAAACTATATCGGTGTTTTACGGGTAAGCGCAATTGCCAAGCTATGTGCGTGGGCTGATTATTACTGACTTGCGACAGCGGAGAAGAGCGATGGCGCAGCGAAGGCGTGCAGGTTGGTGGGTTGCGATCGCAACGGGGCGTCGTCGGCACGTGGTTCGACAAGGACTTCGATCCACATGGACCGGCAGGACCGACAGCGTTTTGGAAGATATGCGATAGGGTCGTGGGCGACGACGATGTGAGCGATTCTGAAGAGGAGGATATGGGCCATTGGCATATGTGAGTTTTGGAGTCTATCCTTTCTGAGCTTTCCAAACGGCGTTTCAGTCCCTCACTTGGGAAGATGCGCAACACTTTCAAGGAGCCGCCGTATGCTTATCTGGCAGTGTTTTCGACTTTGATTGAATTCTTCTCTTCATTTGGTGTTCGACTCTACTACAGCTGGAAACCGCTCGTGCTTGCGTAGACTACTGATGTCCCTCATGCCGCATCATCCTCATTTTCACTATGTTAGATAGCTGTCCACTTCCATAGGCCGGCCTCGGCGCTTCTCGAGCGTCTCAGCAGTACCAGTCAAGAACTTCATACGGAGTCGGCCGCATTCGCCGAAAAGAGAGCACCATATCGAACTGCCCAAACGATCAACGATAGGATCGACGCCCCAGTTCTAACGAATATATGGTCAAGGACAGATCGAAGATTTGATGTTGGTCGAAACTGCTGATACTTGGCGTCCGTGAAAGGCGAAACGGAAGATGTTGGCCATCAAAAGCCGTATTCCCGGTCCAGACAAGGCAGCAAAAAGTCGCCTCGTTGCATAATCTTGGAATTTTCATACACTCTAGATGTGTTCCCATGTCCCAAGCAAGCATAGATGCTTTACGGTCCAGTCCATGGTACCATTTTTCGACTTGATGCTCTCTAAGTTCAAGTATGATTAGGATTCAAAGAGCCATTGTACGAAGAGCTCGAGGGCGCCAGCTCTTTCTTGCTCTGGCAAGGTGTGTTCTGCGGTACCAACAATTCGGAAGTAGGAGCACCGACTCAAAGGCAAGTGTGACAAAATCGCAATGTCAGGATGAAGGCAACCAAGTCGTGCCGCTGAGTGACCCGTGTGGTAAAGGCAAGCCTACTCACCCTAGCCAATCTAGCCGTAAGACGGATCGATCTCCCTTTCAGTTTCACTCTCTTACCCATCACCACGCCAAAAGCCTGCGGATTGACCATGCGGCGTGGTCACTCGAAATACGGACCAAGCCGAAGGGTCTTCGCAGCCAGAGAGAAATGACACAATTCACCCAATTTTGTAGACTACCATCTACATGCCGACATGCATCCACCTGAGCTCGTCTGCAGAGCAACCATTCACTATCACCTCCTTCTTCTCATAGGGCATCACGTCGAAACCGTTGTCACTTAGCTTTACTCCTTCCTTTTCGCTGAACACAAAACCTTTCACCGGGCGTTGCGCAGTGACGAAAATTCTCGACTTGTCATCGTTGTATGACACCTGCACTCCGCGATCCTCGAAACTCAAGTACTTGATTGGGTCCGGCCACGCTGTATCGCTGCCCACACACTCGCCATCGATGTAAAGCCTTGCTTGAACCACAAATTCTCCAATTCTTGCAGCTTGATGTCTTTCACTCTTTTCATCGACATCGCTTGCGATGTCGGGTAGAACTACCTTGTCCTGTATAAATACAGTTGTTCCGTTCGGAACGATCGTGATCTCCTCTGAGGTGCTCCGGACTAGCTGACCTGTTGTGACAAGATAGCAAGCGAGTCGAACTTCACCCTTCAGCTCTTTGGTCGTGCTGTTGGCGACCCAGACATCAAACTCAGGGTAGCGCCATAGATTCTCCATGTCAACATGGCCGGTATCGCGTTGCCAGAGTTTGTCTGCTGGCCGCATGGTCCATGGTTTGTAGTTGCGCTGCACGCCCACTGTCACCGGCTTCATGGCTCGCTTGATGGCATAGTATGCCGGCTTTGGCACAAGGTGGTAGTCCACGACAGCCCATGAGACTGTTGGCCAACTGTCGTTAAGCTGCCATACCAACACTCCTCCACATTTTCGATTGCTGGGTGAGCCCCATTGCCTTCTCCATGCTTTGTACGACCAGGACATCGCGTCGGCTTGCATCACTTGTGTGAGATGCGTGAAGCCCTCGAGGTCGTATCTAATGCGAAAGTTCTCCGCGACATAAGTTACGAGACGGCGCTCATGGCCGATCGCCTTGTTTCGGAAGTCCATGGCCATGGAGCCTGGATAGCGATCTTCCTCACGGGTGATACACTTTTCCAGCGTTGAGATGTGAGGATAGGCTTCCATGCCGAATTCGGACACGAAGCGACCACCCATCTTGGGAAGACGCTGGTATGGCTCCATGGTGCCGTGCCAGACGTTCCATTGGTGCACATCGCCCACGCTGGGGTCGACTTTGAGTGTTGTAGATTTACCGTTGCCGAAGGGCGAACTAGGATGATACGGCGTGGATGAGCTTTCTTCGTCCACGATCTTGGGAAGAAGGTGCTCGTAAAGGTAACGTGCAGGGAAGTTCGTCTTCAACCAGGACTGTGGGTCTTTGTCCTCCACGTTGTACTCTAGTCCATAACGCTCCATGATCTGATAGTCTTCGTTGTTGCCAGCCCAGATCACTAAGCTCGGGTGATGGCGTAAGCGTCTTATGTTCTGTCTGGCTTCTGTCTCCACGCTCTCTAGATACTCCGGATATGCGGGATAGTTTGCGCACGCAAATGCGAAATCCTGCCAGATCAAGATGCCCAGCTCATCAGCTGCCTCGTAGAAGGCATCGGCCTCGTAGATGCCACCTCCCCAGACTCGTAACATGGTCTGGTTGCCATCAGCAGCGAGTTGTACCCAAGCACGATACTGGTCCGATGTGACTCGTGTCAGGAACGAGTCGGCCGGAATCCAGCACGAACCACCAACGAAAATGTCCATGTCATTGATGCGAAAGTAGAATGATGTGCCGTGAGTGTCAGGTTCTTTTATAACCTCCACTTTGCGGAATCCGATGGTTTTCGAAAGTGTCTGGTCCGGCTCCGAGGCCTCAGTGCCAAAGTATGCATCGACGCGAATCGTGTACAATGCCTGTGAACCATAACCACGTGGCCACCAAAGATCTACGTCGTGCAGATCCAAGCTCGTATCGAGTACCCGATTGGTGCTGTTTTCGCTCGTCCTCATATCCTTGCGCACCACAACACGGCCGGTCTTGGTGCTCGTTAATGTGAAAGACACGTTTCTTGCAGGTCCAACGCATGTAGCTCTTGCAACAATGCTAGCAGACCTCAGATCCGGGCCAAGTTTATAAGACACTGAGAGCTCAGAGATCTGACTCACATAAGACTCGATCGATATTGGTTTCCAGGGACCACAAGTAAGTAGGATTGGTCCCCAATCCCATCCCCAATGGTATTGTGCTTTCCGCACTGGGCCGCGCGAAATCTCAGTCTGGTGCACGATGAATCGATGCTCTTCATGCATTTTCACGAGATTCAAGCCTTTCGTTCGCGCAGGCTCAAAGACGAGCTCCAGGACATTTCCCTTGGCTTTCAACTCACCGGCAACAGCCACTTCGTATTTAATGAACATGTTGTCGGCCTCTAGGATGTTTTTTCCATTCAGCCAGGCCGTCGCGAACGTGTCTAAGCCTCCAAAATTGAGGTAGGTCAGAGTATTTGGTTTTCCATAGTCTACGGGTGCATCGAACTCAGTGCGGTACGTCCATGTTTCGTTCGCAACCCAGCGGACGGAGAGTTCGTTGAGGTCCTGGAACGGGTCTGCGATCTTTCCATTCTTCAAGAGGTCGCGATGGATCTCAGTTGGAAGATCATTTGCAGGTAAATATTCGTTGTTTGAGGAAAGATCACCTTGCTTGAATGTCCAACCTGGGGTAAGCAGGGTTGACGTGGAAGGAGGAATGCTTTCGGTCGACATGAGGAACCGTAGGACGAAGAAACTCTTCTTTTGGGTTCCGGAAATGTTTCTTCTTCATAGGACAGTACGTTCCCTAGATTTTAAGTGATTCGTGCATGCCTATTGGGGTAGCCAGTGCGGCTTACCGAATGCGTGCGCGGGGTTTCTGCTCCGCACCACGCGAGGGAAGGATCCGCATGCTCCACCGTTCCTTCACCTCTTGCATACATCGACACTGTCATTTGCTTAATACCTTCATCAGCCCGTGCCTACGAAGGTTCACGTGCACTTAGTATGCACAAAAGAACTAGGAATATAACACCATGGTCATGGAAGGTGAGAGGATGACGACACGCAGCGAAGTCGAGCATGAGAAGCCCGTCTGGTTGCCTTGGACAATGAGACTCCCAATGATCTCACCAAAGCTGTCCTTTGACGCAAGTTTTAGCGTCCCCAAATCCTGACTAGGGAGCTGACACTGACTAGACTGCAGAAACTCATATCGACATTGTCGCTGAAGTCGCGGCAAGGTACCCATACGAGCACCATTATTCATGCGAAGTCCTGGCATTCACTTATGAGTTTCAGGATGCATCTCGGCGGTGGCAATGTCGAAATTGTCGCGGGTGCTCGCGAGCTGTTCAAGCTCCTTCTACAGGCGTGTATCCTCTACCGCGCAGTTGATCCACGAGAGTCCGAAGCTGGAATGTTCGTCTCCGGCCCGAAGAATATAACGCAACCGGACGTGGCCGCCGTGAGGATTTGATTAATGACAATCCTGTGCACTACGTTTCCTGGCCGTATATTAGTGGCTACTTCGAGGGGCGCGTCGACGACGAGAAATATCGAGGGGCGCGCAATAGATAGGCCCACGAGCTGTAAGAGTGAGTAGCCGCACCTTTCATGTATCATCACCTGAGCCTACAAGACCCAGGAATACGCTATTAGCAGAATGATTTACAGCCATTCTAATGCGAACTCGATACTAAGAAGTTAGGATTCCTTGTTGAGCATGAATTGGAAATGGTTGGGGTTAACCGCCGGCTCAGCGACGTAGTTATTAGTTATTCGATGTTGGGCCACTAGAGGGCGGTCATTGACTAGAGGTGAGTGAAGACTAGAGTCCAGGTCGCATGTGGATTGGGTTCAAGATCTTGCATCTTGAGCTCCTAAGAAATCCTGTAATCTTACTCTTCGACCGACTTGACATTGTCCAACACGGAGTTGATGTTGATGATGAGCATAATTCAAAATCGGAGGATGCTGATGATGAGAGCCCTTAAGCTCCTAAGCGCTTGCTCAAATAGAGAGCGCAGTCGCGACGTCTCGCTACTCGGCCTGTGCGCGGTGGTAGTGTCATTATCAGAAGTGAGAGACAGCCCCTATATGAGGTCGTGATACTAGCTCATTGTCGAAGGCTACTGCCTTCACCTGGCAGTCACCGACCCAACACAAAGCACTCCTAAAGTCGCTCTACTCCTCCATTGCCGGAACCAATTTCTCAATTCCTCGCAGCTTCAGCTCAACTGAACATAAATCATCCGCAGATTGACCTAGAATGTCTCGAAAAAGGACGCACGCAGAGATGTCCGCAACGGGGTGTGCATGTGGTGAAGAGCTTGTTCGAGCCGACCACGGCAGGGCGCTGCTCGAAAGGTGCGCAAGAGTTGCAGGCTGTCTAACGTACACTAATCCAGTCATTAGCCTCCGTCACAACGATCAGATCACGGTCACGGGTGTCGGTGGTGGTGAATGGTTCGTTTCCCGCAGCCTTCTGCAGCAAAACTCGTGGCTTTTCCATCGAGAATTGTCGGACATGACTCGGACGACACTCGAGCTGGAAAATGTGGAAGACCAACCGTTCGAGCTCTTTCTTCAGTGGCTATTACAGTGCCGCTACGACAAACACGAGGGATTCGCACTCGACCTTGTCCAAGATTACTCCGACCTTGAACTATACGACCACGACGATGGCAACGTCATGGACAGGGAAGTTAAAGCAGCTTTCCTGGCATGTGACGCAGGGGCCTGTCTGGAAGCTCCGTTGTTCCAGAACTATGCCATGCGGAGGCTGTTCGATGCTTATTCAAATAGCAATACCACATCGAGTGTCTTCGCCTTTATGCTCGAGGAGGCGAATCGATGCGACAAGCTTCAGATGTTCCTCGAGGACTTGGCCATACGGCACTGGGGTGATGAATCAATCGTGTTCGATCACAATGCCAAGGCATGGTCACAATTGCTGAAGGAGAACCAGAGATTTCGAGAGAAGTTCCCGGCAGCTATGGCCATGGACAGGACGGCTAGGCAGCAGGAGCCTATGAAGGTGGACAAGTATCTGATCAAGGATCACTGAGTACTGAGTGGATCGGTAGAGTTGACGGGAAAATGCATCGTGAGGTGGATCTAGTTGGTAAGTCAAGGACCTGGCGACAGTGTGACTGGAACGTGGCTCACGCTCCAAGTGAGATGACTATCGTGTCAAAGGCGAAGAACTCCATCAAAGGTATGCCAAAATAAGGGATGCGATAAATAATGGTGGTCTGCTTCTGCAGCATAACATGCGATGATGTTGGTGGAACTATCAAGATCAAAGAGTTGCAGCTTCAAAGAGGACGACGCGCCAAGCCTCAGCACCTGACACCGCATCACCCACGCTCCCGCCCACCACCAACGCGTCATCCCATCTCCGCAGCACCAGAACCCATCTAATACGCCGTCACAATTCCCTGTATCCCATTTCGCCCATCGCAATCACCGACGACCGCGTCGCAAGTTTCATGTTGGCGATCTCCAGCCTCGCCAGCCACATGCGCGTGGTTGGGAGCCGCGACCCAACCACCTCGCGGCAACGCACGCACCCCGCATTGTCTGTACAAAAGTAGCTGCAGGTCGCATTCCGAGGATGCATCTTGGCTTGACTTGACACTATTATCACTGTTACTCAAAGTGCACTATCGATTCGATATTTTTTTGGAGAAGGAGTGACGTTTGAGCTTTGAGCACTGCGCCACCTGTCTGAAGGTTGCTTGGACGATACGTTGAGCTTGGACGTGCTGCGTTGTCAATCAGACCAGACAGCCACATCGAAGGACGGATTTGAGAAGAGAAAAGGTAAGACGACCTGCTCTGATTTCCTACTTAGTATAATTCTAACATTTGTCTAGAATTTCCACACATCGATCAAACCAATCACCCATTTCGCACCACCACCGCCGCTGAACCCCAGCCCCTCCTCCCACCACCCCGGCAACCATGAAGCGCAACATCGTCATCTTCCTCATCATCCTCATCCTCTTCATCCTCATCGCCCTCATCGCCTACATGATCTACTACCTACAAACACGAATGGCCGTGGGCGGCACGGCGTCGAGCGTGAGCGACATGACGGAGCCATAGATGTCGCGTTCAAAAGTAATTACATGAGGAGGGCATGGTGCCTGAGGGAAGATATCACGAGACACACGACTATTTGTTTGGAGGCATTGCATTGGGCTGGCGTTTGGGATTGGACATGAACATAAACCTGGGAAGACACATGCTAGCGCATGATGCGGCGGAGATGTCGATATGTTGTATGGATTAATGCCGATGCAAGTGCGACGATTCGCGCTGGGGAGATGCGATGTATACCCGCATGCGATATTACTACTACGGCTTTCGGGTCGGGTGTTGTGTAGATGAATCGAATACCAATGCACAATATTTCCATCACGAGTCACGTCTTGTCTCTCCTCTGACTGCTATCGATGTTGCTCATGACGTCGTTGGATTTCGGTTTTCGGTTTTCTTTGCTGAGAAGTCTCTACATCGCGAAGTCTAAGCCCATCTCGCAGCAAGCTAGCCTGCACAGTTAGGAAGAAAGCTAGTTGTATGGATTCAACCGTGCAGCGCATAAGGCGTAGGCGTTGGCATGGTAGTGATACTAAACGCGGTGAATGATATCGAAATGATTCCATATATTGATGGTACTGTACAATAATGAAAACATTTTTCGCCGAGTTCCCTGATCCAACTCCATAGGTGCCCAAGCCCAGAAGTCGAGCCCTAGTGCTATTCAAAGCGCCTGTCCGCATCGTACAGTTCCGCTCCTTGCAATAGTCGCGCGATAAAAGAGAGCAGATTCGAATAAGTAGACGAGCCGAGATCATGGGATATGCGTCGGTGAATCGTGTCGAGCCCGTGGTGGACTTGCAATTGAGACCACCATGACCGCCGCTGGCATGCGGAAGCTGAACTCCGAGACATGTGCTGCTCGTGATGGAGGCCGCTGTTGCAGGTACTGGACATGTTGCTGCTAATAGGCGTCCTTCATCATGATGTTATTGCCATCCTCGTCCTCTCCGTTGAGATCGTCTTTCGTGGTGAAGACCAGGTGACTCTCGTAGTACAGGAGCATCTAGGCCAAGTCAGCAAGCGCCAGAACTCGGGGTACAAACCTACTTTTTGGGGGCACTTTTGGTAGACGTGCTTCAATGGATGCTGTGTCTTCTTTTGGTTGTGCCATACCAGATACGCAAACAACCCCAATTGTCCAGTCTTAGGGTCGAGGCTCTGCTCGACTGTATCGATATGGTCGACGTCATGTTCCCACGACCCTGGTGGTGGACTCCATGCCTTTTCCTGCTTCGCCCGCTTGATGCTCGAGGCAGGGGTTCCTGACTCTGATTTGACGCCCGATGCCCGGCCTTTGCGCTTCTGTCCGGGTTTCGGTTCTGGGCGGCCACCGATTTCCTCAAAGTATTCCGCCATCACATCCACGGCGCCGTCCCTGTTGCTGTCAGCATGCCCGTCAAAGCTCGTAGTGTCTGCGCACGTACATATTTTGCTCCGGCTCCCAAGTGCGATCCTTGGGGTCATCGTAACCTTGCCATTTCACGTCGAAAACGAGTTCGCCCTGCAGCCGTCAGTAACGCGCCTGCAACGACAGAGACGAAGCTGACCTTTACGAACTTGTGACCAAGAATCTTTTCGACTATGTATCTGACGCCGTGTCAGCCAACGTAGAGAAATCAAGTTCAGTATATGCGCTTACTCGTCCGGGCCGCCCTCCTCGTCGTCATCCTCTTCCTCGTTATCTGCCTTCTCCTGCACCTTGGGCTGCTTGCCCTTACCCTTCCTTTGTGCCGGAATTTGTTCGTCACTGGAGGACTCTGGGTCGCTGAGGGCGGCTATGCGCAAGTCAGTAAGAGCACAATGCGCGCTGATTCGTGGACGGGTTCGGCGCACTCACGCGGCATGACGGCAAGCTGTCGCAATCAAGGACGGACGGTAACGTTGAAAATTGGTAGCTCCGCGAAGCTCGAGATTGATCAGCTGAGCGCAATTGCACGCGACAAATTGGCGAAAGGATGTGGTGGTGGTGAAGGAGCGAACGCCGACGTCGATATTTCGGAGGTTGGAGCTGTGAGGGCAGGCGCGTCGACTCGCGGTCGGGGCATCCGTGCGGGCTTGGCGTTCTGGGGAATTTGGGAATTTTCGAGATGAAGGTCGGAGCTGTTTACGGCATACCCCACCACCCCTCACTTCGACATATACGCAGTACATACTGCTATAGCACTTCTGCAGCTTCTTGAAGCTTTGCTCGTTCTTTGAATCTATTTAGCGGGCGTGAAAGTCAACATGGCGATGAGTAAGTCCAGGCTACAGCTCCATGACATCCCAACGACAGGGTACACACCTTTACTATGAGCGCGTCGCTGACCTCAGCCTTGCAGATGTCGATTTGTCAAACGGTACGCGTTCGAAGCTCTCTGAATAGAGCTCACTCCACCATGGAGACAGAGGCACTGACACGGTGGGATACAGCGCAGGTGATGAAGGATGAGGCGGGACGGCCGTTCATCATTGTCAGAGAGTACGTGGGACACGTGCAAGACACAGGGAAACAGAGGCAGTGCTAACCGGCACACAGCCAAGGCAGGAAGAAGAGGCAGTATGGCAACGAAGCCGTCAAGTCACATATCCTGGCCGCAAAGACCGTTGCGAACATTGTCAAGACCTCCCTAGTACGGTATGCCTGGCATGTGAAGCGGAGTATGGGCTTATGATTATTCAGGGCCCTCGCGGACTAGACAAGATCCTGA
>TARA_R110002003_G_scaffold145_15_pt1 | contig 15548 bp, 13 predicted proteins | sample TARA_R110002003 | Tara Oceans TARA_R110002003 (sample SAMEA4396441) | marine metagenome | biome: Westerlies Biome; feature: [SRF] surface water layer (ENVO:00010504); material: water (ENVO:00002006), including particulate matter (ENVO:01000060) such as... | depth 5 m
CGCTCGCCTCACAGAGGTCCTGAATCCGAAGCGCACCTCGCTTGACCGCTTCGAGCGCATACTCGACTTGGAAGACGTGTCCATCAGGACTGAACACTGTGCATCAATTAGCTCCGACCTCAACTCAGCAGCCAAATAATGCCTGTTTGTACCTGAAAGCGCTCGATCATAGCCCGATGCCATCTTGAGTGAGATATGAGATGTGTGCTGGTGCGGATACGCTGTTCTTCGTGTGGAGGGACGAGCTCGTGAACTAGGAGCGGGGATTTGGAGGCAGCGCGGTCGTGAAGATGCTGGCCGGAGCTCTCACAGCTGTCCGCGTCGTTGCTCCCGCCTAAAGCGCCAAGCTCATGGCCCGAGCGACCCATGCTCATCACCTTATGTCATCCTCGATCTCGAGAAGGCGATGTGAACTGTCCCCCCACTTTTCGCTTTCTCTTTCTCATTGACGATTATGGCGACTTCAGCGCGTTTTGTGTCGTCTTTACGACGGACTGCACTGTCCTCTCGCGCGCCTTCTCGATTGCAATGGTCAAGACCGGCGTATCAAGTTCGATGGAACGGAAATACTCCCACGCCTACGTCAGCGACTTCGGAGCCCCATCAGCCAGATGCTGAGGGAGGCGTCAAAGGCAAGACAGCGCCCGCCAAGACTATCAAATACACTTCAGAAAAGTGTGCCACCTAAAATCATACATGTTTAGACCTGTGGCTGATGCCAAGCAGTTATCCCCAACTTCAAAGAGACAGCAAATTCACCAAGATTACCGAGGAGCACGTAAAATTCTTTCAGGATCTACTAGGCTCTGAATCATCTGTAATTGACGGAGTGACAAAGGATGCATCGGAAGATATTGAAGCTTTCAACAGCGACTGGATGCGCAAGTTCCGCGGTCACACCAAATTGGTGCTCAAGCCCAGCTCAACGGAGGAAGTCAGCAAGATCTTGAAGTACTGCAATGACAACATGCTTGCTGTAGTTCCCCAGGGTGGCAACACTGGTCTTGTTGGTGGCTCCGTACCAGTCTTTGACGAAATTGTCATCAATCTTCAAAAGATGAACAAAATTCATTCTTTCGACGAAGTTTCAGGTATCCTGGTTGCAGATGCTGGTGTCATTCTCGAGATTGCCGACAATTACTTGGCCGAACGAAATCATATCTTCCCTCTTGATCTTGGCGCAAAGGGCTCATGTCAGATCGGTGGCAATGTGGCGACAAATGCCGGTGGTTTGCGCTTGCTCCGATATGGCAGCTTCCACGGAAACGTATTGGGCATCGAGGCTGTCCTCCCCGACGGCTCTATTATGGACGACTTGTCAAAGCTTCGAAAGAACAACACCGGATATGACCTGAAACAACTCTTCATTGGTGGCGAGGGCACCATAGGCATTATCACAAAGATCTCCATCATCTGCCCGCGAAGATCACCTGCGGTTAATGTTGCCTACTTTGGTCTCGAAAGCTACGAGCATGTTCAGAAGGCCTTCCGCGAGGCGAAGGGCCAGCTATCGGAAATCCTGTCTGCTTTCGAGCTCATGGACGGTCGGACTCAGAAGCTTGTAAACAGAGTGACTGGCAAGAAGATGCCGCTCGAGGGCGAACATCCCTTCTACTGCCTGATCGAGACTAGTGGCTCGAATCCAGACCACGATGGCGAGAAGCTTGAGAAGTTCTTGGAGCATGTCATGGAGACTGAAGTTGTGCAGGATGGTATTCTAGCGCAGGATCAAACACAAATCCAGGAACTTTGGTCCTGGCGAGAAGGCATTACGGAGTGTCTAGGTCACGACGGAGGCGTCTACAAATACGACTTGTCAATACCCATCCACGAGCTCTACGACCTGGTCAACGAGACTCGCGATCGACTCACGGAAGCTGGTCTAGTCGGCACTGACGACTCACATCCTGTCGTTGATGTTGTTGGCTACGGTCACATGGGTGACGGCAATCTGCACCTCAACATTCCCGTAAGAAGATTTGACAAGACCGTAGAGAAGGCTTTGGAGCCCTGGGTGTATGAGTGGGTGCAAAAGAGGAACGGCAGTATAAGTGCCGAGCACGGTCTTGGTGTCACGAAGAAGCCATACGTTGGATACAGCAAGAGCGAGACCATGATAAGACTTATGAAGCAGATCAAGGATCTGTACGATCCGGTAAGTTGAACTGCCCTTCCCGCCGTAACCCCGCTAACAGTATCGCAGAATGGTATCATGAACCCATACAAGTACATATAAATTTTCACAATCACAATAGAATATTGTTACCACCCCGATTCCTTGTCCTCTCTGCCAGTAGTCTCTCCGCATTGCCTTCGTATACATCTTTTCTTTCGTCCTCTCCATACAAAGCCTCCAACCCATTCTTCATCCGCTTGGCGAACATCTCCACAAACTGCGTTTGCGTAAACGGGAAATCACTGCCAAATAACAACCTCTCATGCCCGATTTCAAACCCCTCCACAAATGCCTTCAACTGCCCTTGCCCTCCGCCTTCTCCATCAAAGACGAACCCCGCAAGATCAAAGTAAAATTGCGTGTCGAGTTGCTTCCGTACCGTCGTAGCATTGAGTACCCGCCCGCCCGGCACCACACTGCTGAATTGGATAAACCGCGTCAGCAACGGCGGTAAAGCCCCGCCCGCATGTGGGATAATAAACTTGACATTTGGACACCTGTCCACTGTGCCCGAACTGAACAAATTGATCACAGCCCTCGCCGTGTCGAAGAAGAATTCGAATATCGGAATTGGATACTGTTCCCCAAACGGACTTGCCTGCGTTGTCGCCGTGGTATTGCTTGCAGCGATACACGGCGCAGTAGGGTGAACGAACACCGGTGCGTGCAGGTCGTTTAGTCTGGCGAAAATCGCATCGAAGGAAGTATCCCCCAGATACACGCCCGCATAATTGGTCATCAAGCCAAATCCATCCGCCCCGTCATTCCAGCTCCTATCCACCTCTTCCAGCGCAGCGCCGATATCCGGCAACGGCAGCGCGGCCCAATAGCCAAACTTCTCGGGACACTGCGCTTTCAAGTCTGCGGCATAGGCATTGCATTGTCGTGTTAGGGAGACGGCGAGGCTGGGGTCACTGTGCACGAGGTGCGTGCCGGGCGAGGAGATGGAGAGAATGGAGCGCGAGACGTTGGCGACGGACATCATTTCTAGATGTGCAGAGGGAGACCAGGACGGGATGGCGGGCATGCCGTCGGGGTGGGAGTGGCCGTGTTGGGCGAGGGCGGTGCGGTAGAAAGGAGGAAGGAAGTGCGAATGCACGTCTATCCTGCGAGGGATGGGATGCAGTGTGTTGAGGGGTTCTTGGGACATGGTAACGGCGATGATGGCCGTGAGGAGGGCGAGGCTGGAGTAGTGTGAGTACATGTTTTGTGGTGGAATTAGATTCTGGTATGACCTTGACTTACTGTGGTACTTGAAGGGTGTACTTTTGCTTTTCGCGGGGTCTTCTTGATCGTCAGGCACGAAAGCTGTAGGTTCGACTGCTGTGTAATACTTCTGCATGTTCGGAACCCCGCCTTGTGTCGTGCAGCTAGGGACGCGGGAGGGCGATCCATTAAGCGCTATGAGTATCCGCAACATACCATTTGATGTTATGAGTTGGAAGCGGTGAATATGTATCTTGTACTCCATTTACAGTGTAGCAATGGAAAGGAAGGCTTCATGCTTTTGTCTTCCATGCGTTGTACATGTTCCTATCGACTACGTGGACTCAAATTTCCAACGAATATCTCTCGTCGTCCAACTGAGAAGCTTTCAACTATCTCCTGTCATTTCTGCAGTAAACCACTAACTTATGGTGTTGTATGGACAGTCTCCACGAACTCCCGGCGATGCGGGCCTGCTTAGCTCGATGAAGGCTCGAGATCCCGACGCCGATCAGCTGGCCCCACCTGCGCTTGCTCTCCGCCGCCCTCACTTTCTTGCGACTTTTCCATCACTAGCAACCATGACTCTGCGCCTATCACCCTTCTTCCCTTCTCCATTAATCTGTACAATACACGATGGAGAGGATTACGGATAAAATCAATGCCCTGCCTGATGGCGCCAATTACTTCTCTCTCGAGTTCTTCCCGCCGAAGACGGCCATGGTTTGTTTGCCCCGCGGTGCACGCGAGTCAATGCTCATAGCGATGTAGGGTTTCGCCAACCTCACGACCCGACTAGAGCGCATGTCACAGGCCCTCCGGCCGCTCTTTGTGACGGTGACTTGGGGTGCGGGTGGCTCGACAGCAACCAAATCACTCGAACTCGCCGAAATATGTCAACGTCAATTGGGACTCACAACATGTCTGCACTTGACATGTACGAACATGAACCGCGCGCTCATTGACGAGGCACTCGAGCAGGCGAAGGTCCTGGGCATACGGAACATTCTCGCTCTGCGCGGCGACGCGCCAAGGAGCGAGGAGTATAGGGACGAAGGTCAATCGCCCGAGCAAGACTCGAACAAGGACTTTACCTGGGCCATTGACTTGGTCCGATATATCCGAAAGCAATACGGCGACTACTTCTGCATAGGTGTTGCTGCGTATCCTGAGGGTCATTCAGACGAGAGTCATCCAGAACACCAAGATCCGCAGTTCGATTTGCCATCACTGATAGAGAAGACAAAGGCTGGCGCCGATTTTCTCATGACACAGCTGTTCTTCGATGTTGAGGCATACGATAGATTCGAGAAGGTGCTACGGGAGCACGAAAGTGGTGTGTTCAAGACAATACCGATCATACCGGGTTTGATGCCCATTCAGTCCTACAAGATTTTGCTGCGGACGACAAAACTATCGCATGCGAAACTACCCACGCATATGCTCGCGCGTCTGGACGCCGTAAAAAACGATGACGAGCTTGTCAAACAAGTGGGCGTCAAGATCCTGAATGAGATGGTGGAGCACATCAAGGCGCGCCCGGATGTTGGCAAGAGAGGCTTCCATTTCTACACCTTGAACTTAGAGAAGGCTGTATCTCATATCCTTGAAGACACGCATCTCATACCACAGATAATACAAGACGACGAAGAAGCGATCATTGTCGAGACCACACCCGCCATCAACCTTGAGCCGCCGCAGAACGGCGCCGAGTCCCGCCAGCGCCGCCGCCTCTCCTCGATCAACTCTGGCCCGCGCAACCGAGTAATAATATCGCATCCCTCTGCTACAAAGTCCAGCAATCACTCCTACGAAGCGACAGAAGAAGAGGCGGGTATCCCTCGTGGGCCAATCAATACCCGCGCAAACACATTAGCCATCTCAGAAGGCGAAGGCTCGTTGGGCAGAGAGGCAACATGGGATGACTTCCCCAATGGTCGTTGGGGTGATGCGCGATCGCCTGCATTCGGCGAGATAGACGGCTACGGACCAACACTTCACGTCTCGACACCCCAAGCACTCAAGCTATGGGGCCATCCGGTTGACAAGAAAGATATCTCGGATCTCTTTAAGAGACACATTGAAGGTGATTTGGAAGCCATACCATGGAGTGAGCAAGGCCTGTCCGAGGAAACGAGCACAATCGCAAAGCAACTTCTGGCATTGAACGCGAAAGGCTGGTGGACAGTAGCCTCCCAACCCGCTGTTAATGGCGTAAAATCCATCGATCCTGTTTTCGGCTGGGGACCGAAGAACGGCTACGTCTTCCAGAAACCCTTCGTCGAGTTCTTCATTCCTGCCGCCCAATTTGCCGAGCTCAAGCAGCGTCTCGACGCACACGATCAAGTCACATACTTCGCCGGCAACGACGCTGGGGACTTCGAAGCCAGTAACGAAGACTCAGTGAACCCGGTAACATGGGGTACTTTTGCAGGTAAGGAAATTGTCACACCGACTATCATCGAAGCAGTCAGCTTCAAGAGTTGGCTAGAGGAGGCGTTTAGTATCTGGCGGGAGTGGCAGAGGATATACCCAACTAAGAGTCAGAGTGGGAAGCTATTGAGTGAGACAAGGCAGGATGTATGGCTTGTAAATGTTATTTGGGGCGATTATGTGGAAGGTGATGGATTGTGGAAGTTTTTGGGCGCTTGAGACCTGTCGGATCATTAATATCGCTTGAAAGAAACGCTTTACATGGCGACGCTCGTTTTTGACCACTATTCCCCCTGGCTCAATGGAGTTCATGCTAGTCCGTGCCCGGCCTAGCGACTTCGCGACTATCGCTACTGCTGGTCCCTGGCTGTTGCCTCACCGTGTCCTTCATGACGCTGGACTACTTAAGTTACTGTACACCCTATGTTGCCATTGATACATCGCTCTAAATCTTCGAAGCGATGCCGCACTCTCTGGTAAGCAGCAAGGCTGAAACGCCACCACCACATGATTGGGCCACGAAGCAGCCTGGGTCGCATGGCGCAGCTGCAGCCATGTCTGAGCCTCCCAACCCGGCTCCGACTCCACATCACCACCGTCGCTACTTGATCTGAAGAGTGACATGATTCTTGCAACGCTCAAAAATCATGAACAGTCTCCCTGGAGGCGTCATTGACGTGCAGCAACGCGCCTCGAGCAATCCATGGGGTGCATTCGTGCCCCATTGGTCTCTCGAAGGATACAAGGATCCGCCAACGGATAGCCAGACGCTGGAGAAGGCTCACGCAGGCTGGAAGCGCATGTTTGGCAACCGTCAGGTCAGCCTCGGTATCAGAGATCCCGTACCATTTTCTCAAGGCGCAATTCTCGGCAAAGGCGGCCTTGGGGTCGTATACGAGACAAACATTGATGGGGTAGCAGTGGCTTGGAAGAGAACCTACATGCGTCGAATTGCCGAACGGGACTTGAATGAGATCAAGATCTTAGGCCAGATATCCGAGAAGAGACACCAACACATCATCAAGCTGATCGGTTCATACACGCATCGTCAGCGTAGCGCACACGAAATCGCCATTCTGACCTGGCCTGTAGCGCGGTGTGACCTCTCCGCGTTGCTCCATGAGATCGACTTGCTTGACGCCTGGAAAAGCCGCGACCAACCTTGGGATGAAAACGACTGGTCCGCAACGCCCACTAACGAAGAGAGGGACGCGTATGACAGTTTGCTGAAACTGGAGCAATTGGACCAAGAACGACCTAGGGTCTTTACCTGGCATCTTCGAGAAAAGGTTCGCGGGGCGACGTCAAATCGTCTAATGCGCTCAATTGGATGTATCGCAGAAGCTGTAAAATACCTTCATGAAAACGGAATCCGACATAAAGACATCAAGCCTTCACAGATCTTGCTGTCGTCACAGGGCCTTTGGCTGACTGACTTCGGAATGTCCAAGGATTTCTCTCATTTGACAACCAGCGAGACGAGTGGTGGAGAGAGGGCAACAGTAAAATATCACGCTCCGGAAAGGGCACGGCGAGAGAACTGTGGAAGACCAGAGGACATATTCGCACTAGGCTGCACTTACCTCGAGATGGCTTACAGGATATATGGAGTGAACGTGAGAAGCCATCTTAACCCGCAGGGCGCACCGATGTGGTCATTCCAGGCAGATCTTGACTCGATCGACCTATGGCTATGGCCATTGAGAGAAAGTGGTGAGCATCTTCGTGTGGCGTTAAGCAACATCATCGAACAGATGATGGCTAAAGATCCTCGCCAACGGTTGTCGGCAGAGCAAATAACCCTTGATTTATTACTCACGCCAGAGAGCTCTGATACCTTTTATGGGGCATGTTGCAAGCCAGGTACGATGACCCAAGTTATGAAAACTCGCCTCGTGATTAACGAGTATCCTTGTAGAGACTACTGAAGACGACCTGGACGACCTGGATGATCTGGACCTTCCCTACTTTGATAATCACATTTCGAGCAGCCCTGAGAAAATTTCCTTCATGTTGCGGCGATTTTTGTTGGCAGACGCTGTTCAAGCCCGCGCACTTGCACGTCAAAAGCCTACTTCAGAACGGTATGAAGATGAGGGATGGTTTACTCGGGATTATCCCTCTGGACCAGACATGACTAACGTCGACGATGATGTTTCCGACGTGAATGATTTCATCGATGACGGCGATGTCCTGGGAGAGGAGATACCCAGCTCGGTCGCATCGTCGAGTAATGCTCCAAGGGTCTCACCTATACATCCGCGTCGGGCTTCACCAGTGTCCTGGAGTGGGCTGACGGATACATTGCCGTTATTAGATCGCGCAGAATCCGTGAACGCTACTCCAGCGAACAATGAAGCGCAGAACAAGGGCGACATGTCTGAAGAGGTATCTGCTTGGCATGATGAAGCCGACGCAGATGACGAGGAGGACCTGTCAAGCGAGGATACGTCGCTCCAACGCCATCCTCGCTCGACACCACTATCCGAGCAACGGCCTAAAACGCACAATGGCTTCAGTCTTCGATCTTCTGCACAGCGGAAGTACTGGTCCGGCAACCATGGAATACGGATAGCACCGGCTCCACAACATACACCGTACCCGCCATCCACCGACTCCATAAAATCAGGCAAACCTGGCAATGCAACGTCCCGTACTACACAAGCAAACAGGAGTGTTCCGAACACACGTTCAGCACCACCAGTCAATCCTCACCCGCCGCAACAGACGCAGAACCCTAAACCACGGGATGACCTCGACTCTACCCCAAGCCCCAATGATGACTATTCGATACCGTGTTCAAGATGCCCCACATTACGCTTTGTTGGGGTTTTTGCGCACCGGAATCTCAGGCGTCACATGGAGAGCGTACATGGCTCTGACAATTTTTTGGCTGGTGCAAGAGTACAGTGTAGATCACAGGGCTGCGATGCGACCTTCCGCCGCGACGATGCCAGGCTGGTTCATGAGAGGCGGAATCATCATGATCTGATGAGACCGCCGCCGCTGCGGAGACGAAGAACAGCCTTCGAGTCGCACATATCGGAGACGCGGACGCGAAGGCCTGATACCTAGCTAGCTGCGTCGGTTTGGCTACTATTACTGGGTCCAATAGGACGACGGAGTTGACGACAAATGTCTCCCTAAGATGATCCCAGCATTCAGGCACAGGGAGAGATCAGAGCATTGGACGTGGCTTTGAACCGATATATTGTGTTAAACGACGTTGTTTGGAACAACCGAATCGCGCTACTAGCATGTTTCCAAGATTGGGGTTACAAGCAAAAGCGTCACGCCCATCGCCACATCGAAGTGAGGGAGTATCTAGGCCGGTCAACCCAAGCTACCAGAGCATTCGCCCACGGCTACATCGGGATCGACAAGGGTACACCTGTCGATGATGACATTACTGGCAGACTTCGCAACCCACTGAACCTCGGCAGAAGAAAATGTAACACGGAGTGCATTCTTGTCGAATCGCATCGCCAGTCGTGGAGCCAATCGAACTCCAAGTTCCCAACACTTGCACCATCTCAAGGTAGGCGCAATGAGTCTCGCTCTTGCAAAAAAGTGCGGAGGTCTTTGGATGCTCAATCCTGGTTGGTGTATGTTAGTAGATAGCCGCAGCCTTGATCCACATCAACGGCCTTGGGACGTGTCAACGGAAGGTTCGGTCGTAATTCAGTCTGATTCTGTCCGGGAGCCAGTGCGTCAGCTTGGATGCTCAGACCCGGCACAAAGAATATAAAGCTTACTTTGTGGCTACATGGCCCTTTCCTCCACACTCAACTTCACGAAGCTGCAAGTGCTTCTATGTCTCGATCATTCCTTGTCGGTGTATAACAAGCTGATGGTCCAACAGTTCCCCTGAAGCCTTCTCTGGCTCTACCCTTAGTTGTGTTCACGTCTACGCTAGAAGATCGGCAACGTTCATGGGCATCTCATCGATCTGGGTCGAGTAGTAAACTGGATTATGTTAGTTGTCTCCAAAAGCAGGCCACGGATGCACTCACGCTCAATGTCTCGGAGGATGCGCACGTCCTCCTGTGTGACGAAGTTGATGGCCACACCCTTGCGACCGAATCGTCCACTTCGACCAATTCTGTGGATGTAATTCTCACGGTTTGATGGGAGATCGTAATTGATGACCAGCGAGACCTGTTGCACGTCGATACCGCGCGCCCAGACATCGGTCGAGATCAGCACGCGAGAGTTGGCCTGGCGGAAGTCTTGCATAATGCTGTCGCGTTCCCGCTGAGGCATATCGCCATGCATCGAAGACACGGTGAAGTTGGCCTCGCGCATCTTGTCAGTCAGCCAATCAACCTTACGGCGAGTGTTGCAGAAGATGACTGCTTGTGTAATGGTGAGGGTGTCGTAAAGATCGCAAAGTGTGTCGAACTTCCACTCTTCCTTTTCGATGGCGATAAAGTACTGCTTGAGGCCTTCGAGCGTCAACTCGTCACGCTTAACCAAAATCCGCACAGGATCTGTCATGAACTTGGTCGTCATCTCCAAGACGTCGTATGGGAGGGTAGCGGACACAACGACGACCTGGGTCGCAGGAGGTAGGTAACGGTACACGTCGTAGATCTGCTCGCGGAAGCCCCGGTTGAGAAGCTCATCGGCCTCGTCGAGTACTAGCATCTTGATGTTGCGTGTGCGGAGGTTGCGGCGACGAATCATATCAGCAACGCGTCCTGGCGTTCCTGAGACCACGTGCTGGCCGTAATCGAGTTTGCGAATATCCTCGCCAACGTTGGTTCCGCCAATGCAGGCGTGGCACTGCACGTTCATGTAGTCACCAAGACCCATGATGACTGACTGAATCTGGGTCGCAAGTTCGCGAGTAGGTGAGAGGACAAGCGCTAGACGCTGTTAGCAATATGTCAGAAAGCAAACAAAGTCTATGTACCTTGGGTTTCGCGCACTGCTGTGTCGATGACCTGGAGAATAGAGATGGAGAATGTCGCCGTCTTTCCCGTTCCGGACTGCGCCTGAGCAATGGTGTCGCGACCCTTGCAAACCTGCACGATCGCACGCGACTGCACTGCAGAAGGCGATTCATAGCCGTAGGCGTAGATGCCGCGTAGCAGGTTCTCCTTCAAGTGCATGGCCTCGAAGGTCGGCGCCACTGTGACCTCCTTGGAGGTGGAGAACTCCATCTTGTCATCCGCATTTCGGTCGATTCCTTCCGCCATGTTGAGTTGACGTTGTACGTTGTTTTCGAGTGAGTGGGTGAGGATGCGACGCGGTTGGCGATGCGCAAGAAAGTTTGGAAGCTGCGATCGGCCAAGCTGCGGAGGCCGGGGCCTCGGCGAAACCATTCCCCGCTAGCGTCCTACTTTGCATGGATTTGGCTCTCGAGCTTCTTCCGCCAACATCAACGCCGCCAAAGGTCTGCTCACTCATAGCTCTCCGCTGCCCTCAACGTACTCATATATCTCACAGGCGATCGCAATGCCGCTTTTGGAAGACCAGCGCCTGCTCCACGAGGACTTGGAGCGCCTCGAGGATGCTTGCGCCGATGCCCTTCTCGAGGACCCACCGCAGGTAGGTATCGTCACTGCGCGCATCGCGTAGCCCATGCTCACTACCACGCAGACTCGCGAACGTCTGGCACGCGACCACGAGATAAGACGGTTTTTGGAGCAGATTGAGGGCCAGTCTAGTCGGCTTCTCGAAATCTACGAAGATGTCGACAGCACCAAGGAGGAAGAATTGCGAAACCTCACCCTGGGTGACCCCATGGAGTCATTCATGAGAGAAATCTCAAATATCAAGGACTTCCATCGCCGCTACCCGAATGCGCCTGTCGAGAACCTGGAGAAGGCATACAAGAAGCGATCGCCCGAGGACCGCGCCCAGTCGACCGCTATCATAGAGTCCATGTTCACTGGTGAGGAGGGTTTCGGCCGGTTCTTTGATCTAACCACGCTGCACGAGCAGTATCTGAACTTACCTGTTCTTCAGCATGCGCGCCGCTTGACCTACCTCCAGTACCTCGACCTTTTCGACGCATTTTCTCCGCCTCGGAGTAACATCCGCCGTGATCAGAAAGACTCGGAGACATACTTCCAGTACCTGAAGGCGCTGCAAGATTATCTGGAGAGCTTCATGCGCCGGACGAAGCCACTAGAGAATCTGGACAAGCTCTTCGCTAACTTCGATAAGGAGTTTGAAGATTTGTGGGCGAAAGACGAGGTTCCTGGCTGGGAGAAGACTACGGCAGCATCAGCTCCGACAAACGGCGAGACACAGGGCGAGGGCATTTGGTGCTCAGCGTGCAAGAAGGGTTTCTCCAAGGAGACAGTGTACGAGGCGCATTTGACGGGCAAGAAGCACAAGAAGGCCGTGCAGGAGAGCCAGGGAGCTTCGGATACCAACTCCGTTGCTAAGACAAACGGAGCATCATCGGACATCCAGCGCTTCAAAGAACGCGCAGTAGCGGAGCGCGAGTTTCGCATCAAGAAGCTGGCAGCGGCCATGCAGACTGAGCGAGGCGACACCAAGGTCAACGTCGAGCGCAAACAAGGTATGACAGAGCGCGAGCGGCAGCAAGAGCTCGAACAGCTGTACACTGAGGCCTCGGAGGCTGGAGCGAAGGAGGATGACAACGACTCGGAAGGTGAAGACAAGATCTACAACCCTCTGAAACTCCCTCTTGCCTGGGACGGCAAGCCAATTCCCTTCTGGCTGTACAAGCTCCATGGCCTGGGCGTTGAATTCCCCTGCGAGATCTGCGGCAATTTCGTCTACATGGGCCGACGTGCGTTCGATAAGCACTTCAACGAGCCCCGCCACATACACGGCTTGAAGTGCCTCGGCATTACCAACACAACACTCTTTCGCGAGATCACCAGCATTGAAGAAGCTGAGACGCTTTGGAAGAAGATACAGAAGGACAAGAAGAAAGAGAAGACACAAGCAGAGAACGTGGTAGAAATGGAAGACAACGAGGGCAATGTCATGCCTGAGAAGGTGTACAAGGACTTGGCCGCCGCCGGCATGCTCTGAATGCAGCACGTGTCCGATGATGCGACAGCAAGTCTCTCAACTACGCAAACCCGGCGACACTGGCCCCTGTTCTGAGGCACAGGGCATTCTCCAGTCAGTATCGGCATCCTCATCAGCTTGTTGATATTTTCACGATCCCAGCTGGACCAAAAGTATGTTCGGCCCCCACATCCCCCAGTGAATTGCCGGTGCTCGTCACACCGCGCAGTCCATCTGTTTCCCTTCTTTGTTGTCTATTGGCCCTTCTAATCTATTACTATCTGCCATGTATACTCATCAAACAGGGTCTATTACACCAAATCGGCGTTTGGCGCTATTGAAAGAGTCATTGCATCTGAAAAGCAGGGCAGCGGTGTAAGAAACATATAACTATCTATCGACTTTCCAATCTAACTTTGTCAGGTTAATACTGGGAGATTGTCCATTACGTATGGGCTGCACCCCATGCGATGCTTGTACGCTACACTTCTCCGAATCGGGACGAGACTAAATACATGAACAACACCACTATGTTCCTTTAATCTGCCAAATGAATCCTGATCACAGGCGGCAGCACTACTTGGCTCTCTGTTGCACGCTGCTTTGCTAATGTACCGTCAATGGGCGGCTCGACTTGACTATTCCGTCCAATCTCCACAGCGACATGATCTGCCCATATTTCTCTCGGATGTTGCCTCTCAACGGACAATATTTCTGCGAGCCCGCTCTCATTTGATAATTCGTGGGCTTTCGCCGGCTTTACTTGACCCTTTGTACGCCCTCGCGCAAGCACTATGACACCCGTAAAGATGAGAGCAGCACCCGATACAGCTGCAACCAGACTACCTGCAATGACACCGTCGCGCTGAGGGTGACGGTCCCGGGCTTGATTCGTTGCTGAGGAGGAAGGTAACGAGGATGCCGCGGAAGACAAGGTGGGCGATCTGCATCCTTTGATGGAATAGGACATCCATGACGAGCTGTAGCATGTTCCGACACGACAAGGGGCTTTGGTTTCGCTCGAGCACATCAAATCGCTGGTACTCGCACCATACAATGTCACTAACTAACGTCAGTTCTTGAAGAGTACATCGAGTGTGAGGAACAGCGCACCGGTACAGCCAGGGTCCAGCTCTGTGATTTGAAAGCTGCCACCGACTACTACACTCAATGGTTTGCATGTGGTGTTGCCAAAATCATTCGTGATGTCGATGGTCCGATTGGAGCGTCCGCAGTTGCCATCGAGGCAGATTCGGAGGTTCGAGAAGGCTGATGTTATTACGAATAGTGTGCTGAGGACTACCCAATGGAAACGTGCGGACGTTGCCATTGCTACTGAGCCGTATGGATGTTTAAAGCTAGATGCTAGTGGGCGATGTCAGAGGTCGGTGTGAGGCCACTCTTTGTACGGACTGCCTCAAGCCTCATCAACCCCTCGAAGGCAGGGCAAATGCATCAATTACCCCATCCGAGCAGCCGTTCTCTCGCAATTGGACCGCCATCGTCATATCTGAGTAAATGGCTCTCCAAACAGAATACGGGAGCAACAGAAATACGATATTGACCAATAAAATCAGCACTCCCACAACTTATCAATCTCTCCCTGCATCATACACGAGACGGAAGCGTTTCAGGACCGCATCTCATGAACTGCTTATACCGAAGCCCGTTTTTTCAAAAACTCAAGCTCTTATTGGCATCGTCATGAAGTGTGGTTGCTTATGAAGCTTTTTGGCCCCATTGTCGAAGCATCGCAATGAATCTCGGTATTCTACATGCTGCACCAGCAAGCTTTACCAAGCGAAGTCCACCAATACTCGTTGTGTGAGATGTGGAAGGTATGCTGATGAGCATTCCATATTGCGCGGCGGGTTGACCTGAGATTGCAACGCAACTTGCGCGTCAGTGATGCCCTTCGGCGTCTCCCCGAATTTCTTGTCAAATCTTGAATATACTCTATGGGAGCAGTCTTGTCTTCGTCGATGCCCCAGTCATGTCGTTTTTTTTAGCAAGCAATGTCTTCCAGATGCAAGTACATGAAACGAAAGACCAACTCCCGGTAGACTTGCGAAGGTTTTGGTACCACCAGGGTACAGAAGCGCACATGACATCATTGCTCTCACCGTTCCGTCGGGTGCCACAAAACTTCTCTAACTCCTGGGCCACACAAAGAATTCCACATACCTTCACCACATTCGAAATTAGAACGATACCGTTTGCGCTCACACCGATCGCATTCCTGCGTCTGCTATTGCACACTGATCAATGTGGGCCCATCTGCGCGCATCGCAGCCCGCCCAGGCCGTCAACGATCCTGCCGCCGCGCACGGCGCCTCACCCCACTCGCCCCAATCCTCAGCATCGCTCAGGCGGGTCATTTGTTGCCCGTGGCAGCGCTCGTGCAGGAACTCTTACCCATGGAAGTAAAGCAGACGCACATCTCTGCCGGCCAAGCCAACGCTCTCGATGCTGGACTGCCAAATTGGGCGCGCCAACGCAAGGCGACATGCACAGCTCAGCTCTCAGCTTGAGCCGGGTCAGCCACAACTTGGAGCACCAGGACAGAGATCAGTCGCACACATTGAGCACCTGCAATGTGTAGCAAGGACGATGTGTTTCACTGCCATATATGGTGTTCAAAAGAGTGCTCTCCCATACAAAAGACACAAGCTATGGCTGTCACATGACAGCTTCACTCCCCATAGTGTAGTGGTTTAGCACGCCTGACTGTAATATC
>TARA_R110002003_G_scaffold1391_3_pt1 | contig 15546 bp, 10 predicted proteins | sample TARA_R110002003 | Tara Oceans TARA_R110002003 (sample SAMEA4396441) | marine metagenome | biome: Westerlies Biome; feature: [SRF] surface water layer (ENVO:00010504); material: water (ENVO:00002006), including particulate matter (ENVO:01000060) such as... | depth 5 m
TACGAGCTCCTCTGTAGCCTTGGCCATAAGGGCAAGGTTTAAGGACCTTCGTGATGTGGCTCGTGAGGTCGCCGTCTAGACGATAGCTGAACACATTATTATGCGAACGTTTCGGCTTGAACCCGTGTGCCCAACGCCGGGAGAAGCAAGTGTGGCTGGTGCTGAGGCTAGTACTAGCTGTGGAGTGTGGCTGGGCAGGGTTCCGCATGGTGTTGGATATACAGGGTGAAACTAGGGTGAATAGTCTGATTGGTCTTGTAGAATAGCTTGTATTGCTCCGTCTGACGGATTGTCTTTCGACCCAGATATGGTTCGTTGCGATTGGGTCGCTAGACTGAGCCACAGTTTGACCATTTCAGGCATTTTGATGCGCGGCATGTACGTATTATTACACGGCAAATGCTGCTGGTGTGACGCGTCAGCATCATCGGGGATGATGGTTGGCAGTGGGAAGTCGTATGCAGATGCAGCGACCTGCAAGGGCGTGGAGATGGTAAGATAATGGATAGTCATCATGGCTTCAGGCATTGGCTTTGTCATTTGAGTGAAGGGTACAATGATCCTGTTGAATCGAGAAATGTTAGATAAACAATATCTACGAAGACGATAGAGATGCCGTGTCAAAGTGGTGAAGTGAATTCCAGCCATACAGGTTCGTATCGAAATACACAGTGAGAAATACAGAGGAGCAAACGAAGCGACTGTCGTGTGAAGTGTCCGAGTTGTCGACAATAACATTGGGTAGGTTCGGATTGACTGGAAGTTCATGAGACTAGGTAATCGAGATGCACGGTGACAAAAGGGCTGGCACCGAGCTCTCTCGAAGGTCAAACTCTCGTTCCCTGGGCGGCGATGCCCACCTCCTTCCAATGTCGAACAAGGAGCATTGTCCGTAACACATCGATCATAGTGCTAGCGTGGTCGAAAGGGACGGATGCTGCCGCTCGTACAGCATACAACGCGAAGCACTTCCGCACCCAGGCCTGCGCTGGGGCACTCCCTGCCTCATGTCCAGCCTCATGACCTCGCGATGACGGCCACGATGCTGCTCCACCGACAAGACAAGCCCACATGAATACGCCGCGCAAATCACCCCAGCAGCCTCGGGTGTCCGTATGCATGATCGCAGCATGCAACGCAGAAATTAGACTTGTGTCTGTTAGGTCGGGACCGACCATCTGCGTTTGCATGAGTGTGGTTGGGTTCGTAAGTGGTGTGCTGTGAGCGATCGATCGGCAATAGATCAAAGCAGCCAGGCGGCAGCTTTCATATATCCAGTCAGTGTGAGCTGATGGTCTTCGGAGGACGCAGGCGTATGTCTCTTGTATTTGAGCATCAAGAGACTCCACCTGTGCATGTGCTGTAGGATCTGAGTCGGTCATACACTTCCATCGCGCTAGGTACGTCTGTGTGATCGATTGCACATCCTGGATGACTTCAAGGGACTGTTCTGAATAGAGCCCTTGAAGGCGGCGCGGGTCATAGTTAAGACCACATAGTGGTGATATGAGGCCAATGTGCTCGGCAGAGGACGAGTGAATCGAGCGTGGAGCGAAACCGCGAAGCATAACCGGCTCAGGGCTGCCACGTAAAACCGCAAAGCTTAGCATACCCCTAAAAGATGTCAGAAACTCTGTAGCGATACACTCGGGGTCATGCGAAGTCGTTCGGGTGGGCCTACAGTGTAATGCTTGTGGCGACGCTTGCGAGCAGCTGACTGATGCCGCCTCTTTGCGAAATTATCCTGATCAAACCCTCCGAGTGCACGTCGAACACGTCTTCATCAAATCCGCCAATTTCACTGATGAGCAATTGGAAAATACTAAGGATGGTCACTATCACGAGTCAGCGCCCGAGGCCGTGCACTAGTTCGTGCGCGTGCACATAGCCAGCCCTCACGAAGTCCTGTATAGTCTCAGATACTTTGTCCACACCTTAAAGCAGAGTCAAAACATGCTGAAGATAATCAGGCTTCCGTTTCAGAGCGAGGAAACCGAGTATGATCCACTCAGCTAAGATGAGCGCGCACGAAATATTGCATGTCCTCGTGACAGAGCGTCGTTTGCGGGCATAGAGTACTCACTATCATCAGTATCAAGTCGATCGGTGATCGCACTCAAGACCTTCGTTTTCGCGTACACTGTGAGGGCAGAATCGTGTAGGAGACCTTCCTCAAGGTCACGATATACACAAGCTATGCTGATGTGACTGAGAAGCGGCAGATGGGTGTCGCAGACGAAATGCATCCATGACATGTCTGACACATTAGCACTGGCACAGGAACCTGAATATTGACCACATACCGTGACAGAAGAATTCGGTACTACTAATGTACTCCCGCTTTAGGCTCTCCAGCGGCTCCTGGCCCAATGCAACATGGCTTCCAAACGGGAACTCGGATGCCTCTTCAGATAGCGGAGGCGCACTGCGAGCTGGCGCTGCGGTGGTGGCTGATATGATACGTGCGGCGAGAGTGCGCAGAGGATCTTCAGGAGCACCTGAAGTGTAGTTGTAGAAGTCTCTTTCCCAGACAGGGTGAGATAGTCCTCCTCGCGTGGGTGACAGGAAGTAGTTATCCTCTAGTACTCCGTCCGAGGTGGCTGTCATTGGGCTCGGCGTGCGTATAGTTACCGGCGTCTTACTTCCTTCTCTTCTCTTGCCTCTATCTCCAGGCGATGACCCCCGCTGTTCGCGATGTTTGTACATGACATGAGAGCGAACATGTCTCATCGTATTGTCGGCTCTGAACTCATCCGGATGGCTGGCTACGACAAACTGTATGGCAGGTCCAGGTGCGAGTGGAGGTAACCGCTTCCTTCCAATGCGCTTCTTCGACGGTTTCGTTGCGCTCGATGCCATGATGAACAAATCGAAACAAAGGAGTTGAGATGTGAGAGTACACAGAAAGTCGTCTTGCCTCCGAGGCAAAGGTGAAACGACGAGCACGATACGCTGCTTGCTGTTGCTGAAGAAGAATGATGAAGGCTGATATATGAGAGAATGATTGGAACCCGATGAGGTAAGGGTCCAGTGTGTAAGATATCTTCACCCATTGCTAGCTCTCGCGAAGCCACAGCCCATGAGCCACACATGGTAGGACTGGTTGATAGCCAGCCATGTGGGGCCGCTCGTGTGATGAAGGATGAGCTTGGGAGCGGACGTCGTGGATTGACATGATCTGTGCGAGTGCCGAGCCGTAGCAGGATGAAGCTACGGTTTGTAAAGCGCAGTGGCTCTAGCCTAGATGCCCCCTCGTGGATCGTGTGCTGTGCTTGTTGGGCATACCGTCGGTTATGCGTGGAAGGAGCGAGGAACCGAGCAGAATGCAAGTCATTGTCGACAAACCCTCATCTTGCAGCTCCTGTATTGAACGTCGTCATAGCTGATCGAACCTTGCCCTGGCGATAGGAAGCACACTACAAGGCCATAGCGGCCCGCGGCATGCACGTTGTAAGGCTTGGTAACTGTAGCCTGAAAGTCCTCAGTGGCTGGTGCGGAACAGCAAGTGATCAGCGTAACGACGTCAGAAGAAGATAGGGACCTGATGCAACGGCAAGTCTGTCAAGAACTGTGAAACCTCTCGATGCAATCTCTTGTTGGTTGGCGTGCTGCATCTGCAAGATTAAGCAATGGCCGACAGCCGCCTTTCGACATACCCAGGAGGTATTGCTGATTCAGAGAGCTCCTCGAGATCGAACTTCAGCTTTGGATACACTCGCGGCTGTTCTATGTGCAAGCCGAGCCGAAGACTGGTAGCTTATTAAACCCATTGTCCCAAAATGGGTCTAGCTCGAGCGTTGCCCCGGTCGAAACGTGTAAGCCGCAGATGCCCGAATGAGTAGGGATACTGCGTCAAACCCATTATTGGACGATTCAAAATAATGTCAAGTCGCTTCAAACATGCCACAGCTCTGCAGTCAGCTGAGAGGGTTGGTTGACAGCTGGACACGCTTCGTAGGATGCGACATCGAACAGACTTACTAGCGCCAGCACGATGCCTCACCTCTTGTAGTCGGTCGCTGGGCATCCTTGGGGTCAGATTCAACGAGCCTTCGATACAAGCCACAATTGATCGCTTGTGCATGTGGCTATGCACTCTGCTAGCGAATCGAGTAAGGACTTGGAAGCACACCACCATAGTGATAGCCAAGTCGGTAAAGTAGGACTTCGTCGCGCTGTGGGTCAAACGAGACCTCTGTCTCGGACGTAGCCGTGTGTTGTTAATGTTGAGTGGAGATACGAGTTGGGGCTGAGCAGACATGCTGGCAGCTGGGGCAATTGGGCGATAACGCTTGACAATCACCCGTATACTGTTGTTCGACAGCTGAATGTAAGGCTGCAACATGCGCTAGTGCCTCAATATGATCTGCTAGTCGCTCGCGATGCCTTTGGCGACTGCGTGTGATGTACCGGGTGTGCGCAAGTCTGATTGTAGCTCATCGACGCATGTGCTCTCGCCAACACTCCGTCTTACATCATCTGAAAAGGATTAGCACAAGGTGCAGTGCTAAAGACGTCATTGCTGTACGATTGGGAGTTTTACGATCCCTCTGCCCTGGGCCTGTGAAGATTGAGGTAGACTATCTGCAACGGCCAGTCATGATCGAAGGGCCTCGTTGGAAAATGACTCGGGCTATTGACAATGTCCGGCACGCTGTGTAGGTGTCATGGTAGATATTCGATGCGCAAGCAACAGCTGGGATATTACATATGCTTCCGCATACTAACAGATCCAGGAACAGCTCAATAGAAAGCCATGAGATGGTGGTCGGAATGCAGCCTTGATTTCCAGGCTGACAGCTACCCCACCAAAAACGCGCACGGGCCTCGACAGTAATTATGTCCATGCTGCTGCAAAATGGATGGCTCGTGGTGAAGGATTGGTGAACTGGAAATAGTTATTTCTATGTGGAGCATCATACGAGTTTGGAGTATAGGTAACGAATCAGCCCACACTACTCCATCCCCACTCATGATCAAGGCAGCTCCCGCCACCAGAGCAAGCGACGTTTAGTGACAGTAGGAAGTGTAGGAATACACGCGAAACGCCAGGAATGGTCCGTACAAGAGATCACCTTGTCTGCCTCGAAGGTTCATTATGTGACACAAAGCGTCAATCATGCTTGATGCAGCGCATCATCTTATGCGGCTTTCGACAGCGGGTCAACATGATCCCCTTCGAATCCAGCCTTGCTGGGATCGTTTCGCCTCATGATACCCTCGACCGGACCGAGCAGTCGCTGAAAGCCATGCTTGCCAAGTGTTGCAAGCTTCACCTCTGACTTGCTGACAACAGATGCGGCCCGCGGTGCGTCGTTGAGCAGAGCCAGCTCACCAAAGTAGTCGCCCTTGTTGTAACGATTTACCGGCTGATCCACGCCGCGCTTGAATACTTCGGCTTCACCGGATTCAAGTATATAGAATGACTCACCGACATCTCCTTCCTGGATAATGGTGGTGCCGGGCGGATACTTTTTCGTCTCAAGGGCATCCGCAATCTTGGATCGTTCGTAAGGCGTCAAGGTAGACAGCAGGGGGACTTCTTCCAGGAAGCCCTCGTACAAGCGGCGTCGCTGGAAGGCGCTGTCCATGAGAATGCGGCGGAAGGTGACGCGATCGAGGGCCCAGAGCGTAGACGGCTCGCTCGACATGACGGTTGCAGCACGAGGAGCATTGTACATTAGGGCAAGCTCGCCAAAAGAGCCACCGGGACCGACGGTGCCCACCTTGTTGCCAAGGCCCTCTGGGCCAGCTTCCAGCTTGCCTGACTTGTTGACGTAGATGTCGAACGAGCCCTTCTCGACGACGTAGAAGTAGTCGCCAACATCGCCCTGCTGGATGACCTTTATGCCCTTTGACGGTATCGGCTTCTCGTGCAGCGCGCCAAGCACCTGCGAGGACTGGTCGTCGTCGAGGTGGGAGAAGAGGAAGTTGCCCGAGACGGCCGACTTGAGGCGCGCCAGCTGGTCGGGGGTCTTTTGGTGGAAGGGCGGGGTGAAGGTCTCGCTGTCGGAGGTGGCGGGGTTGAGCGACTCGGCGGAGACGGAGGTGCGCCTGTTTGTGTTGTAGTTGCTGGGGAAGTTCTGGCCGTCGCCTGCAATGGGCGGCATCTGGGTGATGTGGTTCTTGGACGAGCCGCCAAAGCCGCCGAAGTTGCCAAAGGCGCTCTCGCCGGCGTCGTCCCTGCTGTGGGGCTTGCCAAAGTCGACGGCGGCGAAGGACGAGGCGGTGGGCGAGGTCATGGTGTCGTTCTCTTCCTCTTCCTCGAGGCGCTGCATGGGGCTCTTCGCGAAGCCACCGCCGCTGGGTGACGTGCCGAAGGGGTTGTTGCCGGGAAAGCTGCTCTCGGCGCGGCCTTGGGGGCTGGAATGCTGCTGCGACAGCAGGGCTTCGGTGCGCTGCGACTCTAGACGGCGGTTGAAGAAATTGGCGCAGAACTGGAGGATGTCCTGGGGCGTGTGCTTTAGGATCTCGCGGTCGAGGGCGGCGATCTCATTGGAGTAGTCGGGAGGGAGGGACATTGGGAGCTGCGTGGTGAGGGGTCGAGCGCAGCTCTTTGACGTCGGCTTCGCGAGGAGTGCAGGGATAGCGGCGGTTGTGCTGCGTGGGTGTGGGTCCGAAACGTAGCGTCAGCGCGCAGGAGAGGGGCGGCGAGGGCAGCGGGTAGCGATGCTGGAGGGATGCAGTCGAGCTAGATTGCTGCAGCGTTGTAGCCAATTTGCGCCGCCAGTCTGTGTGGCAGCGTGGGCGTGGACGGGGACGTGAACGGGACGGGGACGGGGCGATGACGCGCTTGGGAGAAGCGAGAAGCCGTGGGAGGAAGAAGAGGGGAGTGCTGCGGGAGGTGCGAATCACGGGCGGGACGAATGCGGGCAGGGCAGTGGACGGAGATCACGGCAAGCTTTCTGGGGCTTTGATATGTTTCCAGAAGCCGTCTAGAAGTGTTTCTGGCGCTGCGGTAGGCAACCACTGAGACGGCCCAGGCGCGGTGGGCAGCCGTGGTTCGCGCAATTGGATGCCGCCGCGTCACACAGCACCGCTGCAACGTCTGCTTGCGAGCAGAGACACCATGGAGAGCATCCAGATTGAGGACCTGATGCCAATCGACATGCGCTTTAGCTCCCGCGGGTGACGGGCTGCTTGTTGGCCGGAGCTGCTGTCGCTAGACCAACAGCTGGGGCGTCTCGTCGCGACGGCGCATAGACATGCTGCACTGCAGACTGAGGTTGGATGCAGCATTGACGTGCTCAGACAGTCGCCTCGCATGACTCAGCTGCGATGTGTCCTACAATGGCGGTGAGCCCGGGGAGCGGAGGCGATCACGGCACGAGTGTTGAGACGCGACGGCCAGGAGATTGAAGACTTTTCCCTCCCAACGTGCCCTTCTGTCTGCAGGTCTACCCAGAGTAGCCATGGCTGTGATTGAGGTGGTGCAAGACAACTGCACCCGCTGAAACCTGCCAATCGGACCCTACAGGGCGATGACGCATGGCTCGCGACGGCACGAGCACGAGGGGCAGCACGACCTCGGGAAGCACAACGCAGACGAAGACGAGGACGCATTGAGGCTGCCGCGTGACGCGACGATGCACGTTGGCAGAAGCGATTGCCGGTGGAGCAGCAGTCGAGCAAGGTACCAGGCGCGTTTTCGTCATTGTACATTGGGCTGGCTCATGGATGGCAAGCGACGAGTGGGTTCGGCGCCCGCTAGAGCCTCCAGCGTCGCAAAGCAGATCGCACACGGCCAGCCTCGCCAAACTCTGCACCGCTGCGCTCCTCTGCACTTCTACCTCTCCCCGTCTGCGCATAATCTGTCGCAGAGCTTCCTCCGCCGCCGTCGCAGCAGCTGCACGTCTTATCATCGCCGATTAACCGAGCCGCCGTGCGCGAACCAACGCCGCCTTTTAGCTCCTGCCGCAGCTCCTGATCCGTAGCTTCCCAACCACGCCAGCCTCCTGCAACCCACTCACTGCGCATAAGACAGGCCTCAGTCATCCCTCGAACATCCGCATCCCTGACTGCACCTCTATTCTTCCGCCGACATGGGCAAATATACCTTTTCATGGTACGTCGCCGCCTCCTGCGCCTGTGCGTCCGCTCACAGACACGTAGGGAACATGCCGCCAACGACGTCCTCGTCACCGGCACCTTCGACAACTGGCAGAAGACGGTCACGCTAGAAAAAGAGAATGGTGTCTTCAAAAAGACCGTCGAGTTGCCCAAGGTCCACACACAGTACAAGGTGCGTACAGCTTCACAGCTCCCGCGCGGCTGTCGCCTAGCGTCGGCTGGCGCCTTTGATGGCGCAGAGCTTGCTGACCGGCCGTGCAGTTTGTCGTCAACGGCGAGTGGGTTGTCAATGACACGGCGCGCAAAGAGACCGACTCCAATGGCATAGTCAACAACGTGCTTGGGCCTGAAGACATTGTCGACGAGCCCGTCAGCGCCCTCTCCTCTGCCGCTCCCGAGTCATCTACCGCCGCCCTCGCTGGTGCCGTGCCAAAAGAGAGCGAGAAGACCAAGTCGCAAGACTCGTTGGTCCCTGGCGCTTTCCCCATGACGCCTCCCGCCGAGACGCCGTCGAGCGAGCCGAAGACGTTCAATGTCAACCCCCTCCCGGCCACCGAAGGCTTGGGCAACCCGATCAAGCTTGCGCCTGGCGAGCCCGTGCCCGATCCGAGCACACTCACAACGAACACGGTCGAGTCCACGGTCAGCCACGACAAGGAGAAGGAGCCCGAGGCGCAGTCCTTTGGTGTTGCGCCTCTTCCTGCTACGGCTGGCGCTGGCAATCCCATCCACCTTGCCCCCGGCGAGAAGGTGCCGGATCCAAGCACCTTCACCTCCAACACCGTCGAGAGCACGGCCAAGACAGACGCTGCCTCATACGACAAGTCTGATGCACTTCCTGCCCTCCCAGATCTTGGCTTGACTCCTCAGGCCGAGAGAGATGCTAAGGGTGGTATGTTTGGCCTGCCTCCTGTTATGGGTACCATGATCCCAGAGTCCAGCTTGCCCATGGGTGTAGATGCTGTGACTGAGAAAGACACTGGTGTCACAATCCAATCCGCCGCCCCTACGAGCACGACCGCCGCGTTGGCTGGTGAGGTTCCCAAAGAGCCACGGGGCGTCCCCGAGATCGTCAGCGAGAGCCGCAAGGAAGCCGGCTTCGCCCCAGAAGCCACCAGCAATCCCATTGCTGTCTTGGAGAAGAAGGAGGTCGAGCAGGAGCTCAAGGATGAGGTTCCTGAAGTCCCCGCCGCCGACAATTCGTATACTTCTCAGATCAGCTCGAACGCTGGTGCGGCTGCTGCCAGCGTTGCTGCAGGCGCTGCGGCCGGCGCAGGTCTCTTCACCGCCGCGCTCCACAATGCTAAAGACAAAGCTGCTGAAGCCACCGGACAGAATGGGTCTGCTTCGGGCAACTTGAATGGTTCGGCCTCTGGCGATGTTCCTGCCGTTGTCGCCGAGAGCCAGAAGGAAGCGCACGCTAGCCCCGAAGCCTCCGCCAATGCCGAAGCCGTCAGGGAGAAGGGCCAGGTTGAGCAGGAGTTGCTCAGCGAGATCCCAAAGACAACAGAGACGGGCGCCTCCGCTCCTGCAGTCGCTATTCCTGAAATCGTCTCCGAGAGCCAGAAAGCAGCTCACGCCAGTCCTGAAGCCGCTGCGAACAGCGAAGCCGTCGCAGAGAAGAAGGCGGTCGAGTCTGAGCTTCTAAAGGAGATTCCTAAGACGAACGAGGCCGGCGAGCCTGCTCCTGTTCTCAGTGCAGCAACCAGCGCGACTGCCCCTGGTGCTAGCGCTGGTGGCACTTTCCTCTCCTACAGCGCCGGAGAGTCCAAGACGGAGGCCGCACCCAACGTTCCTGACGTTGTGGCCGAGAGCCAGAAGGAGGCTCACGTTAGCCCTGAGGCTGCTGCTGATGTTGAGGCGGTTGGCGAAAAGAAGGCTGTTGAGGCACAACTACTCGAGGAGGTCAAGAAGACCGATGCTACTGGCGAGCCTGCCCCTGTTGCTGCAGCAGGATCGAGCAACAAGGCGGCAGCACTCTCGGATGAGGCCCTGACCGACTCTAAGCCTTTGCAGTCCTCCAGCGAGCCGAATGCGCTCAATGCCCCCGCGTCTCAGCCGGCAACAACTACGCCGTCCAAGCCCATCGACTCCAACACAAACGTCGCCTTCGCGCCAAAGGAGCCGACAACCACTGAGCAGACCAAGCCGACCGTCACCACCGGCACAGAAACCACCACCACTGAACCGACATCTGGAGCCGCGACTGCAGCTACAACGGAGGCTTCAAGCAGCACTGCTCCGGTAACCCCCAGGAAGGACCCTAGGAAAGACTCAGACGTGTCTCCCAAGGGCACTCCTGGCAGCCAGAGCATCGCTTCCGGGGCTGATGACAAGAAAAAGAAGCGGCGATCAATCTTCGGCAAGATCAAGGACAAGCTCTCGAGCAAGCACTAGACGAGTCCCTACCATTCCTCGTACATTTCGGCACCGTTACTTGCTGCCATTTCGAGCTTGCTATACCCAAATCTGATCCCTGTTTTCACTGCTCATGTTCTCGGAGTTGATGTAATTGGTCTATACCATTTTCCTTTCATGTATCTCGAGTTTAGTCTGGTTCACCCATCTGTGCGTTTCGCCTTGCATCATTCGGGACAATGGGACGTATATGTCGACACTATACCTCGAGAGCCTGGTATGTCAGGGTGTAGGTACTTAATTCGCTAATAGGAGACGCACTAGATTGGTTATAACGTTCGGGTGTTTCTCCCAATCCTCTGACATTGGCATGCTGTGTGACTGACATTGTGCATGAGGGCGCCGCCATTGGGCTTGAGTAGATTTACTTACAGTGTTCGGCTTGGTCCTAACACAATGTATTCTACGCCTACGTTCACGTACACATATCGGCTTGCACATGATTCTCCTCAGTATACCTAGGATCTTCCGTTTCCTTCCCATGAACATCAGATCCACTTTGACCCAACGACAACCGAAACACTCTCGTACACAGCTCACACTGCACCGAGACATCTCGCAAGTCTCACACACGCACAGTCATTACTTTACTGTTGCAAAGCTTGAAGGTACTACCGGCTTTAATAGTATGATGACACACCATTGGTCGCGACAAGGCGTTGGCCGTCAAAACGTTGACGAACTCATGCTCATGCTGGATGAGCATCTCGCCTGGCAGGCTGATGCCGAAGAACAGTATCCGACTCTGGACCGGCGTGCCTCTCAAGGAACCCTGATCGTGGATTGGGATGGTAGAGAAGCTCCAAAAATTTCGTATCACGGACAGAGTCAGTCAGCTCAACCAATTGTTGAGAACGTAGGACCAACATCTTACAGTCATGAGAAGCCAAAGACTATGATTCAAGCTGATGGACGTCATCACCAAGAACCGACACGAGCTTCGCGGGCAAAGTCTCGACAAGCTGAGCCTCGTCCTGGTGAGCGGTATGAGATAGAACAAGCACCACCACATCCTACCAAACGTGTTGAGTCTTATTCATATAGAACGAAGTCCCACGTACGCCACGGCTCTGCGCACTCTGGTCCTTCCAAGACTAAGCAGTCACCCCCAACCAAGCCGTCCCGCTCATTCGATGCATCCTCTCGCGCTGACGACACGCGGTACGGCCGCGTCCCATCGAATCACAAATCCTCTCGCACGTCGGCTTACAAACTTGTCAATCATAGCATTTCCAAGCCAAATCGGCCCCGCCGCGATTCCACCCAGGTGCACTATCACCGCAACCCGGACGCGGACCCATTGCAAGTCCAGTACAACGCTTCCAGAAACGAAGTCTATGGTCACGATCCCAAGACTGGTTTTGCATATGACTACAACAGTCGCGTCGTCCATATTCACAAGTCACCTACAACGTCTGTTGCGTCGGCAACGTCGGAGTACTACGAAGCGGATGCTATGCAGTACAATCCGAATGTACCGCTCAAGCTTGTCGACAAGCCACTGCCGCTGGCGCCAGGGGAGTCCAACAAGCGGAAGACGGTCGCAGGGTTTGTGAAGCATTTGCTGCATAAGCTTGATGCCATGGGCATACTAGGGCATATGCGGCAACAGCGCGAACGGCAGCGCAGGAGTAGGGAGTGGGTTGGTGCTGGGTATGTTGCTTGAAATGGCTGAGTAGCAACTGCACCAATACAGACTTCCGGCAGGGAGAAATAGAGCCTAAGTTGAATCACTGCATGTGCCATGACAAGGTCTCTCTACATACGCTTGTGTGGGAGGACGGAGTCCAGACGAGGTTTGTTGGTACATGAGAAACAGAGCAACGGGTATAAAGCGGGAATGGCGAAGAAAAGGACAAATCAGAGAAGGGAGAACGTCGCACACACTGAAGTGCTATGCCCTACTTTCTTGCTCTTTGATTATTAATTTCATCTTTGAACAATACACCAATACATGGCCGATATGTCATCCTGTCATCCCCTCGTTAGGAACACATGACTGTGATTTTTCTACAGGGCTTCTAGCATCACAACGGCAGCTTGGACCGAGGTAATTTAAATCATATATTTCATTGAAATTCGTAAACATGCAGACATGATGTGAACGGCGTACAAAGGACCAAAAGTCAAACCCGATCCTCCCAATCCCAGTTGGATGCACCTGAGAATGGAATCTCTCTTCGCCCTAGCTTCGCAGACACCGTGTAAACGCCATTAAAAAGATGGGTGGGGTGGATAGACGACGTGACCCCTACTCCCGTATACTCCTCCCAGTGATGTCGTAATGTCAGGTGGTGGGAAAGCGGGAAGAATTTCAGCTCTGAAGTAAGTCTAGGCGGTGTTTCCTTAGACAAAGAAGGCATCAGGCAAATATGACAGCAAGGCGACCGCGCCAGCTGCGCCCATTGCACTATAGCCAATGTAAGCAGCAGTGTTACGGACCCTACTAACAATAGACCGGGGTTGCTTCTTTGGACGTTGAGCAATAACAGCGGCCGTCTGAGCGGCTGCGTCGACAGCTGGTACATGACCAGGTATAACCACGTCTCCTGGGGAGTTGAGAACTAGCTCATCCACAAGGACGGTCTGCTCCAAACCGTTCGGATCCGTTACATCGAGCACGTCCGCCTTACGCTTCATGCTATTGACCGAAGTAGGCGTTGGGGGCTGCTCTTGTACAATCTCATCAATAGATAGCATTGTCCTCCGGCTTGGAGGTGGCGGCGTGGACGATGTGATATCCGATGTGGGCATCGGTGGTGGCGTCCGCATGCGATTGCCCCCTACCACGAAATCTGTCGAGTTGCTGTCGAAGAACGCCGCACTCTCCGCTTCCTGAGCATTCGTCATAGCCTGTAGAGGGGCAGGGCTGAACAGCGAGGGTCGGTCTCCATGGCTGGTGCCAAGGTAATTGGGGTAAGATGGCATCTCACTTGAGAAGTTTGATCGAAGCTCGCTGCGATCGAACCAAGAAGTGTTTGATGTCGACGGCCTTGGTGGCAATGGTGGAGGGAAGGAATTGAGGACCTGGCTGTCGAAAGTCTGTCTCAGCGTGTTCATCGGTGGTAGCTCAGACGCGGACGGTGGCTGCGCGCGGTCAAATGGGTCACTGAATTCGCGGATTGCCCATGGTGGAATGCTGGGGACCTCAGAGTGAGCTTGCACTGACAGAGTCCGATCTGGCTCCGGCTCGCCAGTGCTCCGATCGTCGGCCACATCGGAGGCATCGCCAGCATCCATGTCCGATACTTCGAGCTCGGAATTGTAGTCAATATCCGAGTCGCCCATGAGCGAGGCGCCACTGTCAAAATCCTCCTCGAACTCGCCTTCCTGCTCATCGCTGGAGTAACGAGCACTGTCATCATCTGCAGAAACGTCTCCCTCGAAAGAGAGCTTACATCCCGCTAGCTCCGGACGGGATGCATCGACCGAGGAACCACCAGTAACCGCTTCTATGACCTCAGCGGCTGTGAAGCCTTCCCTGACCATTGTAGTCTCCTGTTGTTCTTGATCGGAGGTCTCCGAGTCGCAGTCTGATTCGTCAATGGTGAGGGGGTAATTTTGGCTGCCGCGGCGGGGTGTGGGTGCGACCTCCTCCTCGTCACTGTCTGGCACAGTGAAGCCTTGGGAGAAGGGGGGCTGTGGCTTGTCGAGATGTGCTTCGAAGGTGTACTTGCGGGCCACAAAGAACTCTGCGGACGACGACTGGTCAGCATCAAGGGGAAGCGGGCAGTGCATGGCGCCATCATGGGAGGACATACCCTCGTTGCGGTTCACGTCGACGCCAAACTGCAGCATGTCGCCCGCTGACAGCTGTTTCGGAACATGCGGCGTGAGTCTCTCTCCGTTCACCATGGTCCCGTGCATAGAGCGGCTGTCGGTGATGTAGACCTGAGGGGTTCCGGAGTCTGCGTGGGCCGCCAGCTTGGCGTGGTCGCGGGAGATGACGGGGCTGTCGATGTAGGCGTTGTCGGCAGCGGGAGCGAGGTCTTGCTTGGTGGAGTTCCTGGAGGCGCGGCCGATGGGAAAGACAGAGCCCAGGGGCACGATGAGGGTACGGGAGTCGAGCCCCTCGAAACCATCGGCGTCCCTGAGGACAACTCGGAAGGCTAGGCGGTTAGCGTGAGGGGCTGCCGAACGGGCAGCGCTGGGCAACCTACTCTCTGCCATGTCGTTGGGCGTGTTGTTGGAGCGTCGAGCAGTAGACCTGGGTGAGGGAGTGAGGGAGCGGACTGGCAGTGCAGGAGCTGCTGGGCGGAGGGCAGTCACGGGCTGGCGGGGCGGCACTGCGGGGGATGCGTGGTGGCACGGTGGGACGAGGCAGGCGCTGCTGGATGTTGTAGGCGAGAGAGTGTGGGCGAGTGAAGCCGGCTGGAGGACTCGAATGCCCAAGAAGCAAGCATTCCTTGGGGGCGGGGCAGAGAGTGGTGAGGCAGGTGCTGTCGGTCGCGGCTGCCACTGCTGCCTTCGTTCCTTCCCCAGACGTCCGTGCTCCTTCACCATGGTGCTATCAGCTTATCATGGTGCAGTAGCGCCGCACAGCCCGCCGCACCCTGGCTTAGGCGGCGTTTACCTAGCTGCTAGCGGCCGGGGACAGTGGAGTGCAGAGTGGGACGGGTGGGACCTCACCAAAATCTTCAATCTTTCGCGACTGAAGCAAGACGCTGCCCGGTGAGCGCGCCTTTGATCATGACTCACGGCGCCACGACCATGCCCACAACCTCGGAAGAAGACTGCCGGTAGCACCAGACGACACCACCCACTCGCCCTGCACCTGCACCTGCACCTGCACGCAGCAGCACGCAAACATGGAGGCGCCGCGCACGTCGGCGAAGCAGCAGGTCGTCGACCGCATCCCCGCGCGCATCAAGCACATCCAGTTCGGCATCTACTCCAACCAGGACATCGTGAACCAGGCCGTCCTCGAAGTGTCGGACCGCAATGTCTACGACCTCGCCCCCGCCGCCGACAACTCGCGCACCCTCACCACCAACGGGCCCATGGACCCGCACATGGGCATCTCGAGCAAGACGGGCGAATGCAAAACATGCGGCGAGA
>TARA_R110002003_G_scaffold228_9_pt1 | contig 15545 bp, 12 predicted proteins | sample TARA_R110002003 | Tara Oceans TARA_R110002003 (sample SAMEA4396441) | marine metagenome | biome: Westerlies Biome; feature: [SRF] surface water layer (ENVO:00010504); material: water (ENVO:00002006), including particulate matter (ENVO:01000060) such as... | depth 5 m
CAGTTGCGTTGACGAGCAGTGTCGCGTCGGCATAGTCACCCTGCTGCGAGGGCTTGTGTGAAGGACCCTGTTCGACAGTGGCCGGTATGCCAACGCGTAGTCGCTCAATCGCACGAGGGCATTCCATCTAGAGCTTCATAAGCATAGCACAGCGGAGTAGTACGCGGGTAACTCACGTGCCATTCTCTGGTGAACGACTCGAGGTCGCCAAAAGCTCGCGCGACTGCTTCGTTGGCCAGATTGGACTTGTACTGCTTTAGGAGTCTGCTACACGTCCCTGTGTAGTCGGCTTCGGTGATTGAGTCTTTGAGGTAGGCCTTTTCTAGTGCTTCGAGTGTGCTGATAATGCTGTAAATCTCGGCCAGTGAGTCGTTCATGTCTCTTTCGGCATTGTTGGTCGAAAGCTTGACCTCCTACGCAGGAGATGTCAGCGCGTGTGTCGAGGCAGCAGATGTAGTGTAGTCTGTACCTCATCGAGGTTGATGGTAGCCGAGAGTGCAGAACGCGGTATGTACGGCGTGGGCGCGTATGCCAACTGTCGATGGTTGTACATGTTGTGAGGCCGAAGGGCTTGTGACGCAATGTTGGCGGTGCTGCAAGCTTTGGGTGAAGCGTGCGCCGGTGGTGCATTCCTAAGCGTCGCATGTGGGGAAGGAGCTGGGACCCTGCAACCCTGCTACTCTTGCTTGGCATCTGTAACTTTTTCGAGGCCAGCCGAAATTTTGGGCTGTACCTCGACGTTTCCAACACCACACCAATCCCACATCGCACAGTCGCCCGACTCTACCGAAATGGCGCAGTCAAAGGCGACCAAGAAGTTCGAGAAGAACAAGCTGCACGATGTCATCAAAGCGCGGAAAATGTCGCAAAGATCAAGCAGAAGAAGCAGATGGACGTAAAGAAGAAGGAACGCAAGGCTAGGGACAATGCGAAAGCCGAAGATCTCGGCGGCGATAGCAGCAAGAAGTCGGGTTCCAGACCTGTCAAGGACGACGGGTTTGGTGAAATGTCCATGGATCAATTCTTCGAGGGCGGTTTCCAGGTGCCAGAAATGAGCAAGAAGAGCGCAACGAAGCCAAAAACTGGCAAGCGCAAACGAACGCCGATCGAGAATGGCGACGCGGCGGACTCGGACGCAGAGATGGGCGAAGCGGGCGCAAGCGCAGAAGAGTCTGCAACCGACAGTGATTCGGGCGACGATGCAGACGCCCACAAGGAACAACTGGCGGAGCTGCAGAAGAAGGATCCCGAGTTCTACAAATACCTCAAGGACAATGATGCGGAGCTGCTCGACTTTGCAGAGGACGCAGACTTGGCTGAGATTGATGCTCTAAGCGCCAGTGAGGACGAGACCACACCAAGAAAAAAGAAGAAGAAGGCGGCAGCGGTCGAATCAGACGAGGATGATGAGGAAGAGGCGACAACTGGCAACGAAGTCACAACTAAGCTCACAAAGAAGTGGAAGTCATCCATGGAGGCCAACTCGTCTCTTCGGGCGATGCGAGAGGTCGTGCTGGCATTTCGCACCGCTGCGCACCTGAACGACGACGAAGGCAAGAACTACAAGTACACCATTTCCGACCCAGAAGGTACAATATACAGTCCTGTGTGCCTACATCCGTACTGACCAGGTCTAGCCTACCACCAAGTGCTCGTCACCGCTTTGCAGCTGGTGCCGAAGGTCCTACAACATCATTTGCCCGTTAAGGAGACTGCAGGAGGAAAGATGTAAGGACGCGTTCGTAATCGAGAAGCCAGTACTAACGTCAATAGTCGTGTGCCCACCGACTCGAAAAAATTCCGCACGCTCACTCCACTCCTCAAGTCGCACACCGTTTCCATACAACACCTACTCGAGAACCTTTCCGATGCCGCCACTCTACGCATGACACTCGACTCGCTGTCGGGCTTGCTCCCATACGTTCTTTCCTTCAAGAAGATTGTTCGCGAGCTCACAAGGGTTGTCGCATCAGTGTGGGCTGATTCGGCCAATAATGAGATGACCAGACTTTCAGCATTCCTTGTCATGCGTCGGCTTGTAGTCATCTCCGACCCCAGCATTCGTGAAGCTGTTTTGAAGCAGGCTTATCAAGGCCTTGTGAAGGGCGCGAGAAACACAACGGTACACAACATTCAAGGCATCAATCTCATGAAGAACACAGCTTCGGAGCTTTGGGGTCTCGACCCAACCGTGGGATATACGACTGGCTTTGGGTTCATCCGTCAGCTCGCCATCCATCTGCGAACTAGCATCACGAACAAGACAAAGGACTCGTACAAGACAGTCTACAACTGGCAATACATCCATTCATTGGACTTTTGGTCGCGAGTGGTCGCAGCGCACTGCGAATCTCTCCGCGAAGCAGAAGCTGGCAAGCCATCGCCGCTCCGGCCACTCATCTACCCGGTGGTGCAAGTCACACTTGGTGCGATGCGTCTTATCCCGACAGCGCAGTACTTTCCCCTACGCTTCCAGCTTATCCGCTCCCTGCTGCGCATATCATCCGCAACAGCCACATACATACCTCTTGCGCCCGCGCTCATCGAAGTGCTAAACTCTGCAGAGATGAAGAAGCAGCCAAAGCCAAGCACCTTGAAGGCACTCGACTTCAGCACTGCTATCCGCGCTACCAAAGCGTATTTGCGAACGCGCGTCTACCAGGATGGCGTTGGTGAGCAAGTTGCCGAGCTCTTAGGAGAGTTCTTCATCCTCTGGACCAAGAACATTGCATTCCCTGAGCTCGCTCTTCCCGTCATTGTCATGCTCAAGCGCTGGATAAAGGCCATGACCAAGAAGACTGGCGGAAACCGCAACTCGAAGATCAACTCACTCATTGCACTTCTTGTCCAGAAACTCGAAGCCAACTCACGGTGGATAGAAGAGAAGCGTGCCAAAGTCGACTTCGCGCCAAACAACCGTGCTGGCGTCGACAACTTCCTCAAAGATGTAGATTGGGAGAAGACTCCACTGGGTGCTTATGTTGCCGGGCAAAGAAAGTCGAGAGATCAGAAAGCGAAGATGTTGGAGGAAGCGCGAAAGACGGATGATACGAAGAGGAAGGAGGCGGAGATGGCAGACGCTGAGGAGGGTGCTGAAGACTTTGGCAATGACTCAGGGGAGGAGGAGGAAGATGCAGAACTCGACATGGCAAGTGACGCAGAGTTGGAGGATGATGATAGCGAGGATGACGAATGATGTATGTTGAGAGTGATTGGGACACGGATGTAAAGATTTTGGTAGACAGGAACCGTACGGTCCAGTTTCTGGGCATCGCATGGTTGGGAATTTTGCCTTGAAAGAATAGACAACACGACTTCGGTGCATCACACCTCCCACCAGGTGCAACAAGTGTGCGTGTACCCAACTTAGGGTCGACGCCATCGAGTCTCCCATGAACAACCAAGGGGAATAGAGCCTGTCAGGTTTCAGTTATTTTGTGAATATCGATTGTGGGCTACAAAAGTTGTTGAGGGTAGACAGACTTTGCATTGGTGATAAAGAAGTAGGAGTTGCTTGTATCATTGAACTGGAATACATGCTGAACCTGGCAGTGCCCGACTCGAATTTCCCCCTGAATTGAGGTGTTACAGTCTACTTGCATACACCTAGATAGACCGCCATCAGAGTCTCGCACTGCTTGATTTGTACCGCTGAAGTGTTCACTTCCCGAGTCGGACCCTCGATCGGACCCCTCCAGACCGTCTCCCGCGATTGATCGGAATGTCTTTGTCCTCCAGCACGCTCAATGTGGCTACACCTTTCGCCCTATGGCTCGCAGCGTATCCTAACGAAAATCTTCAATTCCCTCCCCTTCCTCATCCGCGATGCAATCCACACTATCGTTTCAATATTTCAGTATACTATAGTCAGCATCACGTCGCATACCTGTAGCACCGCCTCAAAGCCACTCCTTCTTCCAAATCTTCTCTCTGCAGCGACATCGCTAAACCCTGTTCGTGCATTGCAGTTGGCCAAACGGGAACCTTAACAGCACGCGATGCTAAAAGTGCCTGATGGTGTCTTCGCTTGCAGAACGTGGAAACCACGTTTTTGGCGCTGAATATTGCAGATAGAGGCTGTGTTTCATGAATCGACCTCGTGGGTGCTGCAGTCTTTGGCGACGCTGGTGAAACGAGCGAATAGCATTTCCAGCCTCGCTTACCAAGTGCAGGACATTGCATATCTTCTGCACCTTTACATCACATTTGGGGAGCACATGACAGAAAGAGTAGGTTTTGAGTGGAAAGAGCCCACCCACCATCAATTATGTGGAGGAAAAAGCGGGGTCGATTGTGGAAGCACTGGGGTGACGGCGCTTCACAGCCGATGCTGGGGTAAGAGCAAATGATGTCCAAGATCTGGCTTACAGATTTTAACGTTGCTGCAGCTCTGGGGCGAAGCAGATTTGAGTACCGTAATTGGTTGTTACCTAAACAAACATCCAAACAGCCTCCCCACCAGCGCTCAAATTAAGTGACTACTCTACTACAGAGGAAGAAACTGAAAGCTGTTGTAGTTGGTAGCGGCCGAAGGCCTTTATGTGATAAGCATGCTACACTTAGGCACACAGAGGGCTAAATGCAAGGATCCAATGATTTGTGAAGTGGAGAATGAGGAGTATTGACAACAGAGGACGCGAGATGTAATCCTCGCTGCTCATTCAGGCGCTTCTAATGCATAGCGCTGGACTTGAGAAAAACGAAACGTACAGCGAATATGGGGGCTCCACCGTTTTCATCACGGTCCGGCCTCGCATTCCCGCTCGCATAGGCTGACGCGGCTGATAGTGTTGCGTGCAGCAAAGGTGTTGGACTGTGAAGCATCGAACTCTTGCCTGAGGCCGCGATTTTAGCCACGAACCACCACAGCATGCTCTTCACGATGTGCAACTCGACAGGTACGATTCTCCCGGAGTTCGGTAAGTAACGAAGTAGTCGAAACAACCCGTCCCTGTTACACACGCAGACTTGACATCAGTGGTCGCCCACCATACCAGATTCACCACACCAACCCGTGGAGTGGGTAAGGCGACAGAGCCGCACCTCGCGCTGCCCTCGAAGCTTCCCTACCCTTGGGTTAGGTACCTCGAGCTAGGGACCACGATGTCACTATTGATTGGATGTATCAGCGATTTGCATGTAGCACGAGGTATTTAGGGTGGTGACCGAGCTGAAAGTGTAGACGCACTTACTGGATAGTGCTGGGATCCGCACGTGTCTGACAGGCATGCAGACTAATGCTCGTCCCGTCGTTTCAATCACTGGGGTGATGAGCAAGATGTGCCTGAATCCAGACGATCATCTTGTGTAAGGCGGCTGCATGGAAGGCTTGGTGGAAGGTTGTCGGGGACTTAGGCGGGGACTAAAGATGGAAGCATGGCGCAGGCAATGGTGTGTGCAGGATGCTTGGTACTGGCTAGCGTGGCCATCCTAGGTCGTCGGCGATGTGGGATTCACAGTGATGGCGTTAGACATTATTGCTGTATGCTTATCAAGAGTATTGGACAGAGTAGTGGGAGGGCATTGCTTGTGGAGGTTCAATTTGACCTCGTTGGTGGTGGGGAACAGCAACATCACGCACAAACGATCACCAGAACGACACTCTCGGAAGGCATAGCTCAAGGCTTTGCGCCCGCTCTCCGTTCCTGCCTCCCGTCTACCATACTTCAGAGCTGCAGCCGTTCCATCTGTCTCGGATCGTCTATCTAGCAAATCTCGAGACCTCGACAGGGTTGCGCAATGTGGATCTTACTCAGCCAATTGAGGCTGACAACGCCCCTCACCACTGGGGCCCTCATTGGCTGTCCCCAACTTACTACACTGTGCACAGCTCCAATTCCAACAAACCTGCATTTCGGCCCAGCACTTGCATCTGCACATGCAGCGCACAGACGGCCTCCCGCACGCGATCACTTACGAAACACGAAAACGTGTCTGCGGGGATCAAGATGGCTTCCACGCTAGAAGACAACTTAGAGTGCAGGCATGCTACCGGTGTGGACTGCCCAATCACAAGAGCTATCTATGACACGGCTGGCCGGGCATCAAAATATGTTAGTGGGAAGTATGCGGTGGCTTGAGTTGTGATGGCTGTGAGACAAGCGGGTCGGCCGCTAAACAAGGTGTAGATGCAGCTTGGTGGTTACCGGCGCTGACGTGCACTCGACGATGGCTCGGAGCTGGAGGCAGAGATGCAATTTTCATATATATAACGTCTGTGGAACGTCCACTGTGACTCCAGCCATCGGAAAAGGACACCACGAGTACGAGAGTCTAGTATATACCTCGCTCAACATTATCGTCGACTACCCAGCACAATCCTCATGTCTTATCCAACACAGACCGCGCAGTGGCAATCACAAATCCAACTCGATACTCCCACATCGACTCCCACGACCATGTCGACACTAAGCATCAAGTCACCAACTTCAGCGCCCAAGTCGTCGGCCGACAAGGAGCGAAGACCCAAGCTCCGAGCTTCATGCGATGCTTGTGCAGCTTCCAAAGTCAAGTGCAGCAAGGAACATCCTATTTGCACTCGCTGCGCCGCCAACGGCTCGCAATGCATCTACGGCGTGTCAAGAAAGCACGGCAAGCCAGGTCGAACGAGAAAGCGGAATCCAGACGGCACTCCCTTCATCAAATCCTCCAAGCAACGCCCATCGCCAGATGGCAGCGAGTTTGGCAAGTTCAGAATCCGCGCTGAGCCTATCCTTCCCTCTCTTCCAGACTTCTCCGACACCGGTTCCAACTGGTCATCCAACTGGTCCTCCACGCCCAGCCTCCCCGGCACCCCAGAGTTTGAGTTCGAAATGACGCCCGAGCCATTCTACATGGACTCGACCGACTACCCCTTCATGGACGACATCCTGCTCCCCACGGCGCAACTCGAGCCCGAGCCCATGCAATCCATTGAACCCGAGCTTACCTTCCGCGACCCGTTTGCCAAGCGGCAATCCGTGCAGCTCGACTTGCCCGACATCCAAGCGCTCAAGGACTTCATCGGCGGGGACTCCGTAAACCCCATGGACTACACCTTCGCCGACACGACGCTGGATCCATACTTCATGCCCACATGCACAACCTCGTCGTCACCCTTGCAAAGCCCCAAAACCACATCCCAGGACCACCAACACTACAACCCCATGCGCGTCAGCATCTCCCTCCCCACCTCGCACTGCTGCTACACGCTCGCCTACTCGACGCTCGAATCCCTGCGCATCATCGGCGCCGACGCCACGCACGCCTACCCAAGCATGGAATGCAAATCCCTCGACAACGTTCTCAGCATCACGCGCCTGGCCGTGCAATCCGTGCTACAACTACTCCACTGCCCCTGCAGTGCAGACCCGCATCTCGCCATGCTGTACAGCAGCATCACCTCCAAAATCCTAACCTGGTATCAAATCGCGGCTGGCGTAAACGTCACGTCGACATCGCCGGCCGCGTCGCTGGATTCCTCGCCGACGAGCTCGGGCTTTAGTTCGCCGCTCGGCACGCCGTCGAGCGAGATGGCGAATGCGAAGTTCCAGTTCCAGGCGCTGCAGTTTGGCGTGTATCAGTTTGACGAGGCGGAGCAGCAGCGCTTGCGCAGGCAGGTTGTGCTGAGGGAGTTGAAGAATTGCAGTCAGTTGGTCGATGCGTTGGCGAATTGGTGTGGGAGTGGGGCGGAGCAAGGGGAGTTTTTATATGATGTGCTGGGCGCGTGGTTGAAGAGTGAGCTGTATAAGACGGTCAGAGAGATTGAGGGGGTACAGGCGGCTGCGATTTGAGGCGTGTGCGGAGGAGGGTTTGAGTGGTACTGGTTGACAGGTTTCTTGATGCGTTTAGCGATTGCATGATGGGCAGTTCTTTCGTTGTGGTGTCAAAGCTAGAGTTCTATTTCCGAATCCATATTGAATGATGCACCTACGCGCTATTACTTGTTCTTCGCAATGCTGACTACATTTCTCAACGTGCCAAATGGCAATACGTCTGCAATCCGCTTCTTGCTCGCAAATAGCATGACCAATCTGTCCAAACCACATCCCCAGCCACCAGTAGGTGGCATACCCCATTCCAAAACCTCGAGATAACTCTCGTCGATAGCTCCTTGGCCTTCGGTCTGAAAGTCCAGCTGCTGCATGAACTTTCTGCGTTGCTCGAACGGCGAGTTCTCTTCCTCGTAAGCATTGACATACTCCCGGCCGTTGATGAAGAGCTCGACGCGGGAAGCGACGCGTTGATTTGTTGTGGGGTCGAGAAAGGATTTCGACAGAGGTGAGAGTGCTTCGGGATAGTGAGTGATAAATGTCGGGGCCTTGCAAAGTGGCTCAATGTAAACTTCTGCGAGAGTATCGAGAAGCCGTGGTAGTGAAGCATCCTTTGGCGCCACGATTTCCAGATCATGGAAGAGACTAAGCAAGCGCTCGGTGGCATCTGGTGCGGAGAGATCTGGCAGCTTGCGGCCAGTTGCTTTTTCGATGGTTGGGATGAAAGATAGCTGTGCGAATGGTGTGGTAAAGTCGATGCCCTCGGGAGATTTCAGGGTTGGGAAGTATGTTGATCGCAACGACTCAATCGCGGTGTGTAGGCCGTGAATGAGCTGCTCTGTTCGCGCTATGACATCTGGCAGGGTTGCTCCAACTTCGTAGAATTCGCAAGTCGAGAACTCTGGATTATGGGTACCGTCAATACCTTCATTCCGGAAGGACCGCCCAATCTCGAAAATCTTGTCTTGCCCACCTACAATCAAGCGCTTGAGATTGAGCTCGGGCGCTATTCTGAGCTTGATCGACGTATTTGACATCTCGTTTGAAACAGTCTCGAACGGTCGTGCAATTGCTCCTCCAGCATTGAGATCGAACATGGGTGTCTCAACCTCCAAGAACCCGCTTTGTATAAAGTAGGTGCGTATGTAGTCGCATATGAGGGCGCGAAGCCGGAGGATGTCGCCTGGCTCATCGCTTGTTAGCGCGTGTATATGTGGCCGTCGGGCAAGCGTTTCGGCGTTGTCAACTGTCTCTGGAATATGGTGGAGGCACGGCGCGAGGATGTGCGGGACTTCGAGGGCGAGAACGGACAATTGCCCGGTTGATGTTCTCGTGGGATGTCCTTTGATAGCTTTTGCTGTTAGCCTCGTTGTGACATACCGTATCTGGAGCACTTACAAACCCAGTCCCCGATCCTTGCAATCTTCTTGAAGTTCTTGAATCGTTCGTCGAGGTCGTGGGGTGTGGTAAGCTTCTTTAGCTCAACCATAACCTGCAGCCGTTGTGTGTCTCGCTCAATGTCAAGGAACAGTAGCTTGGAGCTGAGAATCCGTACCGAGCGCACCCTGCCTGATCCTTTTAGCGTCGACATGACCCGTGTCTGGGCTGCAAAACATACCGAAGACTGTGACAACATCCGGCTTCGTCTCCTGTATGCCATCATACTTTGCGTTGAAGTCTCGAAGCGACAATGGTGGAGCACTGGTGAAATGACGAAGCCGCGGGTGATAGTTGCCGAGCGGCTTCACCGTCTTCAACTGCTCCAAGCGTTTTTGTTTCTCGACATCGTGCGGGCCGATGTAGTCTTCCGCGTTGACAGTCTGCACGAATCGTCGCTGAATAGCAAGGTATGCTCGAGCATGTTCGGGTCTGATAGGTCGGACAGCTTGCTTGAGGTACGGCCGGAGGAATGGAAGCGACATTCTGTTTATGATGCCTTTGGTGACTAGTTAGTCTGGGTAGAATTGCCGAGTGTGAGATGGTAGTATGTATAAGGGATATCAGATATGTGCAAAGAGTTTGTGAAATCAACCGCCCGAAGGCGTCATTCGCAACGGTTCTATAGTTGTTCATCATGAAAGTGGCCAGCGCATGAGGTGGGCTGAGGTAGAGCTATTGAGCTGTTCCCAGAGCTGTGAGCTTTCCACGGTGGTGTGAATTCTCAGTTGACATGCGCTGGGCCGAGGAAAGGTGTTTGAAGTCGCGGGGTATGACTTACCAGCATCATGATTCCACAGTCCAATTCGATATGCCAGTCTCGAGTCACATCATACTTCGTGTGTGAAATTCACCAAGATCACGCACAGGCCGGCTGCACTCCGGGCTGCCGGAGTGCAGCCGGCGACATGCCGCAATTAGGCCCTTGCAGAATCACATGATTTGCTAGCGCGCCAAGTCCACGTCGAGCATATAATCTTCGCCGACCCCGTCCCCTCCTTTTGATTTCATACTTACCTTCTTGCGATACTCTGAGCTCAAGCTTTCAGGTATCAATTAGGATCTGCTGCATTGCACAGCGCGGACAGGTCTTGGTTTGGATCTCCTTCGGGGGCTCCAGCGGGGCAATTTTTGCTGGTCTGCCTTTTGGCACTTTTCATTGAAAGCATCGCCGAAGGCGATGCTTCGAGGAAGAGACCCCGACTCGGAAAAATGACCAGAGTTGCGCCGACATTTGTGCATCGTTCCTACCGCGCACAACCTCGCTTGCGCTCGGTGTGCGCGCACGAACGTCACCAGGCATCCATGATGCTCTTGGGCCTTCAAGCTTGGCTCAGAGTATCGCAAGAAGGTAAGTATGAAATCAAAAGGAGGGGACGGGGTCGGCGAAGATTATATGCTCGACGTGGCGGCGGCTCACCTGCGCAAGCGCAGGTGTCGCCGCTTCGCGACTGTGTAGTAGTGGTGGTGTTAACGATGGCCAGGCGGGCGACCACAAGCTCTATCTTCCTCCGAGACGCATTGCTAAAGGCCCTCGCGCATGTCCACGAGTTCAAGAGGATCCCGTCGCAGCAGTCAGGTCCCTCTGGCACTCATATCCTTCTGCAGCTGAGCTTCCAACAGTGCGCGTATAGCTTCGCGTATCACTTCCATCGTAGAGGGATATGGACACGTTGTCACCTTGCAATCATATCACGAGAACATGCGCAGGATGTCGTGAGATTGCCACTTGTCCGCGGTCCATGCCCGTGGTTGTGTTGACGAACATCACGAGGCGCGCCAACACGAAAGCCCGCACTTCCAATATAGCACCTGCTAGATCAAAGTAGCGAGACTGCTGGACTGAATGAGTCTCCAAGCTAATACTTCAGCTCGTTACCAAGTTCACCGCATCGCATATACAACCTCGATACGCAAGGGCCTACAACATCACCGGGCATATGCGGACTGCGAGCTCCAGTAAACAAGTGTGATGTATGCATTGACTTTTCAAAGGCAAGGTAATTCCTTCGTTGATGATCCCCTCGTCTACAGGATGATCAGGCACAGATGTCACGACGAATTATTGCTTTACACTGATATAACTGCCAACGTAATTAGCGAGTGTATATTTTGATCAGTTGCAGCTTGACCACTCTGACCCTTAACATCAGTATCACGAGTCAAGGCTCTCACTGTGTATGTCTTGGTACAGCAATTTCACCATACAGGATGCGTGAGACGAGAGTAGACTGTGGCACGTAGGTCATGGCAAGACAACGCGGTAGACGTCGTAAGGCTGGCCACATGAAGCGGTCAGTGAGCGCCGTGTATTAACACACACCACGAGGCGCACGCGTACTCAATTGCTCCAAGACCTCGCCGACGTAACCATCAAGGTCCTCTTGGGTTTTTGTGGTCCTTAAAGTCTTTGCGTTGCCTATGTGATCGCTCGATCCTGATATTCGAACACCCACTCCCTCCGAGAGTTCCCCTTCCGAGCAATGGCCGAAGGAACCCGCCGCCCGAGAAGAACACCCACCTGTAGAACTTCGCGACAACGTACTCTACGACATACAAGGCGGAGCCGCATCAAAGTCATCCAATCCACACCATGCACTTCGCAACAAGCACCGGCAAATGTTACATGCGCTGACAAAGGAACGGCTCCTAGTCTGTCGTCGCCCGCCATGACATCAACATGACACCGCACGAAAAGACGCTCGCATACATCGATCTGCCCCTCTGCCCCGCCAGTTACCGCGCCTAAGACCCCAGTATTACTGCAACGGGCTTATGGCCTTCTCGAACAAGTCATGACGTTTTGCTAGCCATGTCGAGCCTTTCTACAAGGGGGGAGCATGAACGGATTGCCCGGTGGGGCGCACGCTTGGGCCATGGAATTTCATCGAACCTGTCACAAATACACTGTATTTTACATACAAATCAAGACATGGAGATGCGTCAAAATGGCGTGTGGCCACCTTGGGCCTCGAGGACAGCCTCGCAGCGTTCCCTCATATTCCCACAGTACTTTTGGATATCCTTCACCTCAATTCTTGCCCATTCCTCTTTAATACACGTGATAAGCTCCTCTTTAGTCTTTGGAAATCTTCTTTGAACGCGGTATTTGAGCAGTCTCCACACGTTTTCAATGGGGTTGAGGTCTGGAGAGTTGGCTGGCCACCAAAGAAGCTTAATAGCCCTCTCGTAGAGGGCTCTCTTTGTAGCCTTTGCCGTGTGAGATGAGGCCCCATCTTGCATAAGGAGCGCGTTGCTTATCCCTACGCGAAAGATCTCGTGCTCTTGCTTGAAGCTTTGAATGAGAGGGAGGATCCATTGGATATATGAGGCTGAGCAGATGTTGCCAATGAGATCCCTCTCCCACACAAAGAGGGGTCCCTTTGAGCCATCTCCACCTATACAAGCCCACACGTGTACGTCGGCAAAGTCTTTGAACTTTGGGACGCAACAAGCTTGAAGATACTTCTCCTTAGGCCGCCGTGTGACGTATACCCGCCCTCTGCGACATTGAAACGCTGCCTCGTCGCTCCAGATCACTCTTCTCCAAATCTCCTCCGTCCATTGTACTGCCAGCCCAGCCCAAAAGAGGCGATCGTTGAGGTGCTTTGGGCTAAGCAGTGGCTTCTCCGTAGCTTTTCTTCGATGATAGCCCTCTTTGTCAAAGGCCTTTGTGAGCGTACGATCGCAAACGTTGATCCCAAGCTCGTGGGCAATCTCTTGGAAGGACTTGAGCCTCTGCTCGTGAGAGGCTGTTGCGTGGGTAACAAGACGTTGGCGTGTAGGAGTGTTCAAAAGAGGTAGCCTCCCACGAGGCTTTTGGGGTGAGGCAAAAGAGCACTGTTGTACCGTTCTTCTTGGGATCTCAAGAGCTTTGGCAGTCTTGTAAGAGCTCCATTTGGCGTAGTGGCGGAGAGCGTAGATTTGGCCGCGTTCAAATGAAGAAAGACGACGTTGTGGTGTTTTGGGAGCCATGGGCATGTGGAGTCATCAAGCGTTCATGAAATATATACAAATTTCTATTGGGGTAAGGAATCTTCGATGAAATTCGATGGCCCAAGCGTGCGCCCCACCGGGCAATCCGTTCATGCTCCCCCCTTGTACAGGGCGAGAAAGTGCCCGGTGCTTTCGGCAGATGCGCGGAGGCTACGGCATGCGGACTGAACGACGGGATCGCTATGTCATCGCTAAAAGCTTCGAAATGTAGAATTACCCCTCTTGTAGGTCGTTGTTTCCTTCCACAACTCAATCTCCTCCATACCTATCCATACCTCACCTTGATCTATAACCTACTACTCTATACCACCGCTCAAGATGATGTCCCAAGCTGCTATGCAGGCCGAGAAGGCTGTCGGCCATGACGACAACGCGACCACCGCTCAGGACGTTACCAACCCCGCCAACAACCCCGACTGGGCGGACAAGTCTGGCGAGAAAATGAAGGCTCTGGCCTGGATGGGCAAGAACAGCGTCGAGATTGTCGAGGTGCCGAAGCCCGCAATCATCGAGCCTCGCGATGTCATTCTTAAAATCACCGGATCTACTGTTTGCGGTTCAGATTTACATTTGCTTCACGGCACAGTTGTCGAGTTACAGAAGGGCGACATTCTTGGCCACGAGTTTTGCGGTGTCGTAGACAGCGTCGGCAGCGAAGTCACCAAGTTCAAGAAGGGGTATGTTGGAAACTGGCCTGAATATGATCTTATGCTAATATTCGCAGACAACGTGTCGTAGCATCCTTCCAGATTGCCTGCGGTGACTGCTACTACTGCAAGCAGAAACTCTCATCACAATGCGAAAAGACCAACGCCAACACAATCGAGAACGCCATGTACGGTGGCCGAACAGCAGGCATGTTTGGATACTCGCATTTCACAGGTGGCTTCGCTGGTGGACAGTCCGAATACACTCGTGTACCCTACGGCGACGTCAACCTTCTACCGCTTCCCGATGACGTTCCAGATGAGGAGGGTCTCTTCCTGTCCGACGTTCTCTGCACATCATGGCACGCTGTTGTCGACACTGGCGTCAAGAAGGGTGACGTTGTAGCCATCTGGGGAGCTGGACCCATTGGCCAAATGGCTGCTGACTTCTCTCTTCTCAACGGCGCTTCCAAGGTGATCATGATCGATTCCAACTGGCGCCTCGATTACGTGAAGGAGCGATATCCCCATGTCGAGACCATCGACTTCATGAAGCTCGAAAAGGGTGAGTCTGTTACCAGCACATTAAAGAAGATGTGCAACAATCGCGGCCCGGATGTCAGCATTGAGTGTGCCGCCGGCGAATACGCAAAAGGCTGGGCCCATTACTTCGAGATGATGCTCGGCCTCGAGACCGACACCAGCGAATTGATCAACGAGATGATCACCAGCACCCGCAACTTTGGCCGATGTGGTATCACCGGTGTCTACGTTGGCTTCACCAATCATTTCAACATTGGTTCGCTTATGGAGCGGGGAATTCGCCTCATCGGAAATGGACAAGCACCTGTACATCTGTACTGGGAGTCGCTGCTCAAGATGATCCAGGACAAGCAGATCAAGCCATTGAAGATGGTCACTCATCGTGTGCGTCTTGAGGATCTCGCGAACGTGTACTACGCATTTGACAAGAAAGAGGATGGCATGCAGAAGGTATTTGTCGAGACCAAGTTCAGCTTTCCACCATGCGAGGGCAGCCCTGAGCTCAAGCGGTTCTAAGCGTGTGCGTTGTTGAGACTGGAAAAATTGATACCTTGATACCAAGTTCGCGTTGTAAATAGCATCTGTAGTAAATTGACATCTGATCATTCATGAGAGCAAATGCACACCCCATGCCCGAGACAACTTCGGAACCCTCAACAAGCAGCCTGTTACAGTCCCATCACACCATCTGCTCCCACCCCGCCAGATGCGGCAATAATTCGTGATCGATTGAAGTGATCGCTGCACCTGGTGACCCTTTCAAATTGCTTGCTTCATCCGCAGCGAAGCACCACTTACCTGCACTGCCACATGTTCGAAAATCTGTACGTCATGCCATTACTTTACGGCCACGCGAGCGCGCGCGCGCTATCTCCACACACACCAACGCCCACCGGCGCCCGCGGCAAAAGCAAGCACGGCAACAGCAAGCCACCAGCTCGACTTGGCATAACGCTATCTGAGCGCCGGCGACCGCTGGCGTGGACAAGGTACCAAGTCTATTTGCACGACGGCGGTGTAAGACGGTCGCGTGATAAGGAGATAGCAATACGAGCAGGTTGGATCTGGAGGGGGTGTTTTGGGGTTGTGAGGTTGGGTTGGGTGTGGGGATGGTGATGGAATGGAGTGGAGGGGGTTGGTGATGACGTAGCGTAGTTGAAGAATGTCCCGT
>TARA_R110002003_G_scaffold103_1_pt1 | contig 15523 bp, 11 predicted proteins | sample TARA_R110002003 | Tara Oceans TARA_R110002003 (sample SAMEA4396441) | marine metagenome | biome: Westerlies Biome; feature: [SRF] surface water layer (ENVO:00010504); material: water (ENVO:00002006), including particulate matter (ENVO:01000060) such as... | depth 5 m
CTTAAGTATTCATTTTTATCTTCTTCGCCTATGTGCCACCCGGTATGTTGTCAGGCAGCGAGCTTAGCGGCCGCTTCACACCTCGATTAATCGTCCTTGATCATGGCCTCGACCTTCTCTTCGTCGACGGCGTCCAGGAGACGACCGTACTTCTCCTCTGCTAGAAGGTTTGCATAAGAAATCTCCGTGTCCTGCGAGACCTTATGGCAGCGACAAATGTAGCTCAATTGATTCGCTAGCGCCACCATAATCGGATCATTCTTCTCGCGCGTGTTGTCGACGACCACGGCGACTTCTTGCAGGGTCGGTGCACGCTTCGTAACGCCTTCAAGATACCGCACCTCAATGTGATCCACGTAGCGCTGCATGCCAAGCGTGTGAGCAGTCAAGCGCAGCTTCAACGCCGCTTCGAGATCCTCAGGAACCGGAATCTCGGGGAATTCAGACTTGTGGCAGACCTCCTTGAGCCACTCCGAGATCTGTTGAACGGCGTCTAGCGACACATCGGCATGTATAAATTTAGCCTGCATCTCTGCGGGGTTCTTGACGAAGTGCGCACGAACAACCGGCGACGCAACGATAAGGGTAAGCTTTGGGACATGGACCTCTGTCGCAGGGACTTTTCCAACCAAGAGCTTGACCGTCAGCGCAGGGGTGAGCTCCTTTCGCGCAGACGCCGACCAGTTGCGGAGATCGTAGCCGTCCTTGAGGTTGTTCATGTCAGCGACGACTTTGTTGACCTGGCCTTCAGGGGTAAGACCAGCCACAAAACCACGGGGCTGAGCGCGACGGCGGCGGTTACTTCGGGTGCTGTATCCGTTCTTGGACATGATGTGGGTGATAGAATGTGCTGGGAGTGCAGTCGTCTTGGGCTCGGGGTTGAGGTGTGGGTGTCGATTGAGGTGAGGAGGTTGTTAGTGGTGAGGAGATTAAGGGCGATTGCTGCTTATATATGGTAATCTAGGTTGTCAGGCGTTTGTAACTGTGTGTAAGTGAATTCGACAGGCAGCTCGGCGGGTCGACCTCATCACTGATCTACTTGGCAGGAAATTTTCAGTGAAGATTGCTGGTGAACATAGATGTGTGCCGCTTGGAAAACAATGTCCGTATCGTCGAGTGCATAGAGGAGCTTCCGATGCTTCCTATCGGCGAGTATGTTGTTGAGACGGTAGCCGGAAAGACCCCATATGTTCAGCATCGGGTCGCTGTCCTCGAGGGTTTGACTCGAAGGGGTAATTGCTTCTTGCAAGGACGGAACTCGCTTCCAAATACTTACAGAGTACTGAATGTCGATCTATGTACGTACTTGTCCATGCATAGCAACCGAGCATTGTGTCGCAGCTCCAAGGCCTGGAAAGCATCGTCGGGACATGGCTGAAAAGGTGTCGATTCCGAACACCAGCTACAAATTGATTTGAGCCAGTAGCAACGGATGCCGACTGTGGATGAAGCCCTCGATTCAGTTGAAGGACCGAATGGTGTACCTCACATGTTAAATAGCCAAGCAGAGCGCCCACGAATGGTGGGGTGGCTGGGTGGGCTCTAAGATTTATGTCTCGTGGAATAACCCCTGATAAAACTATTTGTTACAGATCTTTGCATAGTTCCCGTGTTCTGCAAGCAAACATAGTGTTGAAGGTACCAAACAAAGCTGCGCTTCCGCGCACAATGATCATGGTGAAAGAACAAAGTAGCGTGCGTTTTCGCGGATGAATCACACTGCCGAAAGCAAACTGTTGCTCTACATATATCCTGCTCCCCAACTATGTTCATTGTGAGTAACCAAAATTCACAGTCATAGAGTCTCCCATCCCGTATATAAGCCATTCACGAACATGCTCTCATTATTCCCACAACACCTTCATCAGCACATTCTCAACCACGCCTACCACTCAGCAGTTCAACCACAATCCTTGGAAGACTTTCCTAAGCACCTCACAATCAATTCAAGCAGGTACAATCCAGTATCCGGACGCAATCATGGTAGACGGTGCCAACTACAAGTCTCGCGGCTACACAGCCACTCTTCCCGCCCACGTTCAGGTCCGCAAGACCATCGATACCATGGCGACGCTCAAGGATGGCCACGACATCCGCTCCTGGTCAGCCACCGCGCGTAAGGAGCTCACTGCCAGCAGCGACGTCGATGTCATGAACCAGCAGGGCGACATCATCGGCACAGCTCCCAAGCTCGGGCTGGTAGTCGTCTCTCGCGTCTTCCGCGCGCACCTGGAAGCCCACCCGGACGTCCAGCAAGTCAAGGTCTCCTCGCCGTCAATCGATGAGCAAGCTGTTGGAGTGCTTCTTGCCTGGGTCAAGTCTATCCTCCGCACTGGCGGCAAGTTCGGCGTTGGTGTTCCTGGTTCGCCAACACAACTCATCAAAATTCGTCATGCCGCACACAAGCTGGGTATGGAGCAGTACGTCCGCCACTTCCAAAAGGTGTACAAGGACGGTCTGCGGACTCGATACCCTCTACCTGATGAGTGCGATCTCATTGAGCGCTTGGCTGTCGGCCCAGTTGATGACATGGTCACTAGCGTTGGTGAGCGTTTGGCGTACCTGCGTCGTCGTGGCGAGTTCGACGCTGCTTCTATCGCAGCGTTGGCTGAGTTCATCAAGACCCATCCGATGATCCAGAAGGCAGTTCTGGACGCGGATCTCCGGGCTGCACATGTTCGCCAAACCTGAGCTAACCACCTAAAATGCCCTGTATGGGGAGTTAGGGGTTGTCTGGTTGTCTTACGAACAGTCTATGTATAAACAATTATATTAGTCTCACCCAATACATCTGCAAAGAATCAAAAACTTCGAACCACTAATGCGTTTCGTGATGATTTTACTAACTCGGCCTCACGTCCCAAAGTAACTCAGAGTATGATCGCTTTGCCCGGAATGTCATGCTTCATCGTTCACTTTCCGAGATCACGTCCTGCACAATCGACCCTCATCGTCTTCCTTCCATACTTCACTCCCGACGGCCGTTATCGCATACAGTAATCCCGTGGGGTCCCATTTCTTCTTGATACTACTCAGCTTGTCCCAGTTGCGCCCATAGAACTCCTCCTTCCACCGTGGATTCCGGAAGTCCGCTTCATTCATGTAAGCTCCACTTGCCAATTCTTGCAGAGGGGGCATGATTTCATCCGTGAGCTGTCTTTCTTGTTCATCCATTACGGCGAACGGAATGTCGTAGTTCCACTGCTGACTGATGACGAAGTAAGACAGCAAGTCACGCCAGCCTACATGCACGGCATTTAATGGCGTCGAAGGGTCCTTTATGGAGCCATCGAAGCCGTACGAGATAACAGTGAAATTGGTGGTTGTGCTTATGCGACGAAGACGTTTAATAAGTTCCGGCCCCGTCGTGTTTGATAGTGCTGTAGAACGAGAGATCATGGCGCCGCCCTGTATTTGCGCAGAGTAGAATGTGCCGTATGGGAATGGACCGATGTAGTGGTTTGCGTGCTCATAGAAGTTGGGGTAGGAAGTGATGTTCATCTGAAACGCTATACCTTGGCTAGTGAGATAGTCTGTGAACGGTCTCATGACTGAGCGCATGTCATCCTCGGTGGCGCCGGAAATCGTAGTTTCGCCAATAAAGAAGACCGGTCCTGCGACCGCCCATTGAATGTGAGCGCCTGCGTCAACGATACCAGGAAGCGCATGGCGTTGGAAGAACAAAACTGCATCCCAAAGAGCATCGTCATCGACAGTGCCCGAAGGAGAAGTGAAAGCAAACGTCAAGCCACCCGTGATGTTGTCAGGGTGGGCGCGGACCGTCAGGGAGATCACAACGCCATACGTGCCACCACCTCCGCCTGCAAGGGCCCAGTAAAGATCAGGATATTCGACTGGCGACACGGTCATGAGTGTTCCGTTCGTTGTCATGATTTCCCACTCAAGCGCTTGATCGGCGCCCATGCCGTGCTTACCGCTCAACAGTCTGACCTGGTCAGTGTTAATTCAAGCCACGAAACTATAACTTACGAATGCCCACCACCTTGAGTGTATCCACCGGCGATACCAACTGTGATACATTGGCCTCCTAGAACAGTCAAACCGGCATCATGCGCCGCGGTGTATGCTTCGAATGCTTGAACACCCGCACCCATCTTGACAGCAGGTCCAGTATATGCTTCGCTAGTGAAGTTCGCAATGTTAATGCTTTTAAGCTTGTGCATCCACAAGCTCAATGCTCCTTTGCCGGTGGACTTGCCAAGATAGCTGTACCGAGTGAGTCTTCGTTTGCGCCTACAAATTACAATTACGTACTCGTGGCCTGTGTTCTTGATAACGAGTCGGATGTTCTTGGCTTGTGCGAACCCCATACCAGCAGCTACATCAGCCGCGTTATGCACCTCGATTGTGTACTCGACATAGTTGCCTTGGCGACATGGGGAGGATTGTGGTGTATGCGGGTTGCAGCTCCCATTCTGTTGGTAAGCTGCCATGAAACCAGAGGGATCGTCAAAGCTGGATTATCTATTAGATTTCACACCTGACATTCATCCATGACTATAGCACGTACTGACCCCAAGGGTAGATCCAAGTTGCATTCAGAGCTTCGCAAGCAGAAGGGTTGTACGTCGGGTCGTGACAGACATGTCCAGCTGGCATCGTCTTTATTAAACGCCCTGACACGCTCGAGTTCAATGCTTGCCACTCTTCGATGCTTGGCCATTTCTCGTCTCCTGGGATGTTACGACATCCTGAAGCCTCATTTCTGGTGGCGTGGGCAGTCAGACTAAACCCAGCCACTGTCAACAGATGTCCAAGGAGGAACGAAGTACGCATGGTCGGAAGCGGGATGGGACGTTCAGCACAAACTGAGGATGTCGCGAAAACTGGCGAGTCAAGGATAAACTACAACACGTCGAAGACGTCCTGTGAGCGGTGCTTTCGATGGCTAATTTCTGGTCATGGTAGTACTCGGAAGGCCACAACCCGGGACCAATATCACGGCGCTGGACTGTTGAAGCTAGGGTGATCTGCAGGGCCGGTGCGCACTACCAATCAACGTTGCGATGTGAAAAATCGCTGTGCATATTGATTAAGGCGATCAGCGGTAAGCAGTAGGTTCTGACCCGGGAAGGAACTGGAGACCGAAGTGGAGGGAGATTGGCAGGCTCGCGACGACGTCCATTGCGAAGCACCAATCGATGAGATGTGAGACGAAAGTGGGGTTCACGCATGGGCCATTCCAAACTTCATGCAGCTAGCCCTCCCCCATACTTCAGTCTACTTTCTCACACATTTCTCCTGGTATCCTAGGCTAAAATTGCCCTCATTCAGGTGCCATAGAGGATGGCTTTCACATTGGTACACCATCTCGTGTGTCCCTCTCGCAACCAAAGCATTGACCAGTCGGACGCCGGTACCACGACGTCGTCATTCAGGTGAGTAGTAGGGATTTTGCGACCATGCATTGTATTTGAGAGCAAAGTGCATGGAATGAAAGAGATGCGTACAGGGAAACAGAGTGCTGCGAATAAACCTAGGTCGGCCGCAGGTGTGACGACAGCAAGCTGCGGTGACATAAGCACGAGCCGCTGGAAACGCGCTTGCCTAATTGGGACGTCGGGCTAGGAACAGAGCACTCACTATCACCAAATTCGCGAGCCTCAACAGCTCCACTAAACCGCACTCACACTTCTATACTTGCAGAAGCTCAACCTGCAGGTGCTGCACAAAGACACCATGACCAGGACGCGATCCGCAAGATTCGACACTCCAGCGACACAGTCGGCACACGCAATCAGGCTGACCACTCTGCCCAACGAGCTGCTTCTCATGCTCATCCGGATCCTACAGGATGATGCAACTACCCTGGCACGGCTTTGTCGCATATCACGGTCACTGTCCCACATAGCCCGCGAGCCGTTGTACAGGCGCATCAAAGTTCCAAGCAGCAGGCTGGGCATGCAGCGACTCATCCGCACTTTTCTGGCGGATCGTCGTCTAGCTGAACTTACGACTTGCATTAAGCTGGCCGGATATGCATACAACGAACAAGAAGGACCTTGGGCTGCGCACTTCCCGGACATTGATGGAGCAGTAACTGCACAAAAGAGCCTGGAGCACCTTGCCACCTTCTACGATACCCTGTACTATCGCGACTTCCTAGATCACATGGAGTCTCAACTAGCGCATAGAACTACTTCGGCTTACTGCACCACTCTCCTCGCTCTGCTTCCGAATCTGGAGTCACTTGACTTCGCCCTGTACCAGGACCCGGGTTATCTTTGTCAATCCCCACTGAAGACAATGTACAATTCACAACTACCTGTCGCTACACTAGGACAGCTGCGTCGAGTTTCCGAAAGCCTCAATGCAGTTCGACAATTGAAGATCCCTGGCGCCAACATAGAGTTGCTTTGCTTCTTCGAGCTCCGGCAACTTCAACGCCTCGAATTAGATTTCACTCAGCAGAGTGAGGACACGGTCCCGTTAAATGGGTTGCTCTATCGCCATCGCGATCTCTCACCACTTCCCGTTCAGGCTATTGACATCACTTGCGGTTTTTCGGAGGCAGACCCGGAGCTGCGAGACTTCTCCGCCGTGGAAGAGACCTTAACTAGGATCCAGCATGAAGGCAGCGCTCAAGGCGACCTTACAACCTTGGAAGTTGTGACTGTTCGCCTCAAAGACCTGCCACACTTCGAGGAACAGTACGATGTCATGATGGACACGCTTACCAGTCACTTGGAGCCAATCTTCACTTCAGTCAGACAGCTCACCATCGAGTCTACAGACCTTTCTCGAAATGCGTACTTCCATTATCTTAGTTTCGAGGCGTCAGGCGCCCGCGAAGTGCTAACGAGTCTGAAAGACTTCGATCATCTGCAGCGACTCGAAGTGTTCCAGGCTTCTATCGTCCCCCGAGCCTATCGTTCCAAGCCGCATCCAACAACAAACTTTAGGCAGCTCTTTCCCTCCTCCCTCGAGACCCTCGTCATTATCCAGTGCAGTGCTATCGTCATTCCATGGCTCGAACAGCTCCTAGACGTCATTCATCACTTCCCGGCGATGAGACAAATTGAGTTGAGATGCCTGGCTAACTACGGTCGGAGACCGTCATGGTTTGAGGATCGATGTCGTCGTGTCAAGGAAAGGCTACAAGTTATGGACCTTTGTCTCATTATACACCACGTTGTTCCACCGGTGTATATTCCGCGACGCTCCGAGACATGGAGGGGCTGTTTTTGGGAAATGCGACCTTGGAGTGACTTGGTTGATATCTGGGCCGAGGACTGGCCGGGCTTAAAGGGGATGTTTTCGCGCGGTCTTGAAATTTGAGGGTGCTGTAAATCCCTTTCACTCGATTGTTATGTCAAACGCTCCCAGAGTGATTTCGCACTCGCCACCAGCTTGATTGCTTGCCGCGGTGCGCAGGTCTCAATATATAATTATCTGAATTCATTCTGCTCCCAGGGTCTTGTAACAGCAACACACACATCGCGATTCAACTCGAGAGCTATCAAGTCCATACCCGCCGGCTTTGGATGCCCTCTGACTACGCTTAGAACCCCAAATCATCATCATCGTCGCGGGGAATCTCGCACATTAGAACGTCTCCACACCAAACACACCTGAGTCCACCTAGGATGGCCTATTTCGATGACCTTCCGAACGAACTCTTGGCTGACATAATCAATCGTCTCGCCTGGAATCCGCACACTCTTGCTCGGCTTTGTCTCGTATCCCACTCGCTAAGTAGAGTCGCCAAGGAGGTTCTCTACACTCACATCAAGTGCCCGTGGTACGGCCCTAGTGTCATTTTCCTGGGCCGGACCTTGCTCGATGATCCGGAACTCGGCCAGAAAGTCAGGGAATTACAGTGCGATCTGGTTTTCAATGACTATGACAACTGGGATTGTTCGGGTTGGCAGAGTCCCAACTACAATAAGATTGAAGTCATCGGCAAAGCAGCAATACATTTGGAAAATTTCTTCGAACATGAAGAGAATTCTGTCATGGCCTTCGTAACGCGAGGACTCGTCCACGGAGAAGCAATGGCGTATGCCGCTTTGATTCTCACGCTTCTTCCAAATCTTTCGAGTCTGTGCTTTAGCATGGATGAAGACAACGACGGAGACGGAGTGCACGATAGGCCTATCGAAGCCCTCTTCGGGCTGTACCAGCAGACATATACCGAGCCAAGGGACGCACCTCGATTCTGTCGAACTCTCGATACCTTAAGGGAACTAAAAGTCCCAGTCGACAACATTGCGCTCCTCGCTTTTTTCCCACTCGATGGCTTGAAGTTTCTGGAGATCAACTTTACCGATCGGAATGGCCGTGCATATCAGCAGCGTCAGAGCCTGCCGACTAGTATTCAAGCTCGCACCCTCAAGGAGTTGAAGCTAGTTATCGATTGCGAGTCTATCTGCCGAGGCCATGGCTTAATGCCCTCGCGGCTACAAGAGTCCATTAGCGCCTTGCAAGTGGCGGAAACACCTTATTACCCTGAGAGTGTCGAGATTCAGCTGACATGCTGCATGCATGCGCGACATACGCGCTCCAGACACCGAATTGCAACATTCTCGTCCTTGGTAGCGAAGTTGTACCAGATATCGTCTGGTATAGAGAGGCTCAGAGTCATCTTTGACCCTGAGTCCACCTTGGAAGATAGCTTCGACGCCTGTCTTGGGTTCTTTCATCCAGTCACGAGCATGGACCACTTTAGCTCTCTTCAAGAGCTGCACGTGATGGAAAACTTCCTCGTGAGCGAGGCGTATCGGGGTCTGCCACAGCGACATCCGCGCGTGTCACCAACCCTTCTGCCACCCCAACTCGAGAAATTGACGATACAAGCACCTAGCGGGAAGATTCTGCCATGGCTCGTACAAGTGGCCGAGGCCGCTCAACAATTTCAATCATTACGGCACATTGAGCTCCAGTGCATCACTCGCTGTGGTCGCTCTGCCAAGTGGTTTCGAAAGCATGGCGCTCCGATCTTCGATACACTGAAAGCTTCATACATCTCTGTTACCATCTCGGAAGTCAAATCATTGCCACGCTGCACTACCATTTTAGGCCACTATCGCAAGGCTTCAGTCCAGAGTGTCTGGGACCAAAAGCCACAACTTGAGGTAAATTGCAACGACATCCCTATGGATTGGGAACTCGGCTGGGCTGGCTTGAGAGCATTGTTCGGGAGCGAGTACAGGGAATGCGATATTCCGGGTAGCTAAAGACGCAACAGAGGGCCGAGGATCATGCGAACAAGTGGTGAGACTTACCAGTATCCGCGGAACCGGTGTAGCTAGCTATTGGAATACGAGCGTTAGCTGCAAGCTCACAACCACGTGAATACGACCCAGAGTCTAATCAAGACAATAGACCATGGAGCATCGCGTCATCCTCGCTTGTATAGCCATGCTGGCACATACAACAGACAGATTGATCGAACTCACTTGCGCATTATTGCTTCGTGATAAGTGCCATGGCTTTCTTAGGCCGACTCGATGCCTGTTCAAATTCTCAGGCAGTCCGACTCGTAATGTAAGAGGACAAGCCTTGCAGGACCGGCGGTAGTATTGAATCATTGTATACCAGATTGCCTTTGAACAATGGCTGTCACCAGTGAACAAACTCTGGACCGTTCATCCCGCTGCATGTCACCAAGGCGGTGTCGTGACGCATTGTCTGGATAGTTGGTTTTGCGGGTGCGTTTGGTGTTTTATCGTTTGCACTGTATAGTGGAGCGACATTACGTACGTATCGGTCCGTTTCGTTAGTATTTTAACAGTTTCATGTCAATAAGTGACCTCTCCGGACAATTCTAATGGTGACAATGAGAAGACATGCAGCCTATATTTTATGTATAACGTCGTCCTGGAATGGAATGTACTTTTCGACAACGGCCACAATGTGTCCTTGCGTGAAATTTCCTCGGTAAGCTATCCTCTAATTTGATTGGACACCGGAGGAGACTTTGCGTCGTATCAGAGCCATGTATGCTTTTCCAGCATTAGCGAAGACTCAGCCGCGTTGGTGGCGTCCCGAGTACCAGGATCTACCTCAGTGAGCCCGTCACTCGCTTCGCCTAATTCGTGGAGACCCCAGACAAGTCAACCGGTTGCAAATCTCCCCATGTTTTCGGACCAAACTTGAAACCGGAATCACAGATGCGATAAACCTTGAGCAGACAAGCATCGAACGAGCCGGGCCAGTGATGATCGCCGTTACACGACAACGCAGGAGGGCACGGACACGAAGGATTCGCAAACTCCAGTGGCGGCCAGTCTGGACTTGATTCCGGGCCGTGAAAGTGAAGCAGAGTCGGATACCCCGTTTGCACGGCTTGTTGGAAATGTTAAGGAGCGGTATACTGTCGCCACAGCGAACGCTTTCAGAATTCTGCATCCGCGAACTTCTACATCACCACACAAGTCTTCAGGTTTTGCATATCGGCATGGAGCCACACATACTAATTCGCGACAATGGCATGGGCTCGAACGCGACACTCCCATACAAGACAGCGTTGGTTGTCATTGTATTTCTCGCACTGGCCGTCTACAACACCCTGGAAATCATCGTGAGGATATTTCGTCGCTTTCGCCGTTATCGCGGTGTGTACTTCTGGTCAATGCTCGCTGCATCGACCGGCATCATCATTCACGCCTTCGGATACTTCATTCGCAACTTCGACATCTCAAAGTCCGCACCACTGGAGATAACAATGGCATGCGGTGGCGGGATGCTGATGATATCGGGGCAGAGTATCGTGCTATGGTCGCGGCTACATCTCATATCACCAGGAAGGCGAGACCGTTGGCTGCTCTGGATGATCATCGCGGACTGCATCATCGTTCAAGGTGGCGCAACAACGCTCTTCGCCGGCTCAAACTCCACCCACCCGGATCCGTGGCTAAAGATCTACGCAAAGTGGGAGATCTTCCAAGTTACTTGGTTTGTCTTCCAAGAGTGTCTGATCAGTGGTCTCTACATCTACCGAACCTTCCTCCTCATGCGATCGTCCGCAGCCTTCCGTGGCCCCGACGCAAAGCGCGTTTTCAACCACCTCATTCTCGTCAACATACTGGTCATCTCACTCGACATCACAATACTAGCTTTCCAATACGCCGGTCTGTACGAGATTCAAACGAGCTGGAAGACGCTGGCGTACAGTATCAAGCTCAAGTTCGAGTTTGACATCCTGCATCAGCTCATCGACTTCACGAAGCGCGGATTTGGCACCCATGGACCATCAGTGTCTCGGCATAGATCTGGCGTGGGAGGAGAGAGCGTCACATCTGACGGTGGCATACAAGAGATAACGCCAGCGCACATGGGCGGTTCGAGGTTTAGCAATTCGGCGTATGCGCGCATGGACGAGCATAATTTGAGGGACGTGCCATTGCAGAAAGTGATGAAGACAACAGAAATACGGGTCAACGTTGAGGATGGTGCTAGTGAAGATAGCACAAATTCTTCACGAAAGAAAACAGCATTGGCATGACGGAGGACCTCGATCGGCTTAGTTGGCAAAAGGTTGAAAACGAATCATGAATACACGCCAACATGACCTCTTCTCAAGGCCGCGGTACCTTTTCTTATAACCGCTTCCACAGTGCCACTTCTTGACCTTCAGTTTTAGGAGAGCAGCCACCGCCAGTGGAAGCTCTCACATTGCTTGTTGATTACTGGAGCTGATCGTGTACGCGCCAAGTGATACGGCACGTAGGCCGAAGCAATGCTAAAGATTATGAGCTCATGGATTTCCATTCCGTTAGTCGTTTATGAGTTGTACCCCACTCATCCAATCGTGCCCGTTTTCCTGAAGCTCTCCTAGTTATTCCACCTCCCATCTTCCTGCTTGTTCTTCTCATTGAAGTCAGCACTCCTCAATTGCGCTAAGCTCAAATGCCTGTCGAAAAGTCAACTAGTCCCCGACACTATCCAACTGTCCAACTGTCCTACATTCCAAATATTCACACCGTCAGTCCACCTAATGAGTTCTCGTGAGAGAGGCGAAGTCGTTTCTTGAGTGAACCATCTGCATTTGTAACGGTGACCGCCCAATGTTAACCTCGAGAAACTCAGAGACCTGGCCAGGGATCAGTATCCTTGAACGCCTTGAACTCCTCTTCCGTCATTTCCCATATCTCTCTAAATTGAGGGATGTAGTGCGGCGCGTCCCGTACAGTCGCCCCATCCCTCAAGGCCATATAGACTGCATGGCTTTGTATGTTCCACCTCGAGAAGTGGGGAATGCTTGCGCCGCGCTGGAGGAGAAACTCGACTTCAGCAGCTCCCTGACCCATAGTTACCTCAATGGGACATTTGTAATCGCGAGATTTCTTCTTCTTGGATTTGTTTCCTTTGTAGGTGCGAAGATTAATGTCTGCGCCTGCTTGGAGGAGCGCGCCAGCCATCTCGAGATTGTGGCCGCGGATAGCGATGTGTAGAGGAAGGCTTTTGATGGTGCCACTGTTCAGCTTCACGGCAGGTAAAAGCAAGTTGAAGCTCTCCATGTCGCCGAGCGCCACTATTTCCGTGAAGATTGCCGGCGAGATTGCCTGCCGACCGTATGGACGAAGCCGACAAATGGCTCGGATGGCGTCGATGTTGCGATAATGGCAACAGGCCCTGAGGAACATATTGTAAACCTCCCCACAGGAGCGGGTACCGGAGAGTCCAATGTGATCGAGAATGAGCACCACGAAGTCCCAAGCCCGGCAATGGATGGCGACCTCGATAGCATGAATGACACCAAAACCCTTCCACGAAATGTCTCCGAATGGTCCGAAGGTCGCAAGGTATTCCACAACGGTATGGAGCAGTATGCTGTCATTCATAATGACTGCCGCCGCAAGTGGACCGTGGCCCTTGTAGTCGAAGTAGCGATCGTCTAGCTGAGGCAGTAGCTTGCGGACATCGTCATGCGCCCCAATGGCCATCGCAGCCACGACCTTGTCCGAGGTCTGTAGAGAGGCTAGTTCGCTGACCCAAGGGCCCCGCTGATATTGTTTGGGAAGATGTGGTTCGAGCATCTCGTGTTCATCTCGCCACAGCAAGTTTGTGATCTGGTGTGTGCCAGTCATTGCAACGACTCCTTTGCAAAGCTTGTCCAGTAGATGATTTTGGGCCATTGATGGGTCGCATTCCATTAACTTGCAGACGAATGTATGCATGGACTTGATGCGGTTCGGCAGGACTGTATTGACGTCGAGAGGGCTTCTGATTCGGTGGGCAAGGTAGTGTGGCAGCAGGTGGCACATAATCTTTGCGCCATCTTGAAGAACATCCTTGCGCTGACGTAGCAGTATATCATCTTCTATCGCACACCGAAAGGGCCCTAAATTCTTTAGCCCATGGTTGTAGCCGCAATTTACAACATAGTCACCTACCACACAGACCGCGCAGCTTCCATGCGTCGTTGATGCCGGCGCAAACCAGATGATGCGCGATAATACCTACTACCTCGACGGGCAGTTGAATATCGAGAGTATACATAGTCGTAGGGTTTCAAGAAGTTGATGTGTCTGGTTGCTTGAGGTACTGTGCGGATGAATTGCAGTCGCTGCGGACTTTGCGCTTAGCCTTTCAAGGTTTTTAGGGGCAATGCGCAAACGAAATAGAATGCATGTGACGTCACCCAGGCAGATAGAAAAGATAAGACATTCTTCTATGATAATATAATTTTAACTACTATGCCACTATAACCGTTGACTACCTAACCATTATTCGCGCCCCACAGCCTGGAGGTTATACTATCGTTCTCCAAAAGAGTGGGCTCGGCGCCGAAATTTGACTATTAGACTTCACTCTGGCAATGTCTTCACAGTGTGCGTCAATCACACTTCTCTTGATCTCATTCGTCCTTAGTTCTAGCCGAGTCTCCAACTTTGAATTGGTCAACTGATAGGTTCGGCGGATGGAACATTGCGCGAGGAAACAACGCGCCGTTGAAGACCAAAGTTTCGATGGCAGCCTGGGCGGTGACGCGTGATTGCGAGAACATTCAGTGCAGCGATCTGGCGATAGTCGCAGGTCTTGGTCATACATCTAGTATAACCGAAATCATTGGGAAGTAGTAGGCCGGTTCTTCTCGCAGAAGCTGGCCAAGGCGATCTTGACGAGCGCTGAATCTCGAGTCTTGATTGCATCGACTAGCAGGTCTATGCGATATACTCTATGGCATGGGACTGGGGATGTCTAGCAATAGCGTGTGAGTTAATTTCAACGAGCTAACAGCACTAGCTGCAGAAAGCTTGTCCTAGATGCTGATCTTGTCTTGACCAATCATATACAATGAGCTGAAGGCACGAACGGAAGCTTCAAGAATGCTCTCACCAATGCCTTGAGGAATGTTATGTGCGATAAATCTGCACAAGTCTGTCAAGGCGCGCTCTTCGCATCGTTGCTTTGGATATTGAGCCCCGTATCGGGAAGGAAAACCATGGCATCAACTTTTCTCAGAAGCATCCGATTCATGTCAAGTGGTACCTTCACGCAATTATAGAGATGGGAGTATACTCCGTATGCGCGCGAATACTTACTCTTCCAAAGGCACCCTCCTCAGCGGCCGCGCGTTGCGAACTAAACAAGTTCATGTCACTCAGCCACATGCCAAAAAGGAGAAGGCAATCTTCGCGGCATATTCCTGCCTTGAGCGTCTTTTTTGCTATGAACAATGGTCACCTGCCACAGTGAAGCATCACGGCCATGTAAGTGCGCCCAGCAAAAGTGCTTGTCGCGTAAATATCCAACCCACCCAACGAGAAAGCCACAGTACTCAACTCCGAATGTCTGTATCAGCCACGTTACTTCCTGGCTTGTTCTGTACGCACACTTGTCTTTACCTTGATGCCTTCTCACTGTCCGCAGAACAGCGCTGCTCAACAGGCCACAAGTAGCTCTCGATCATGAGAGCTCATGTCCTTAAAGTTGCCGTATGGGGGGAGGTGGGTAAAGCGACCACCGTTGCGTCGAAGGGAAGCCTCTCGAACGTACTTGTAGACACGGCCCTTGAGGTGGAAGGGCGGGTGCTGAGTCGCATACGCCCCGAGACCTGCGAGATACTTGATGATGGGCACAAATCCGTGGTGAAGCGCGACGTCAAGAGCGGTGATCTTTCCAGTGGAATAGCTCGAGATGTTGGATTTCATCTCGGCATTGATGTTGTACCTTTGAGTATTGACCATGGCCATGACGGTGTCAAGAAGCCCAGAGCGAACCGCAATGTGAAGTGGGTCATGAGCTGAGGAGCGGTGCTCGGGATGGTCGAGGGTGGCAAAGGTGTGGTACACCATGTCATATTCGCCCGTCTGGCAGATGGCTACCACAGCCTTAAAGCCGAGCTTGAAGTCAGTCGGGCGAATGGCGAGCAGGCGGTTCAATACACGAATACCCGCATCTTCCGCAGCCACCTCCAGCCATGCATTGAGTTGCTGATTGCTTGGCACTCCGTAGTTATTCAAAAAGACCCCGAGGAGCTCTTCAAGGATGTCGACGTGATCATGAGAGATGGCGGACTGAATGGCTGCGATAATTGGGAAAGACGGGCCCATCT
>TARA_R110002003_G_scaffold242_11_pt1 | contig 15517 bp, 10 predicted proteins | sample TARA_R110002003 | Tara Oceans TARA_R110002003 (sample SAMEA4396441) | marine metagenome | biome: Westerlies Biome; feature: [SRF] surface water layer (ENVO:00010504); material: water (ENVO:00002006), including particulate matter (ENVO:01000060) such as... | depth 5 m
GCACAAGCACATGCGCAGCAGCACCAGCGCCCACGACCGCCTCCGCAGCATCGACAGCAGCTTCAGCAACTCAATCAAAGCCGTTCAAGGGGCACCAGCAGCCCGCAGCAAATGGCTTACAAGTTGGGTACGCCGCCGCAACAGCAGCGAGCTATCAACGCCCAGCCATCCCTGCAAACATCGCAACAGCAGGTACAGCCTTCTCAGCACATGCAATCTGCTACACAGCAGCTTCAAGTCGCAGCTCAGCAGCTGCAGACGGGCCAACATCCCCATCAGCTGCAAACACCTCAGAACTACTTTCCCAATACGCACACCGGCCAATCTCCCTACGGCATGAGTCGCACCATGACTCAGAGCTCCATGCCATCCCAAAATTCGCTTCCTGCACAAAGCACGATTACTTCGCAAAACAACCCGCATTTGCCGCAGTCGCAATCTCAAGGCCTCACGCCAACAGCTACGCCAGTGGACTCCAATAATCCCTATGGACGAACTGACTTTGCATGGGCCCCTACGCCCTACTATACATACCCAAACGCACAACAGCATCAGCAGGATCAATGGGCTGCAGCAAGAGGATCCGGCGTGTTCCGCTAAGAATCGTTGTTTTGTAATGGTGCATTTGCCTTTTGTCGTACTGGAAGAAGCGTGGCGTTTGGTGACTATTATAGATACCCATTATGTTTTCCTGATACACAGCATGTCTTCCGTGGTAGTGCATTCATGGCATCGTTTGCCAATTAACATGAACCAACATTGCATAATCTTCATGGAAGATGATGTGCATGTCCATGTGCTAGACACCTAGTGACTCCTCGCCCGCTTTGTACCAGCACCATGCGCCTGTCGCTGCAACGCCTACAAATGCCAAATGCTCCGTCTACTGTACCTCAATATCATTCCATAAAGAGATTGCGGCTGCTCCCGCGATGACCGTCAAACCGTGGCCTTCCTCTGATACTGTACTTTTGTCCAAGCTTCGCTGCGGACATGGTCCTATGAGAAGCCGATTTTGGACCCAAGACCGCGCAGACTAGCACCAATGCCTTCGCCCATGGCCGATGTCATCTTCTCGCCAGCTCCTTTCTCTTGCTTAATCTCCATACCCGCAGCCAGCATGTTGAGACGTGTTAGGCGGAGACGCAGCGTGTGGTCGTACTTGTCGGCCATGGTGAGCGCATCTGTATGCACATCGTGACGTGGGTTGGTGGGTGGTGATATCAGGAGACGGTCAACGAGGTCTATCCGTGCGTCAAGGGTGCCACTGTTAATCATTTCTTCCAGCTCGTCTTCGATGCGGAACCCGGACACGGGAAATTTGGAAGCCATCTCATCGAGCGTAACGCAGCTGAAAGGAATGAAGTACTGAACAATGCTTGTAGTGCGAATGCGGCTATATATCGTGTTGAGCACGGGCGAGAGGTAGACATCGAGGTAGTAGTCATTACGGTAGCTCTCGAGTACTTCTAGACACGCACTATATTTCGAGTTGCAGAAGAGATTGATGGCGCGGCGGATATGGGGTTCCAGCTCGAGGAAGTTGCGGAACTCGCTGTTGTCAAGGACCTTGTTCTGCAAATCGCTTCGGTCCATGGAGGCCAGCGCGCAGAGACCACCGTAGACGGCTACATCGTTGGGCGAGATGACGTCCTTTTGCCACGTAATGTTCGCTGCAGGTTCGGTGGTCAAATAGGCTGGGGACGTGTTGAGGAAGTGCTTGGCAGCCTCGCGGAAACCGCCCATGGACATGTGGGCGAGGCCTGAGCAAGAAGAGATAATAGGCTCGAGCTTGGTCTTGTCGTCGCCCTTGAGCTGTGCCGCCTCGACCTTGGCGAGGTTTGTCTGCACGCCCATCCACGACTTCTGCGTGATGCTGACGTAGACGAGGCGCAGGGTCATGTCGGCGAGGTGCTTGTTCGAGGTGCAGTGCTCGCGCATCTTCATGTAGGCCTTGTGCGCGGCGCTGTAGTCGCCGGTATCGTAGTAGAAGTGGCCTAGGTCCTCATTGCCCATCTGCGCCAAAGTCAGCGTCCATGTAGGTTACTGCAGCTCACAGGGCTACGCACCCGTATGCTCTCCTTGATCAGGTTGTTCTTGTATGACTTGAGCTCATGTTCTAAGCGCTCCTGCTCCAACTGCGTGTCTCGCGACTTCTTCTCGGCCCAGGCTATGTCCGTCAAGGCCGCCGGGTCGTTTGGCGCAATATTGCTGAGCTCTTCGACGAGTGTCGTGTACAGGTTGACGTTCTTGCCCCTCTTGGCTTCCGCAATGGCAAGGTGGTAGGCCTCCAGGGCGAGGTACGGCGAGTGCGAGCCGATGTGATGGAGGCGATCGATGCGTGTGGAGCCTGCAAAGCAGTCAATGCCTATACACTACCTCGTGACACGTCCTGGAGAGAACAGACCAGCATAGTTGCCAATGTAAGACTCCAGATCAAACTTGGGTGGGTCTGCTTGGATTAGCCAAGCTCCGGTGGTGTAAAGGGTAACATTAGAGTTACCTGTGACGACGATGTCGCCTTTGGCACGCTTCTGCTGGAAGAATGGCGACTGCTCTATGCTCGAGGCCATGATTGCGGCGTTGGTGTTGGTGTCGTCGACGTGCTGCGCGAGTTGCGGGCCGCAGCTTGGAGCTCATCCAGGCGTGCCAGGTCGCGCTCGCTGCTGCCTTCCCCGCGGTGACTTATTTAGTGGGGCCGTCGGCTTATGTAACGCCAACGTCAACTTAACCCCACCAGGGCCAAAGAATTCGTGATCGCTGAGGTAAGCAGTGCAGCAACCAATACACCTCCGCAGCGACATAATAATTTCGCTTAAATTGATGCATTTTAGAGAGAAGCACCTCCATAGCAAGCCCTCTACGAAGGAAAATTAATAAAAAAACATAGCGACATTGTAGTGTTAACTAGGTAAATCGGTGTTCGCTTACCTCAGCGGTCACGAATTCTTTCTAGCCCCCGCCGCCCTTCACCCCTTTCGCTCTCGTCCATAGCTTCAATGCTATTCGGCGCCATAGACTGCAACAGCGGCTTTGCATATCTAGTGCTACCGAAGGCTAATATCACATCCGTCTTCGCGTCTGCTCACCTTCACGTCTGGGTACACAGCAGCCTCCCCCACCGCGACTGCCCGGTACAATGCTACAAGCCGCTCTTCATACTACAAACGACGTCTCCATCTCTCCTTGACGTCAAGCTCGATGAGGCTTCGGTGATCCGGGTGCTTACAGAACAGTCTCTTCGAATGTGCGACGGAAAAGGACCATGATCTTGAGCAATCGACCGCAAGACGCGTGCAGACGCGTGCCTTCCAAGCTTGTTCGACTCCCACCGCCATCTCGTGGTACGAGTAGCCGCTTCCTTGGCTGTCGCCCTTTCCACTTTGCTAGCGGGGCAAAAGGCGGTGCAGGTGGTAAGTTGCGTCCCGTGACCAGGCAACAGCCATGCACCGTTCCGTTTGCTCATGCAGGAGCGACCGGGTACATAAACGATCGCTCAAAACTCGCACACTTGGGCATCGTTCATCTTTGGCATCTCCAAGTCGTTCCAGTGGATCTACACCTCACCGTTGCAAAAGGGTAGCTCCGGGGGTAACTCACGCGGCATATAGCAGCGAGCGGGTCTTGCTGTCCTGTGCTCAAATCGTCAGTGTGTGATTGTGTCCCAGACCGCGTCCATCATGGCGTCCGACCACGCTTCCGGCAATGCCATCCATTCAGTTCTCGATTCATCATTCCCTGTTCTGCTCCCTGAGGACAAGGCTTTGTTCATGTCAGAAGCTGACTTTCAGGCGCTCGTCAAGCGGTTGGTGCAAGCCTCCGCAAATGATCAGCCCGACATGTACGAGCTCAGAGACGAACTCAACACCATCGAGTCAGCAGACATCACAACGCTGACTGCCTCAGAATCAGTGAGTGGTCCTGGTTTGAAGCAGCCAGCTTCTACTGAAGCTGACAATGATCGTGCACAGAAAGCACCTTTCATCGCTGCCTTGGAGACGCATGGAGCACACTACCGCACGCTGGATGATTTGGCCGCAGATAACAAGGCGATTACCGACAACCTCGACGTCACCAGTATATCGTCCAAGAGCGCAGTGGTCGATCTCTTTTACGATTTAGGCGAGAACACCTCAAGTGACAGGCTCAAAATGCTCCTCGAGAAATCCTGGCGAGAAGACGCCCTGCTCACGCTCAAGGTCATCTTCAACGCTCGTTCTGTCCATTTGGGCAAAGCGAACCGGGTCGCTACGTACAAAGCCCTCGGCTGGCTCGCAGAGGCCCACCCCCTCACACTACTTGGGAACCTGCGCTGGCTCGTTCGTCCAATCATTGCAAAAAAGGCTCCAAAGGCGGAGCCCGGCGAAAAGGGCAAGACCAGTGGGATTGCGATGAACACAACCGTCAATGAGCCCAAGAAAGAGCACGACGCCGACGAAGACTTCGACATGATAGGCGCTGAGGAAGCCGATCCTGCCAAAGCACACGACGTTCGGTATGGTGTGTCGCACGGTTATTGGAAAGACCTGCTCAATCTGGTCGTCTTTGCCGCAAATGATCAACTTCAATTTGATGGTGACCCGGCCTCGCTGCTCACCCAGCGTCCGGATAACTCTAAGGCAGGCAAGCGCAAGCGTAACTGGGATCAGGCCACTGCAAAAGTATCCAGGCAGCAGCGAAAGAATGACCAGAATGCTCGAGTGCAGGGCAAAATGAAGGACGACCCCTTCTATCGAGCACTTCATGTCACCGTCGCACGGCTCTTTGCCGAACAGCTCAAGGAAGACAAGACGCTTCTAGACTCCGGCAAGAAATCAAATCTTGAGAGGTTGTCACTGGCTGCAAAATGGTCGCCTACCTTCGGAGAGTTCCACGACAAGCACACTTTCATTTTGTCTACTATTTCTGAGATCTTGTTTCCAGAACCAGCATCATATTCCCCTGATGCTACCAACCGTGCGCTGTATCTTCGTCACGTTCGCGAGCACTATCGAAAGCAGTACGCGTCGCCTCTTCGTAAAGCCTTGAGCATTGTTGAGCGCGACATCGCTGCGAACACCTTCGAAAATATCAAATACGAGCGGGTACCATCCTTAGCAATGGATCAATATGCCGGACTGTTCATGAAGAAGGACTATGAGCGCTTCAAGCATTATGTACATGGCGTCGCGAATGGCTCTGCGAAGATATCCGGGGCCACCCTACTACCTTCTACGCTCGTGAGCAAGGCACGCATTGCGGCGAAACACCCGCATCATGCCCACAACATAACCGACTTCAAAGCGGTCAAGGCTGTTGCTGAGCTACAGATACAAAGTGAAGTGATCGACGGGCAATGGAGCACACTAGTACAGCGCGTTCGGGATGCGGGCTCCTTGCAGTCTTCGATCGCAGTCTGCGATGTTAGTGGAAGCATGGCATCTCCACGGTTCAAGGATGGCTCATGCCCTATGGATTCCGCGATCGGCCTGTCTCTTCTTATCTCCGAGGTGGCTGTGGCGCCCTTCGGCCGTGGCTTCATCTCGTTCCACGAGAGCCCAACATATCTGTCCATAGGAGGCGATCAAGACGTTAGGGGGTTGGTGGACAAAGTGCGCTACATCCTCGGCACTCCTTGGGGCTATAACACCAACTTTGTCTCCGTGTTCGAAGACGTGATACTTCCAATGGCTATCAGCAACAATATCAAGCAGGAAGACATGGTCAAGCAAGTCTTCGTGTTTAGCGATATGCAGTTTGACTCGGCGCAAGACAGTGGAATGGATCGTTGGACCTCTTCTTTCGACCGCATCAAGAAGAAGTACGCCGATGCTGGATACGACATGCCGCGACTCGTCTTCTGGAACCTGGCTAGCAGGAGCAGTGACAAACCCGTTACCATGGATGATGTCGATACAGCACTTGTTTCAGGATATTCGCAAGGGATGTTGAAAGCTTTCCTCGAGACTGGCGCGTTTGAAGAGGAGGAGGAACTTATCGAGGAGGATCTCGAGGGCGTGGGTGAGGATGGCATGACGGAAGTGAGAAAGGTCAAGAAGAAGATTGACCCTCTCACTATGGTGCAAAAGGCGGTTGGGCACAAGGCGTATGCTATGTTAGAAGTTCTAGATTGAGCTCGAGGATGGGGAGTAATGTGTTCGGGTTGATGACGAAAGCTATATGGAATGATGCTTGCATATCACGTACGAAGGCATGATTACAGGATCCACGCCAAAGATTTGAATGTGCTATTCGATGGTCCGTCACGATGATGCTTGCAACTCTTCCGCCGCGTTAAATATGTCTGATAAAACAAAGCATCTGCAACACACTACGTTACTTGTGTGTCGTGCAAAGGTATACGGGAAGCTTCAGAGCTTCTTGAATTGATGATGGAGTAGTATATACCCGAGCAGTGTTGTATGAAGTCTGTATGCAACTAAGTAGTACGCAGCGAGGATCTTCAGCTTAGTCAATCACCAGGTACGAAAGGGTAAAAGATGCAACTTCAGGTTCAACGAAATTACCCTGACTGCCTCCACGACTACCACTATTGACGCAATATGATTACAATCTATATACACGTCATTGACACACTAGGTACTATTTTCCTTTCCCCCAGCCATCAGAGGCTGAGTATATCCACACAGCTATTCAAAGCAAATCAAAAGGAATAAAACATCGTGCATGCCAACGCATCTGTCTACCTCTTGACTTATTAGTCCAGGAGTGTTTCATTTCAAGGCTGGAAAGAAAATCTGGAAATAATGTCAACATAATGACAATGCTAAAACATCTTTCGCCAAGCGGCCTCTATTGGCACCGCGATCAAAGCCCACTTCCTTGTCTCCCGGCCCATGTGACTATTTTCTACGCGGCGTATGCGGAGGCCACTGCCTTGGGGCGCTGTAGCCATGAGGCGAAGGCTGTTGGGCAGGTAGAACGCCAGATTGAAGCCTGCCGTACTGAGACGCTTCGGGATAAGTTGTGTAAGGAGAGCTGTGATGATCTAGGTTCTGCCATGCACCGTGCTGCGAGGAGGGCCTGAAACGCTCAGTGTCCTCGACGACAGCTGGTGGAATTTCCATGCAGAGGCGCTGGTGTTGATCAAATGCCGAATTCTGTTGGAAGATGTCGTCACAGCCCCGACAGTAAACATGTCGAGGGAACTTTGCATTACCTGAGAAGAACAGTCGGCAAGCATCCAGGTGCTGGTGCCAATATTTCCCAACCTGATACCATTTCTTGCAGTGCCAGCACCGTTTCTTCGACTCGAACTCATCACGAGACCAATTCGGTGGGGGTTTGACCTCGCAAGGTTTCGGGAGATTACACGTGCCATAATCCGAATCTTGGAATGGCAATATGGCACGGACAAGCACGATGTTGGTATTGACATCGCTCCTAGTATCCGCCTTGAGTTGCATAACCATCGTGGGAGACGCCGAAGATGGTAGCTGAGAGACGATGTTGTAGCTGGGAATAAAGGCCAGCTTGTTAAGCACATCCTGGTGTGCTTTCGGTTTGAGCGCACAGTTGCTCTCATGTTCGCGACGGTAACCAGAGTTGTCCAAGAATATCTTGTGGCAAAATTTGCAGATGATGGCATGGTCGTTGAAAAAAGCACAACATGCATCGTAATGATCGTAATAGTCCTTTTTCGTGTACGCAAGCTCGCATTTGTCGCATGTGTGCTTTCCCTCATCCCCATCGCCATCGCAGGGCTTGGGTACTGATGTGGGAAGGGTTGAATAGAAAGGGTCGACAAATGGTAGCATAAGTGGAAGCAGAACCTTGTCTTCCGTATATGGGCCTCTCTGAACGATACCCGCACGAATAACCCACTTTAAACTGGCGCGTTTAGTGCGGGCACCCCAGCTCAACGAAGGCGGAACTGAGACGCGATTCGTGTTGCTGCTTGCGCTATGGATCGGCTCTGAGGGCTGAATTACCGGATAGGTATTGGCTTCTTGCAGAGACTGAACGACAGGTTCGAGCTCACCCTCAGCCTTGCTAGCATCGCAGAGCCCATTATGTTTCACACTGTTTTCCTCCTGGAATTGCTGGAGCTTAAAATCTACCCCGTCCTTCTCTTCTCGAGGAGATTTGATCTCGGATGCAAGCTTATGGAGCCCATAATCTTTTGTCTTGCATTCGTCAAAGACTTGCCTAAGCTCGAGATTTAGCTTGTCCTTCGCTTTTCGGAGAGAAGATAAGTCATCAGCAAGCCGCTGAGCCTTCTCTCCCTCCTTGCGGATGATGTCTTCTTTTTCTCCCAATGATCGCTTCAAAGCATCAAGCTCCTGAACGGTGTGTTGCTGCTCTTGCTGTAGCCGCGCGGCTTCGTCGGCCTTTTGGGTAGCGGTTCGCTTGGTCATCTCCAGAGTACCACGAAGGTCCTCAATTTCACGCTGGAGTTGCGCATTGTTGTTCTTAACAAGAGCAAGGTGCACATCCCTCTTTTTGAGGTCTTCCTCAAGTGCATGCAACCTAGTGTTGATTGCAGTAAGCTCTCGGTCATTTGTCAACTTCAGGTCGTTGAAAACTTGATCAGCCTTGAGATTTTGTTCCTCAAGTTGCTTCGCACGTTCCTCGTCTTCGGCAGCTGCCCTTTGTGCAGCCACCAAGTGTGCCTTACTAGCGTCCAGTCGTGACTGCAGGTCTGCCGCTTGAGCGGTCACCTTCTGTAGTTGGCCGTGGAGGAACGCCACTAGATCAGTGTCGGAAATCAACGGCTGCCCTTTCTTCTTGATGTTCTTGAGCGTCTTCTTGCGCAAGGCGATGAAACCGGCTGTCCCAAGAGTTGCTACCAGCGCAAGAATCAACCCAAATATCTCAGACGTTGTGGCGGAAGGCGTGGGGATCGTAGGCGTGGGGGGTAGGGACCCGATCAGGAATGAACCAGTCATATCGGCGGAGCCTTGGTGTCGCAGATATCCGAATTGAGAGCGGTGCCCAAGGGCTAGGTGTGGCTCTACAGCATAATCGATGCCCATGCCATCCTGTATGAGGATAGCTGGAGGGGGGACGTCAGGCAAAGGAAGATCTTCGAGCGCTTCCAGGGTATTGCGCGCCTCCTCGTCCGTGAGGAGATGGCCTGGGGACTGACGATGATTGCTAGAGTAAAGGACTATGTTGGAGACAGTAGTGATTCCTAGGAGGCTAGAGATCACTGGGTGTTGCTGTATGAAAGCCAGCAGATGCGCGGCTTCATGCTGGAGAGGCGGCATGGTGCTGCTCTAGAATTGACCAGTGACCGGTGGGAGTACGTAAACCTCGCTAGATGTTGTTCCAAACCTGCAATTAAGACCAAGGAGGGGCGGACTGCGAGGCTCTCAGGAACGAGGGAGGCACAAGCGGACGAGCAGGGCTCAAAGTGTCAAGGGCCGTTCCCGCGCAGTGCAAAAGAATGTGGCTTAGGGGTGAGTTGACAGTCTGCGGGTGAGTTGAATATAGTTGCGGATTGGTGCGGCAGGCAGGTGAGAAGAAGACTGAAGAGGTAGAAGAGGCGGAAGAGCCAAAGATGCACGTGAGGGTGCCAAGGACACGCAGGTGTTTGTGCTACGGGGAGTGAAAGCGAACGTTGAGTTCCCTACGCAATCATCGCGCACTGACACCACGACATCGGAGTGGTGGTTTTTCAGTATTGACCGGCGACTATTCATCTTGGAAGACTGCAATGTCTCAGTCCGGGACCTTGGTGTTCTCCCATGCGCGAGGACCAGATGGTTGTTCAGCATCACGAAAGATACAATAGGAAGCTGCCATGGTCTAGGGACGATACGTATTTATTGACATATATCCTACAGGTCTTTAGTACCGGGAGCTCCCCTCAAGTCAGATCATTGAAATGCGAATTAGTGCTTTCCGACACCCTGTCCATGGGAAATCGTGCAGTGTGTTGTTTGCTGACGAGGGGAAGTCGATGCATGAAACACGGAGTCGAAATCAGCTTACCCTGGTCCCACAATAGTCAAGCTGGTTCATCGTTTCAGCTCAGTCAATTGCATTCTCTCCAGGGCTCCTTTTCTGCAGAGTCGTGTGTCCTCGGCGCACTGTGTCTCGTTTGAGGAATGATAGCAACACTGAGTGAACATTTACAGTTCTTGCGGGCCTCTACAGCCTCACCAATCATCGTCGCTATCACTCTCGAGGCCCACCTCGTTGCTCCCTTTAATTCTTTCCACGACCCTGTTGACCCCCTTTTCGACACTCTCTCCCTCCACCATAACACCCTGATGCCAGACCAGAGCATCTTGCACGCCGTCCATGTACCACATCAGCGTTGGCACGAAAGTCACGTCCAGCTCTGTAGCTAGCTCGGGTAGGGCGTAGACATCGAAGCAGTATGCCTCGACAACTCCATGCTCGGCGAAGGCAGATTTCGGTAGCAGTTTTTTCAGCGCGGCGATCATGGATTCTGATGTGGAGTCGCCCGGCCAAAAGGCTACCAGAATGACCTTGCCAGTTGCAGGGACGACGAGGGTCCTGTAGTCATCTTTTGAGGCGAGCGTGGTGAAGTAGGGTGCCATGACGTTGACGTGAACGTGGGAATCTGGGAAGGAAGTTTCTGATGTCCTATTTCCTGATGCGCAATTGTGTCCTGATAGAGTATACGTGAAGCGGATGTGTTAGTGATGGGATCTCCGGAACAGCCATGGGCCTTGGCTGGACTTGAGGTGGTGAAGTTTGCAGTCCGCAAGCTGACCAATCGGAGAGCAGCACCTCCGCATCCCGCGGCGCTGTTGGATCGTCTAGCCCGTGTACGAAAATTACAAGATGCGAGCGCTGCAAAATCTTTCACGGAGCGGACAAAACGGTGACCTGACCGAAACAGCTCTCGCGACCTTGCATTGCGCTGTGAAAACGCAGTAACCTTGCACGTCCCGCAGTCGTCCCAACTAAGGGTTACTCAGCATGGATACGAGGCAGCGGAAATGATGCCCCGGATCCTTTGCCCTTCACGTTTGATTCCACAGGAGAGGGTGGTTGAGAGGAGAAGGCCGCAGACGAGAAGTGGTGCAGCGTGCGCGGCAGCCGACTGGACTGTATCGTGGTTCTTATCTCGTCAGACAAAGGGATGCAAGCTCTGGCGATGCCCTCGCGTGCAGCGTGCAGTGGTTGGCGTGGCGTGGGCGGCGTGGGAGGCGCTGGCTGGTCTGTAATTAGCTGGCTGGAGGGTGGTTTAGCACGCTCGAGATGATAACGCTATTGCGGGTTTATCCGAGCCAATGGACGGCGCTTCTGCCCGGACATGTCAGCAGCGGACGGTAACGAGACGGCCGCAAGCAGCCAGCGCAATAGCCCCTTTTTGCAATCGTTGCGTGCGCCCTCGTCTTGGGAAGAGGGTTTGGCGGCGCTGAGCCTGACGTGAGTGCTGAGCCTCGCCGTCAAGGGGCCGCGCATCCTCCGTCGTCCTGCTCATCTCCCTACGTCCTACTCGTGCTTATTTCCTAATACCACCCTCTGCCCGCCAGCACTGTCGCTGCGACTGTGTCCCGATGCTGCGCTCGCTGCCCAACCTCGGAAACATGCAGGCCCTCCAGGCGCTGCCGCGAAAGTAGGTGCTATGGCAGGTCGCTGCACGGCAGGCCGCCCAGCTAACGCGCGGCTCGCAGGACCATGGTGCTCGCCATCGCCACCGTCACCATCTTCATCGTGCTCTTCCGCTTCTACGGCGACGTGCCGGTCGAGTACTACCGCAACTATGCGCCGGGCGAGGCGATTGTGCCCGTGACGACCAACAACGACAAGCCGCAGCCGGGCTACTTCAAGGCGCAGCCCGAGTGGGACTGGAGCGTGCCCAAGCACGCAAGCTCCATGGACGGCTACGCGCGCACGCCGCGCAACAGAGACGTGGTGGTGCTGACGGCGAGCGACGGCGGCGGCCACAACAGCGCCATCCCCAACGTGCTCGAGCGCGTGCTCGACGACCGCGACAAGTACTGCGCGAAGCACGGCTACACCAGCCTCTGGCTCAACACCAGCCGCTACGACATTGGCGCCGCCCACCGCACCTGGTCCAAGATCCCCGCCGTTGCCGAGGCCTTCCACCTCCATCCCACCGCCGAGTGGGTTTGGCTCATCGACACCGACATCATCCTCATGACGCCCGACTACGACCTCGTCGACGAGATCCTCTCCCCCGCCGCCATCACGCGGGGCCTCATGCGCGACACCCCGATCCTCGACGGCCAGCTCAAGAAGAACCCCACCCACATCAACACCCCCGCCCACTTCCGCGTCGAGGAGATCGACATCCTTATCACCCAGGACCACCAGAGCGTCAACACCGGCAGCACCTTTTCCGCCGCTCCGCCTTCACGCGCTGGCTTCTCGAGATGATGACCGACTACACCATGCTGATGGGCCAGGAGCACGGCGGCGCCGAGCAGGACGCCCTGAAGCACCTGATGCTCGAGCACCAGCTGGTGCGGAACCACGTCGGCATCTACCCGCAGCGCAAGTTCAACGCCTACGTCCAGGGCGGCGACAACATGGGCTACCGCGACGGCGATCTGCTCGTCCACTTCGCCGGCTGCTGGGTCGGCGGCAAGTGCCAGGAATGGTTCGAGGAGTTCTGGGGCAAGAAAGGGCACAAAGACGTCTGGAAGCCAATGACTGGAAACCCCTGATCATTTACGATATCCTTTGACCGACTCCCTGCATCAGCGACGGGCAATAGACTTCTACCATTTTCCACGCCGAGCACTACACTCCACCGAGCGCGTTTTACCAAATTCAATCTTGCCAAAATAACCTGTAATAGATACCAGGCCAGGCATCAGGCGTTCTTGAGGCGTTCATGGAAACGAGCAGCAAGCGGAAGCGATGCATTACACATGGCGTTTGTTCTCGAATTTGCGGGCGTTACCCTATATCCATACCAATTAGATCTGCTTTGCACCGTTCACTCACACGTCACGAAGACACTTCGATGCTCGGGCCTTCATCTCGTCTCTGGGTCCCCTCAAGTTCTAGCTGTGGTCTGACCTGACCAAGACGGCCGGGCGGCCCGTTGATGATGCAGATCAGGTACCTACGAAGCACGGAGGTCGTGGCGATCGTGTCTCAATTGGAGAGAGACATGGGCTGACCGACGCTGCAGAACGACACTCTGGAAAGTTACAACTTGACGAGCACTTGCGCTTTGAGATGGGTCAAGCGGAAATCCTATAGCATTCCGTCGAGTAATGCACTACAATAGACCAATTTTTGCGATGAAATGGAAATTTATGTCATGGATGACTAATTATCTACAGATGCAAGCATGCTATTTTCCTCAAACTTCTTTCCGCTGCCTATCTTCATCTCCATCTGTCTTGTCGTCTATGCGGGAACTTCTGGCGCGGGCTCCTCAACAGGCTCGTCTCCAGCGACCGCAGCATCGTCCGGCGTCCTGGTGACCGTCTGAGTCGCGGTAGCCGTCCTGGTGACGTTATTCGTTGCTGTCGTCGTAACGGTGGTCTCGGCCGGGCCTCGAGTAATGTAGCAAGAGCAGGCGCTTGAGATCTCCCGTGGGCTTCCGAGACCAAGCGAGATGTTGATTCCACCACCGCCGGGAAGTTCAATGTCGAGCTGGCGCTTGCGGACAGGAAGTTCGGCGGGGCAGGAAACATCGTAGAAGGTGTATGGCGACATAGGGTTGTAGTTCGTGTTGTCGGCGCTGCAGCTCATGTTAGCGAAGTCGACCCCAGGAACGATCGGGAGTGGACCGTACGCAGGAATATCGAAAAGCATGCAATTCGCCTCTCCATAGCCAAAGGACTTGCACTTCGCGTCGGCCTTGCAGAGAGCCTGGCAAGCGGTGAAAGTGTTCTTTGTGCCGCTGGACTCGAAGTAGTATGCGGGCGTGCTCTTGACATATGCGACGATGCCACAGCCGGGGGCGGCAGTCGGGCTAGGGGATCTGGTTGCAGGTTAGATCCATATGTTTTTATTTAGGTATTCAGTTGCCAACATACGGCGATGGCACAGTGACGATTGTCGAGGATGGCTTCGGTACCGGGGTCGACGACACTGGCTTAGGTGACGATGATGACGGCTTGGGCGATGAAGAAGGCTGCAGCCATACGTCAGTCCATGATCTCATTCCCAACCCGTAAGATTACATACCTTTGGGCTCGGCGAAGGCGTTGGCGTTGGCGTTGGTGTTGGCTTGGGGGTGGGCGTCGGCGTCGGTGTAGGAGTTGGCCGCTTGCTGCTCGAAGGCGGATACAGCGTTGTTGTGACCTTCTTGGTCGTAGTGACGGTCGTCGTGCCACCTCGTGTGATTGTTTCTGTGGCAGTTCCACTCTTCAGAATATTCGAGCAGAAGACCAATGCCTCAGAAGTATGCCCTTCGAATGCATCCAGCCCACAAACTTTTAACTCCGTCAGTCCAGGTGCCTACGCTTGAGATCCACTGGAGCTATGCTAAGAAACGTACCATCGAGGTCACCTCCCTGGCGCCTTGCAAAGGCAGCGGCATCTGCACTTGCAGCAAGAGCTACTGCGATTACCACGGATAGCCTCATGCTGTTCATACAAAACCTTGGTCCTCGAGTATTATTCGATGGCTGGACTCAAATACCGAAGATGAGGATGAACAATGCTCCACCTGAGCAATCCCTACTTATATGACATTTGAAAAGTCCTTCGTACCGGCACGTCTTGTGGTCCAAGTAGCGGGCGGCTCTATGCCCACGGTCGTCCACTTCATCTGCAATTAGATGAACATGGACCCTTCTGGCACTGGTGACCCGGGGAGAGCATGTTGGGTGAACTAGAACGCGTAACTTTAGTAGATGAACACGATCTCATTCCACCGGTAGATGGTGTAGAGCATGTCCCGTACTCGCAAGTTCTACCGCAGAACACTGCCTTCTGTTTCCGGGGCCACGGGCAAGGCCCGTCATGTCGAATTAGCCGTCCAGCAGAAATTGAGAAAAGTATTGAAAGATGATATGGAACAAATATGTCGAAAGTGCGAGTGGTAGGGATGCTTGCTGCATGGTTCATATTACCCCGGCCTGGACCCCGGCAGAATCGCGTGTCGAGCCATACCGTATGGCGCAGATCTTCAATCTTTAAATAGCCACCAAACCGATGTACCCCAGGATACCGCCGAAGCTAAGGGGGTTTGCCCAGTGCCACACAAGAGAAGATATACAGATGCATCTTGACTTTCCGGCAATCGCAGCTGTACCCAATCCGGCGGAGTGGTTGTCATGGGAAGGTTTAATTTGGCGAATTTTGCTGGTCCAGACTGGCCCAGAGCCTGTAATTCAGACTCAATCGTCGGTTACATTGCATATGTGGCACAAGCATTTGATGACATCTTCCGGCAGTCGAGGCCATAAATAGCACGACGATGGGGTCAACACCAGTTCATTGTTAGAGACTACTGCATCCTAACCGAGAACCAGATTCGCCTCGTTTCGTTGGTCTGAAATTGGTGATTCGTCTGGGATTCGAAATGGTCGCCGGTGAGCTTCTTGAGACTTGCTTCAACTGTAAATGCGAAGCCGAGATCGTCACCGATCTCTTTCCACATCTT
>TARA_R110002003_G_scaffold805_6_pt1 | contig 15516 bp, 12 predicted proteins | sample TARA_R110002003 | Tara Oceans TARA_R110002003 (sample SAMEA4396441) | marine metagenome | biome: Westerlies Biome; feature: [SRF] surface water layer (ENVO:00010504); material: water (ENVO:00002006), including particulate matter (ENVO:01000060) such as... | depth 5 m
CATCACCTAGCCCAAGATTTCTCGCGTACTGCGGAAAGTTGCCACCAGCAATCACAACCCTGATTCTTCTCCCGCACAAAAAGCGATGGGAAATGTTGTTGAGCGCGACCTTCACCACCTCACCATTGCTGCGCTTGGGATCTAAGCGCTTGTACCCTTCAGTGACGTTGGTGGACTTTCCATTAGGGTTAACGTCACTGATGCGCACGAAGATGTCGGCGAAAGGGTGAGAAGTTGAATGTGCGAGTTCGATAGTGGGCTTGCCACAGAATTCGAGGTCGTTATTGAGTGGTGTGGTTTCGAAGACGAGCACATCCTTTCGTTTCGCGAGCGCACTATCGTTGACCGCGCCGAGGGCGGAAAGTGCATTACCTCCAATAGTCGGTGTTGGGCCATTTGGGTCGAAAGTAAAGCTCGCACATCCCGAGTTGGACTCCTTAAGCTCAGTCGCTAAGCCGCCACCCTCTTGAAGGTAGAACGTGGTCGAAGTGGTCGATGGCGGATACGCAGGAACACTTCTCCATCGCTGTAGACCAGTCACAAAGTAATCCACAGGAGATTTACGCTGTGCCTCCACTCGCCCACCAAGATGCTCTTCGATCCAATCAAAGCATTCACGATTTGCTTGCGCGCCAAGAGCGCATTTGATGTGTGACCAAGGTCCACTTGTCATCGCAACGTTGCAGTTCCTGTCCTTGAGCCGCAGGTATTGCTCCACTGATTGCTCGTGGAAAATGTCATACCATCCCGTGACGATAAGTATTGGTATATTTGCGCGCTCGAGAGCCTTTTCAAGCTGCATTGGCGCATAGTATGGATCGCGCATGTCCGACTTGGTGATTATGTCGTCAACCCAGTGACACTGATCGTCAAAGTGTTTCCGGACATTTTGCGCCAGAGGTACGCTGCGCACCACAGGCTCGAATTTCGGACGTGTCAACGACTTCCAGGTGAACATGGACTCTTCTTGTTTGGAAAGATGGTCCGCCCATCGGACGATATCGAGGTTCAGAGCACCGGTTTCCCAAGCCGCGCGCGAAGCGTCGTGGACACTGACTGTCGTCACCGCAGCAACCATGTCTTTGGGAGGGTCGACCAACAATGCCCACTGGTTAAAAGCGAGGTACGATCCACCGATAGTGGCAAAGGTGCCCGTATACCATGACTGCTTGCGCATCCATTCCACGACGCGTTTTCCATCTTTTACGTCAGTTCGAAAGGGATCAAACTCGCCACCAGAGCCAAAGGTACCACGCGAACTGACTAGAAGCACCTGGTAGCCCCGTGCAGCGAATGCGCGCGGTATGAGTCCAATCATGAATCCGCGACCATATGGAGAGGTCTGGAGAACAGTACCAACCGGTTCGACGCCATCAGGTAAGACAGGCTGGAGAAGGTCGCAGGCGAGCTCCAAGCGCTCAAGCCCATCGGAGATGGGAATACATGCGCTTTGGGTGGTATAGGAGCATCTTTCGGGCGGGAAGCCTAAGAACCACAAGAACACACGATCAATGAGGAATGTGAGAAGTCCACGCTGCTGTGGCAGAAATGGGTTGTTGCTGCTGGCCATTGTCATGATTAGCAACGTGCACCCCTACCTAAGAACACTGTGCGTCTCGCCACCTGGAAAAGAAGTTCAGGAATCGACCGGATCTTATAACAACCAGCCTGCCGGTTGTTATCCGCTGAGCTGGTCTATGTGAGGTAAAGTAGCGAATCTGTATGTATGTTGCGATTTGGCACGGGAAGCCTGACAGGCGGCGGAAGACTAACGTTCGATGTTTGAATGTTGAGCCAATCAGAAACGCGAGCCGCCGGAGATCTCCCCAATCCGAAACCCGACTCGCAGTAGTAACCACCAACTTTGATTCAATCATGGTTGATACCTGGGCGGCTAGCTAGTTGTGTAAATCCTTCTTGTGTCTTGTGCTAATGTTTTACCCAACACCCGCTTAGGAGGCATTTCAGTCGTGCTTGTGTTTCTTAAAGCAAGGAGAGATCTGACTTAAACAGTGGATTGAAACAAATGAGACCGAGAATGAATCAAAGGTGAAGTCGTGTGTCATCGAAACACCAAATGAAACCATGCCTGAATGTGAGGTGTTTGCGCGCTCCGATGTGGGATATTGACGATCTTCGCTCGTCGGTGGCCGAGCATTGAAGTTCGTTTGTCAGAAGCACAGCGAGTTATGAAATGAGAGCAAATATTCCTTCACGCACAAAACGCCTGAGCGAAGTGAGGCATGACAGGCCCACGTGTGACAGGGACGTTGAAGGCATGAATATCTTCGTCGTAGCACTTGTGCTCACACCGTGAAGCCAAATAACGGTAAAGTTGGTTCCTCGGACATAGCGTTGTGTGAAGACGGACCAATTCGGCCTATGCTTGGGTTGAATCAAGAATGGTGTCCAAGATAGTGGCTGGTGGAGTATCGGTATGCGCCCGCCGCGCAGAGAAGGTCGAGCCAGCGCAATCGGAGGTGCCAGCATCTTTGCTCACCGTATACTTGAGACAACGATGCTGACACAACATCCTAAGCAGTAGTATCGCATTTCGTGAGCTCACAATGCCGTGACATGGCTGTAATTGTTGTTATGCAAATGGCGGTCGTGAAGTGCAACAATGACGTCCGTGCGCACAGACCACGGAATCCGGCACGCTCCCCTCCCTCCACGAGGCTCTCCAGCCTTGCCACACGGGAGACGTCTGGATAAGCTTTCTTGATCGGCGCTTACTCTCACCAGAAGCAGGGAAAGGCGTTAAATTACCCTGCCTTCGTGCCTGCGTCCGAAAGGGCGATCACTTCTGGGCCCTGGATCTGCCAGCCTTGTATGTAAACAGTATTCCGCCATGACCGTGAATGGACAGGGAATAAGACAACAGGAAGTGACAGTTCATTTGGAGTGAGACTTTGGTAAGGTTGAGTAGCATTTATTCGTAAGGTCGTAGACTCGTACATCATGGAAAGGAGATTCGTGACATGCGACCCAGTGTATATCCGAAATCTTATGCTGCACTTCCAAACGCCTCGCTGAAATCATATGAAATCACATAGTAAAAGAACTCCGCACTCGACTATCGGTATCCCGCCAAATCGAACTCCTCGCGTCGCATACCGTGCGGTGGACTCGGCGGTGGTGCGGGCAAACTCAGTCTCCTTGTGTCAACCTTGACCTCTTTTAGATCGATTTCGCGATCTAGTTCGTTCACATCGTGGAACGTGCCCACGTGCTTCACCAAGCTAACGACCGTGCGGCAAATCGCATCGACGTCTCTGTTCTTGTTGCAAATCGTACACGCGTACTCGCCATCAGGTGTATGGCACTTCAACACAAAGCGCTGCCCGAGTCGGAACTCTCGTGTCTCCATAATCTCGGTTTCGTAACCTTTCTCCATGATAATTATGGGTGTGCGCTTGCCAATCATCCAGAAATCGTCGGCTGTCACGTCGAGTGGCACGCCACATGCAGGGCACTGGCATGACCCGCCAGGCGCAAATGAAGCTGCGAGGGGCTTGTTGGGGGTATATTGGAGATCGAGACTGTATCGGCAGAAGAGCTGGTCGGGTGCGTCCATGATGGCAGTTGATGCGCGTTTCGGTGATGCTATTGAGCGCTGTGGAGATGCAGAGCGGGCTGAGTTCCCTGACGACATTCGCTGTTGTGCTTGTTGTAGCGCATTGAGAGAGCCTTCACGTGCAGCATTGGAGGCGGCGATGAGCTTGGCTTGATCGGCGCGGGTAAGTTGGCGGTCGTTATTGAGGGCGTCTTGAAGTACGTTGATGACGGTCTGTTGGAGAGAAATGATTTGAGCTTGCATTTGGTTCTCCGCGATGGCTGTCGGCATGTTAGCTGGCGGTCTAGGAGGGGACCTCGAACACGTACTGTCACCCATGGCAAACCTCTGGCCATAACGACCAAAGCCGTCCTCGTACATTCTCTGGACCATCATTGCATCGCGTTGGAGGTTGTAGCCAACATCATCGTTCCTTCCCCTGCCACTACCATTGTTGTTGCCGCCATTGTTGCCGCCATCGTTGCCACCACCATTTCTTAGGCGATCAATCTCTCGCTGTCTTTCCTCGGCAGCTTTCTGTGACTTCTCGAACTCTTCTTTGAGCTGCTTGATTTCTCCGTCTTGCTTGACATCGCGTGCCTTTTGCTTGTGTTGTTGTCGCTTATCCGACACTCGGTCGTACAGGCCCATGGAGGCTGTAAACGTGCCGACCAGGGTTGATGCCAACGTGGCCATAATGAAAGTTTTCTGTCGCCATTGTCAACAAACGCTCACCAAGTGAGCAGCATCAACCGTTACCTTGAGGTTCTTCTCCTCGATCCATGATGCGTAATTCATGATGCACTTGTGAGTGAGCGCGCACGCTCAAACTACTCTTCTATGTTGTAGATGTGTCGACGTAGTCTGAAGATAAAATCTAGAGATTGGGAATACACACACAAACGCGCGCTCAATTAAAGATGACAAGTAAGCTCTACCGCTCGACTAGCGCACGACAGAAGTAACAAGGAGCAAGGACGAGCACTTTGACAGGCAAATGCGGGGAGAAGGAGAAGAAGTAAAATGCCGCTGTCGGTGCAATGACGCACTGGTCTCACGAACTCATTTACCGTGCCTCGGGCGCCTGAACGGCGCGGGTCGCAAGATCGCCAGTGCAGGAAGAACACGGCTTCTGATTGCTCGGAATTGTGCGCGTAATGGTGGAAGTCCAGTGCTGACCGCAAGTTTCGCATCGTGAGCTGTGAGCGGTCTGGCCACACTTGACGTCACAGTGCGGATGTACCGTGACGCTAACCGATTAAGATTTAGCCAGGCGTTGGGCCTCAAATTTGCCGTTCCATGCTCGCGCCCAGTGTCTGTAACACCATACCTTGAACACGGATGCATCCTCGGGTGCTTCGTTGTTCTTGACCTCAGTATCGTGCGACAGGTGTGCACCAACATCCAGAATTCGTACCACGTGATCATTTCTTTCACACCTAAGTCACGCGCTCTCCCACGACCACCCTAAGGTTCACTCTCGTGTAGGAGGCTACACGATTCTCCCGGTCTGTTACAGCTAGGATATTGGTGCCTTCAATCCGAGACGAAGGCCGGTTTTCAGGGACCCGAGCATGAGCACAAGCGTCTGACGGCAAGGATGGCCTGCTTACCAGACGGAATGGCCAGCAGAGAGAGACCTATGAGGGCTTAGCTCGTGAAACAGGTCCTAGTTCCCGAAGATTATCGCTTCTGCTCGGTGTGAATCTCCTCATCAAAACGTGCACACCGGGAATATTCAAGATCGCAGCTTTTATCAGAAGTGTAGATAGGCGGGTGTGTATATTTACGGTTACCTCGGTATTTTGGAGAGTGGCCCACAAACATAACAACTTCTCCCCTTGCGGCAATACAGCGCAACATCTCTCTCATTGGCCAACAGCCTCAGGCGGGAGAAGTCGCGAGGGGTATGGCTAAGACAAACGACTATCTCCCTCAGTGCGAGAGGTTTTGCTCCCGAGTTCAGCAGATACTCCAGCCACCGTATCATGGCAGTCCGATTTTCCACAAGAACAATCTCGAGCACTTCTAGCTTGGCGGGAAACTGCTCCACTTGGAATGTAGACAGGTTGAACGCAGGCTCGGCCGATAGAGCGTGAGAAGGAACGACCAGACGGCAGAGGTTTGTGAATGGCTGTAGAGTCCCAAGTGGTGGATTGTACGTCACGAAAGGACGAATTTTAAGTTGCATGTGGCCCCTAAACTCCAGACATTCGACCTTGGGCGCAATGCGTGCAAGAACTTCATCAGCATACCGTTGGTCGCTTGTACCTGGGCGCGACTCATGTCTTGAAAAGCCCGCTTCCTCAACGGGCCATTCAGGATTCAGGGCACCCATGATAGTGATATTTTCGAGAAATATCTCGTATCTCCAACGTTCCGGACCTGCGGCAACGAAGTTCAGACGCTTCAAGTTCGTCGGCATGAGAAGTAGAAGACATACATATGCCCGCAGGAACCCACGTTCGAGTTCATGCACAATACCATCTCGATCCTCAAAGTTGTTGATCTTCTCTTGGATTATTTCCAAAGGCTCAAGTTTCAGGATGCCACTGCTGCGGCCATCTTCACTCCCTGAAGTTGAGGGCTTGAAGACGCGAGGTTCGAAGCAGGACAATGGTCTGCCATGACGACGATCGAAAACGATCGACATCTCCGTCGTCCTCTCTCGGAGGCCTGGATACTGAATGTAACCTCGCAGAAATCTGCATACTTCGGAGGTTCTGACGATCGGGTGCTCGAAAATTACCTCACGGGCGATGTTCTGACATTTTCGACCCCACTTGCGCAATAAATCCTCCTGGGCATTCAGGTTATTTGTATGACTGCCATAGAAGTGTCTGGCGATATTGATCCAGATCTCCGTGGGTAGGTCTTTGAGCGGCATGGTTTGTATATGTTACCATCTGATCCGCTTCATCCTTTGGACCTCTTCCTTCTTATCTGAATGAGTTTTGCGTTGGTGTTGCGCTCGGCTCCTTCGTATCTTCACACTGACGTGTGGCAGCCACGACACACATTGCGTGTCAAAAAGTAACCGGACACCAGCACGACTTTGCTATCATCAAAGCTTTCGCGGAGACTGATGGTGTACCGCGTGGTCAGCAGACCTCCCGGTCGTTGGTTCATCCAACGACGACCGACGCGATTCGCAGGATCACACTCACATACGATGAGCCTCAAGTTCTCCGCACCGGCTTTTAAGATCGATCTTCGTCCCAAGATGGTGCCAAATGACAACAACGACATGTATCGTCTCTTGATATTCCCATCAGTCAGCGCGGCGATACTTCGACTCGCTGTTCCTTAGATGCGACCTGGATCCCGCCAGCACACGCGGCCGTTGGCGTTAGAACATCGAACCTATCGTTAACGTCCAACTCACCAGCATGTTTCTACACTAGCTAGCCGTGCGCAAGCATCGTCCTTCATCTTCGCGGATCCGCGACAGTGTGAGAACAATTGCCGCGAGGACGTGGCACTTGTACGTCTCATCGTCACCAAATGGTTAGAAGCATGATAGGGACTCAAACCTTGGTATGCTTAGCCGACTAAAGCTAATCTCATGGGCTTCGTATAAGTCTTTCAACGGAATGAAGATTTTCAATACGTTTCATCGTCATATGCTTGCCTTCCTCCAATCATACTTCGTTTGAGCTTTTCGCCATTCCCTGAAAGTTAGTGGGACGATGACTGTCTGAAGTGGACAATGCCGAAGGATAAGGGTAAACTATCCACACTGTCAAAGGATCGGAGATGGGTGATATTCACTCTTAGAAAGGTTCTGCCCTGATGTAAGCGGTGGTACTTGCATCAACGCGCATGTGTTGTAGTGGCCGAAGCACGACGCTGACCACAACAAGCTAGACCGAAATATCCTTCGACTAAGCCGCATACAGATCGCGCACAATATGGCTTCAGCGCACTTCAATCTTGCATGGCAGGCCTTGTCAAGGCTGACTTTGCAGCTCTCCAGCCTCACACATGAGTGCACTTTGCGCTTCTTTACAAGCTTTACTCAAAGACTACTCGGAAGACAATAGTCTCTTGGTTGAGCTTGAGCAACTCCAAGGCTGGTCTCGAAAGTGTAATGCATGTTTCTGATTCCGACTACACATGAGGATCGTCGCTGATATCGAACCCTCTCAGTGTCGCCTGCAGCTCTACAATTCCCCAAATGTACCACGGCACTGCATCCATCATCATCCCTCTCTTCCCTTCCCTTTCCCCCTCACCACACCCTGAGCCTTACTGCGTATCCAGCTCGCCCAACATTTCCCTCGTCGCACTCAAACTCTTACTATCGCCGTAAATCGCCGCAATCAAACTGCCATCAATGTTCGGAAACTCGCGCTGCAGCACCTCCACATTTTGATCATGCTCGTCCTTCCTACCGGCCGCCTCGTAGCTCTGCATCACTTCAATCTGATGCGAGCGGTCCTGGCCCGTGGGGAGAGCTAGATCCGTGGCGGAGCGCCGAGGAGGAAGACTAGGAGGGATTCCTTCGCCGTGGTGCTGAGGAGGGAGGTTGGATTGAGATTGTTGTGTGTAGGCGGGATGGGAATCTGGTTCGTAGGGAGAGTCTTGCGCGCCGGAATAGTAGCGTGATTGCTGGTTTGGCGGGTGGGATGAGAGGGGTTGTTGATGTGGCGGTGGGTGGTCAGGTGGTTGGTATTGGCCTTGAGGTGCTTCTTCAGCCCACGGGTCACGAGGTTGGCTTTGATCTTGGTATGTCGAGTATGGATTCGGATTCTGGTAGCCTTGGGATGGGTGTTCGTTCTGCCGGCCAGTCTGGCTCGACTCCTCTTGCCAAGGGTTGGATGAGTCGTTTGGTCCGTGGGATGCCATTGCCGTAGAGTTGCTTGAGGTTGAAGGGTCGTCGAGCTTGGTACAAAAGACACGAAAGCAGAAAGGACGAGCTATTATTGTAAGCTCGGGTTGTGGCAAAGCGCGACGTGCAATCTTGAGGCTGAGCGCGGTGGAAGCTTGATCTGCGGGGCGCGCTGGTGCGTGGAAAGAGGGATGACGTATGCGCTTACTCCACATGAGGTGCCCCTGTCGCGCGGGCCGCACTAGTTTACTATGAGTCTCCATTTTCGTTTGGCGACAGCATCAATCCTGAAAGGCCATTGCCCGTGCCCACCACTATATAGCGAGCTTCCTAGGCCCCATTGTACGAATAGGCCATGAGCATAATAATAATTATGCATGCACGTCTTCTGAAGACGAATTTACAGTCACAGTTCTTAAGACCTACAGATTGGGTAACACCTTCCAAACTCCAATTCCCCGATCCAGCGTCTCATGCATCCAGTTCTCACTTAACCCAACCATCCAAGCCGACCTAAACAGTAACTCATCCTCAACAATGCCAACCGCTCCATCTCTTCCGCCACTTAACCTGCGCCGCCTAGGAATTCAGCAACATGCGCGACTGAAATTATCCGGCAGCTGGCGCGAAACCTCGACACCGACGACAGACCCCACGGCGTCGGCCATCAACGTTAATGCAATCCAAAAACCCTGCGCAAGTCTATAGAGAACCTCCTAGCCGCGAAGGGAAAATGTGTTGCTAACAACGTTTGTGTCACGGGACATCCTTGTCTGACATGCTGTAGAGGCTTCTGAGGAGCGCAAACCGTACAAGGAGCGAGAAGCGTGACCACGCAAAAGGGCAGCGGGCGAAGCGGGAGAAGTGGAGAAGGAGTGAGGATATGTGATATACCTTGGTGAGGGCGGTCTCAGATTTGACGAGTCGGTTGTGTTGGTAATATATGAGCATTCCCAACTACCGCTTCAATTGCGCAAACCTCTTCGCCAACTCATCTACATCCGGGATCTTCCCCAGCCCATCCTCCTTCTTCACCGTCTTCTTGGCCTCACTACTACTCTTCGCCACCTTCGCCGCCGCCGCTCCCGGCAATTTCAATTTTGGCGCCACATTATCTGAGCTCGGACTCGGCGGGACCACTCTCAGCGGACTCTGGGGCCCGAGTTTGCGCGGCGGCGTGGCTTTGACCAATTCTTCTCTCTCGTCTTCTTTCTCCGCTTGCAGCGGGTCTTCCAGCGTGCGGCCTTCTTCTTCTGCAATCCCGCCAGATGGCTCGTCGTCATCGTCGTCGTCCTCGACTGCTTTGGACTCGCCAAAGGGAACACCGTAGAAGCGTGCGATTTCACTCAGATACGCATCTACCAGCTCCTGGCTCGGTGTCTCGACTCTCAATTTCTTGATCACTCGTTCCGCCACGCCCTCGCCCTCTACACTCGCCAGCGCAACATCCTTGCCGAATTTCTCCACCAGTAGTGCACGAACCGTGTGCATTTCCTTAATCTCTATGCGCGGCGCCGCATATATTATGCTGCGCACTGCTTCTTCGAGCGCGGGATCGAGCGGGATGGCGGGTGATGTTGCGGTTGCTGGCGAGGTTTCGAGGAGCTGGGAGCGCGCGAGTAGGAGTTCGCAGTAGAGTTCGAGGATTTCGTGGAGCTCGGTGGTAATGTCGGAGCGGATGATGTTTTCGACGCGAATTCGAGCGGATTGCACTTTGCCGACCTGTGTGGTGTTAGAAATGTGTTTGCGGCATGATAGTTGGTGCCTGCAGCTCTGTCGCAAAGTGACTGGTGCGCTAGGGGAGGTCGTACCTCTAGAAGTTGTGCCATTTCTCTCCGTTGCTGCTTTGCCTTTGCACTGTCCTTTTGTTGTACCATGCGCAGCCGTGATATTGACAGTTTGAGCTGTACCTTGAGTCTGGCCTGCCATGCGTTAGCTACTTGAGGCGGATTATTTGGCAGTGACGTACGACTAATGAAGCTGCTGGCGCCATGTTTGCTACAGGTGATGCAAAACTGAATGCGATTTTGTTCTGGTATGGAAGAGGTTATGGTGATATTTCGAGTCCAGGTGAATGTTGGAACTGTGGTGATGCGCGGGACAAGCTGGAACCAGGGAGGTGGGATGCATGGCGGGGTCGCTGGACCCTGTGTGGCTGTGCAAATGCGTCGCCATTCCTCTCCTCCAGCTTTGTCACGCTTCACTCATCTTTACGAACTGTGAGCCTGATAATATTCTTGAGTGTCAGCAAGTAGGATATACAAATGTACAAGGTCATCGGTGTAGAAGGAGATCATGCCAGCCGCTCCTTTCGTCCCATCGACGCATTGTTCTTCAGAATCCGGGGAACATCTTGAAGTCGAAACCTCCATACCAGAACTGTGCACTCCGATAATAGATCACTTCCATTACGTATACCTCCATCTCACCCCTCCTCCAGCAACACCTTCACAGCCTCCCCAAAACCCCCAGTCACCCCACCACCCCTCCCATCAACACACAGGTCCACAAACCCACCCTCCTCAACCACCAACCCAACATCCTCCGTCTCCCGCCTCACATAAACCGTCCTCATCCCCACCCCCTTCGCCGCTTCCAAATCATACGCATGACTCGCCAGCATAACACACTCGTTCGGGTCGCACCTCACCAGCTCCATAGCGCGCCGATACATCCTCGGATCTGGTTTCGTCAAGCCCAGAAGCTCGGACGAGAGGAGGGTGTGGAACGGGATGTTGAAGGAGGAAGCGATGTCGAGTTGTAATCTCGTCGTTCCATTTGCGAGAACGACCAAGAACATGTCGGACTGGTCGCGGAGTGTAGTCAGAGCAGGAATAACGTCTGGCCAGGGCTTCTGAACGTGCCATTGCTTCACTAGCTTTGCTCTGAGTTCCGTGGGCCACATGTCGAGCCCTATACTCCACTGATCAAGCAAGCGATCGAGGACTCTGCGGTGCGTGATATCAATGTCTTCCTGCTGCAAGCCTTGCTCGAATCGCGCGTGTATTTCTGCGAAGAAGCCTTCGCGCCATGCAATTGATAGGGCACGTAGTTTGACGTCTTTTGGCTCCAGGGAAGGATGTGTGGGACATGTATGGAGGACGGGAAGGAGCGAGGAGAGCCAGTCGCAGCATGTGCCCATGAGGTCGAAGAAGATAACTTTTGGAGGCATAGTGAGCGCATGGATGAAAGAATGCGTGGAATGTGCCACCACAACAATCGATGGTGAGTACATATGGCAGTATTCCGTGTGCAGGTTGTAAGCTGAACCCCACTTCATGGCTCGATTTGGGAAAGCGCGGTGCATTGCTTATAGGCTGCCCTTGTGAGAAATTGCTTTGTTGAAACAACCCGTACAGAATGTGGAAGGGTACAATGTTGGTATCGCGATACTGTAGACAACGCCGAGAGAACACCTACAGGCTCGTAAGAAACCCTATATTCCGGAGCCTGAACGCCATACCAGAATCATGGTAGTGCAGACCGCAGCCTACAATGCTTGAATGCCTTTGAAGAAACCATTTGCCCGAAGTGCCGTGTTCTCGCGCACAAGCTCTTTCATCCTCTCGACTTGCTGCTTCTTGGTCAAGCCTTGGGTCTCGACCTCATGCTTCCACTTCGCCAACATCTCCTTCAGCATACGACTGCCATCCTCGACTTCCTCCTTGCTTGCCTGCACGTAGCTCTCCTCATGCTTGCCAGAGAAGTCTTCCAGCTCATCTGCCTTTCGCTTCGCCATGTTGATGACCTTCTGCGGAAAGCGTACAAGCTCAGCGACGTGAATACCGAATGATTGGTCGGAGAAGCCGGGCTCAACTTTGTAAAGCAGTGTGACCTCGCGCTTCTTCTGCACGCCGCTGTCGGTCTCGGAAGTGCCTTCGGAGATATGTGCAACGACGTGCAGGTTCTGAACCTGCGGGTAGGTATCGACCAACGCTGTTAGCTCGTGGAAGTGCGTTGCGAAGAGAGCGAAAGCGCCGATCTCCTTGACGATGTACTCTGAGATTGCCCAAGCGAGACCAAAGCCGTCGTATGTGCTGGTACCACGACCTAGCTCGTCGATGATGATGAGCGATTCCTTGGTGGCGGACTTGAGGATGTTGGCAGTCTCCAGCATCTCTGCCATGAATGTCGAGACACCCTTGATCTGACTATCGCTTGCACCAACTCTAGCAAGGATGCAGTCGAAGATAGTCAACTCTGCTTCAGCTGCGGGTACGAAGCATCCTATCTGAGCCATCAAGGCAATGACGCCTGTCTGCCGTATGAAGGTCGACTTTCCGCCCATGTTGGGCCCAGTGATGATCAGGAATTCGCTCTCCCCACGTGTCAGGCTGATGTCGTTAGTGATGAATGAGATGTCGTCTTGCATTTCCATGCACGGGTGTCGGGCTTCCTTGAGGATAGTGTTACCGCTTCCACGAGGATGCATCTTTGGCCGGGTGTATGAGGTAGGTGCATGGACAGACACATGCGCGAATGCGATAATGACATCGAGATGCGCCAGTACAGCCGCCAATTTCTCCACAACGGGCACATATGAAGATGCGACTGACACAACTTCGTTGACAAGGCCTGACTGTGTGCGATTGTAGTTCTCTGAGAGCTGATCAAACTCTCGCCGCTTGTCTTGTAGTGTCGATGTGGTGAAATAGACGCCATTCTTCTGTGTTTGTATCTCCTGATATTGCTTCTTCTGCCTGATGCAACCAGACTCGTTACGCGTCAGCCTGAAGCACCAGCCATGGACCTTGTGATTCTCGAGAAAGAGCTTCTTCTCGGTATCTTGGTTCAAGTCATTGCCGACCCGCATGTGTTCCGACTCCATGTCGCGCTTGAGCTTGTCCAGGCGCTTCCGAATGGTCCGCAGTGACTCGTCAAACTCGGGTTTAATGATGAACTCGTGGTTGTCGAGCGCTTCGAGATCAACCGTTGTTTCCACCATGTCCTGTAGTCCTGCAAATGCTGTCGTGTACTGGCGCAGCTTGTCGGTATATTCTGCATCAAGCGGGTCTTTGTACTGCTCGTCCATGACCGACTCTAGTGAGCTGAGGAAGCCTGGCAATCGAATCACGACTTGGTATGCGCGGACGACATCTTCGAGGTTGGCCACCTTGCGCTGGAACTTCTTTGCTAGCCGGTAGAGGTCGGGTATTGAGCGTAGATGTTCTTCTTGCATGGTCTGCCTGAGCTCAGTGTCGTTGACGAATGCTTCCACGAGTTGTTGCCTTCGCTCGATGTCGTTGACGTTCATGAGCGGCTGCTTGAGCCACTGGGCGAGCAATCGGCTTCCTGTGGGTGTTTTGCAGTGGTTGAGCAGACCGTACAAGCTCATGTTTTTGGCGCCATCTCTTGGCCCAGGCATGAGATTCAGTGCCTTTAGTGCCGCAGCGTCCAGCTTCATGTACTGCGAAAGATCGTGCTGATACAGCTGGTATTGGCCGAAATTTGACGAGTCCGACATGACACCCAGGTACCGAATCAAACAGGCTGCGGCGCCCATGGCTAGCTTCTGGTCGGTCACGGGGAGTGTGCCAGCGGCGCCTTCAGCCTTCAGAAGCCGTGGCAGGTCCTGCTCAATGTCTTTTGTGCCAAAGTCGGCCGGCGCTCGCTCAGCGACAGCGCATCCGCAGTTGTCCGCTATTGTCCGTAGCTTGTTCAGCTCCACGTCCTTTTTTGAAGCGTCTCCCTGTATCAGACATTCCTTCACGCCCAGCTGAATGAGAAGCGATTCGAAGTTCGAGTAGAGGTCGTTGTCCAGAAATTCGGTGACGCCGAGCTCCCGCACACTTGCGTCGGCAAAGCAGACTCCAACGCTTCGTGCTTCTGAGGCCTTGGCTGTGACCTTGACGGCTAGTATAATGGGTGCGTTCTCAATCTGCCCGCCGAGTTCGTCTTCGAGATCCTGTAGGTTTCCTGGCGAGCCCTAAGCAGCGTTAGCAACCAGCCGACGTCTTCGCGCACATGATGACGTGCCTGCTTCACTATCTTCCAATCCATCCGCTTGCCAGACGACTGCCATATCTCCACCCTCTTCCCGAGTCGGAACAGCGCGTCTCGCAGTAGATTTCGGTACACCATGAGCGTCATGGTGACAGATTCGAGGCCAGGGTCGCGTCCCAACTTTCTTATGACGGCCGTTGTCTTGTACACCTGCGAGTGGTCAGCATGCACGGTGAGCGCTCGAGCTTGGCTGGCTTACAGTGTTCGCAATGAAAACTGCATCTTCTCCGTGAGCGCTGTAGTAGTCGCCGCGGTCGAATATGCGGATCGTATCGTCGTTCTTGTCGGCCAAGCTGCGGAAGAACTTGCAGAACCCCGACTCGTCTTCCTCGCGCATCTCCGGCCTGGACGCCATTCTGCCTCGAATTTATTGTATCGCTAAAGGAATTCCTCTGGGACGTCGGTTCTGGTGAGATAGAACAGGCGTGATGCCGTTCGCACTTGCTGGCCTGCGTCAAATCGGAAGGCGCGTTCGACGCGTCGCGCTAACCAAGGATGACGCTAATTGAACGCGCAGGGGCCACCGACTTCGCTAATCCGGGGTCAGGTGAGACCTTGTCATCGCCTACCGCAATGCCGACAACCCTTGTCGTCTTTCCACACCCATCTTCATCGAATTGTTCCTTCATCCCATATTCAAGCTTTGCAAACGCATGGAAAACTCTCGGCGCACACGCTGGTGATTCAGCAAACAAGTAGCCGAGTCTAAAGTCAAGAGACTTCAGGCGAGGAGTAGAGCAAGGCGGTTGGTAACAACTTTGAAATGTTTATAGTACAGTGTAACCTCAAAATAAGCAAGACTCTATATTAGTAAACACATCAGCGTAAGTAATTTTTTACCTCTACACGCGTATTTTACTAAGGTATAAGTAATTATCTTAGTATAAGTAAGTAATTAGACTTTACCTAATAAAATTACTTAGCTAAAGTAATTACTTATATCTTAGATAAGCTCTAGCGTACTTATAAAAGTATTTTATAGTATTTAAATTTAGCTCTCTTACTATATACTTTTAGCTACTTCTTATAGTAGTTATTAATTTATTTTATATACTAAAGATAAAGAATTCTAATTAATAAAAGTACGTACTAGTAATAGAAAAGAAGTATAAGAAAATCTACGCGT
>TARA_R110002003_G_scaffold130_6_pt1 | contig 15501 bp, 18 predicted proteins | sample TARA_R110002003 | Tara Oceans TARA_R110002003 (sample SAMEA4396441) | marine metagenome | biome: Westerlies Biome; feature: [SRF] surface water layer (ENVO:00010504); material: water (ENVO:00002006), including particulate matter (ENVO:01000060) such as... | depth 5 m
CGCATTGACATACAGACAGCCTTGCCCATTGTAAACAGTCTTTTGGAGAAACACGGGTGCCACACAAATGCTAATCAGGACGGATCTTCCACAAAAGGAAATGGTAAGTCGTAGAAAGTCATCAATCGTCGACCCCCAGGTCCAGCTATAACCACTCGATAAGCATGGTCGTTGTTCACATATTTGTAGCGTGTTCCTGGTCGTATTCGTCAAAGAAGTCCTCAATGAGCCTGCCCACTCGGTCAACAATCAGGTCGACCTCCTTATATGAGATGTTGAAAGCTGGACAGATCATGATATGATCGCCGCTCCTACCCTTGGCACAATTGGCCTTGTCGGCACAGCCGGCGCCGGGATAGACGTGTATGTTGTGTGATATGAGACCTGTCCCTATATTAATGGAATACATGCTAGAGAGCTTGCCCAGCCTACCCTTATCGAATATTCTCATGTAGATATTTTCCCTTGACAGGAATGGCGTCTTGGTATCCTTGTCCTGGACGAATTCGAGCTGTGTGTGTCAACCACTGCGATTGCAAAGATGGCATGGCGGATAACTTACACCAAGAAAGAGCGCTTCTTTGGGTCCTCGGATATTGCCAACATAGCGATGGGATTCGAGTCGCTGTCTCAACTTCTTCTCAAGAAGGGCTCCTTTCTCTCTAACGTTCTCCAAAAGTTTGTCATCCTGGATGCGTAGCTGAACTTCAAGCGCGGCTGCAGCTGCCAAAGGATAATTCTGGAACGTGTGTCCATGGTTGAAAACGCCATTCGATGGACCATTTTCGAAGGCCTCGACGACTTTATGGCCGACCAGCATGCCCGAAATAGGTTGGAAGCCAGCGGCTAGGGCCTTTCCCACAAGCTGTATATCTGGTACAACCCCTTCATCTTGCCACGAAGCTTGCCATGCATGAAGGTAGCCAGTGCGGCCCATGCCACACATGATCTCGTCGAAGATGAGTAAGATTCCATACTTATCACAGACCTCTCGCATGGCTTTCAGGTACCCAGGTACGGCTGGTACACAACCAAGGGCCTGCAAATTCGTCAGCGCAAACTCTAACATATGGGCATTTGCATCGCAACTGGCGAAAAGTAGAGTGTGCGTACAGCTCCTACAACTGGTTCCATGATGAAAGCAGCCACCTTGTCGCTTTCAAGTTCCTCAATCTTATTCACCAGTTGTTCTCGGTGCCACTGAACGTACTGCTCAGTCGTCTGACCGGGAAATTGTTTGCGGTATTCATTGCAGGCAGGCACGGTGTGCATGTTTCTTGGAAGAATTTTCTCATACAGCGCCTTCCTTGCCTCATGACCGCTCACATCAAGCGCTCCAAGCGTGTTTCCGTGGTAAGATTGTTCACGCGCAATAAACAATGTTCGATTGGGTTCCGCAAGCATCTTCTCCTTGGTGTGGTACTGAGTTACGATCTTGAGTGCTGCTTCAGACGCTTCAGAGCCTGATATAAGGTCAGCGATGATCTACAGAGGTGATCGGGCTTTGTACCTGAGCAATAGAAGACTGCCTTTTTCATCATGTTGTCGGTCGTCTTTAGCATGAAATCCGCTAGGTCGGATGTGACTTTCGTGTCGAAGGCCAGCGCAGGAACATAGCTCAAACCCAATCGTTGTAGCCTGCGCATGGCTCTTTCCACTCGTTTATCACGCTTCCCCATCGTCGCCACTGAAGCTCCACCAGAGCCATCATATATCTCCGTGTCGTCTTCCAGGTAGTAACAGTTCCCAGCACCGCGTTTCACACGATAAGGTGCAATGTTGATGCTCCGGTTCAGCAAGCTGCTCTTGACCGCTGTAGCGATACGAGGAAGGAAATTTGACGATTTAGGCGACAGTCCTGGTTTCGGGCGCCATATGGCACCCGGGGCCATAGTGAGATACAAGCTGTAGTGATGTGAGGTGTAATATGGCAGACTTCGAGAGCGAAGGCTAGACGGCAGATGTGTTGGAGCCAATGGTCTGAATAGGGTGACACACTTAAGGTGAAAGGCAAGAGGAATGATATGCAAGAACCGAGGGGCGACTGTGTATTTATATGGCAAAACGAGTCAGAAGATCAAGAGAGTAACGTGACAAATAGACGTCGTTTCCATGGACGGGTCTTCGTTTGCGGCGTCATGAGGACATTAGTGCCCCATAATCCAAACCTTGGACGGCCCGAGACCCTAAAGTCATTGATCGGCCCGCTCGGAGTGCCAAACAATCGGAGATATGCACTTGCAAAGCGGAGCTGAGAGCTCTGGTGACTTGTGTACGTTTGGCCGGTGAATGACACGGATTATCCACGGTGGTGGTAAGATGGCGAGGAACAAAGCCATCGGTTGCACAAAGTCCAGCAATGATGAAAGCTTACTCAGTGTCTTGTGATTGGCCCAGTCAGTCTAATCAGGCTGTTGGACTGTAGTCCAATGTAATTGGGATTCCAATTTGCGTGGCTGCGATTGCGTCCAGGAGCGCAAGGACATTGATGACGGCAACCCAGGGGCAAGCGACGCCTGCCCTCCTGCACTTTTGCGGCGACCTAACATGCAGTGGAGGTTGATAGAAGCAGATCCCGGAAATTAAAGGCAGATAGATATACGCAGGACCACTAGAATGTCGACCCTTGCAGTAAGCACTCGTGCCGCAAGCAAAGGCTGAAGTGCGTTGCTCACTACCAAGCCTGTGTTCGCCCCGGCAAAGTGTGGCTGATTTTACCGAGAACGAATACTTCCCACATGGTACATATCGCGTGGGGTGCCAGAGCGCCGTTACTGACGATCATGCAGACGTTTCCAGTTTCGTCGTTGAAGGCACCGGATCCTGCCGAGCGCATGCTGTGTAACCATGGAGTTGATATCAAGTCAACGGCCATCGGCCGGCAGCACGAGCGAATATGCTTGGAAGTGATCAATGCCTGGATCTAGGACAAGTGCTAGCTCGTATAGTGGGAGGAACCGACTGCGGCATCTCTGACATGCCGCCATGTTGTCGTGCCATGCACTGACCGCCCTGCACGAAGCTGGCCTTGGCCAGATTAGCGCGAGCTGTCATGGTCCTCTTTGACATGGATGGCACGATTGCCTAGGCATTGTTTCACTGCCCAAACGGCTGGACTGTAGGTGATCTTGAAGCTAAATCACAAACTACTCGTGCAAGCACTGCGCGGCGTCTTGATCAACAGTAGCTTGCCTGAGAGCCCATGCCTACCGGCGTCCTCTAAACAAGCCACTGGGTCGCACACTATAGAGCAGGGCGCGGGACTGTGGAGGCCAGGACCACAGGTCTTGGGTCTGTCGGATCGCATGCTCGCGGCAGAAACATACGAGCCAAATGCGGTACTTCCGAGCCCGTGGACGGAGGGATGGGCTGAATGAGGACTAACTGAGCTCGGCAGCGACAAGTAGCCTGGCGACAGCCACAAGGATCGCGGGTCGAGGGCCCTCGGGACGACACGAGTCGTACGCAGGCGATCTGAGGGTGCGGTGAAAGATATGTCGCATTGGACGCCTACATTGGGACAAGCGCACACGGCAAACATGCGGAACGGCTCCGGGGCTCCGAGGGGTGAAGCCCCAAAGATGGTCGAGTGCATGCTAGCAGCTAGCGTGCAGCATGCTCTCAGCCGAAAGACTGGTCGTTCGGGCCGGGCGCGAGTCGTGACAAGGGCGCCCCTTACCGAGCCGACGCCAGCGGCCTGCCTGGGCCCACTTTGCTTGGACCCCAACCCCACCAAGGCCGCTCCACACGTCCACACAATAATCGCGGCGCAACAGCACCAAACCACGGCTGCTGTGGACCCGCCACATACCTGTCAGAGCCAGCAGCACGACGCATTCGCACTGTGCCGGCGGCTACCAGCACCAACCCACGGCTACCTTGGATCCGTGGACCCGCGGACCCGCCACATATCCGTCAGAGGTAGCAGCACCACGCAACGGCACTGCGCAGCGGCTAACACGCGCACAGGATTCGACCGCACGCACGGCGGCCAGCCGCAGTAGACGCCATGAATCCACGCGTCGAAGAAGTCAGCGACTCTGACAGCGATCCCGAGGAGATGGACATTGACGACGTGACGTCCATCATCCAACCGCGAAACATCCCCGCCGCTGCTCCGTCCGCCGCGATGCCTGCGCAGCTGCTGCAGCCACAGTCCCCCGCCATCAAGACCTCCACCGACCGCGAGAAGTCCAAGCACTACCAATGCTTGTATCCCATATACTTCGACAAGGCACGGACACGAGCCGAGGGGCGTCGAGTGGGCAAAGAGCTCGCAGTCGAGAATCCCCTGGCGAGAGAGATGGCGGATGCTGCTGCCAATCTAGGCTTGCGTACCGTCTTCGAGCCAGACAAGACTCACCCGAAAGATTGGGCGAACCCAGGCAGAGTGCGTGTCCTGCTGAGGCACCAGGGCAAGCTGGTGGACGAGGATGTCAATAACAAGCATCATCTCTACATCCTCATCTCGCAGTACCTGAAAGCGAACCCCACAACCAAGACGTCCCCCTTCCGGCTGCCTATTGCCGGCATGCCTATGCCGAAGGAGATGCCCGAACCTGCAATACCCAATGGCTGGAAGCTGAGCAAGATTTTACCTCTTCACTCGCCCGCGCTGACAGGGGGCGGCGTTTCAGATAACTTTCTACAGGACATGATGGCCGAGATGCAAGGCGAAATCGGAGGCGCCAGTGGGGCGAGCAGTGGGGCTGAAACCAAGAAGAAGAAGGACAAGAAGAAAAAGTGAGGAGGACAACATGGCTTCGCACCTCAGCCAGCCGCCGCCGGAAGCCGGACGTCACAGATCGTGGGCCGTGTCCGCACGAATCTGCGCCGCAACTTCGCAGCATTGGAAGCAGTCAGCATACAATCAGGTGTTTGAATGCGCGCTTCGTGGGTAGCCAGGCGATAAGCGCCACGTTGGCCAGGCAATTCCTATTCCAACATAGCACCACGAACGACAGCTTTCGCCTGTGCCTCCAACTTGCAGCTTCATGACGCCGCCGCTCATACTTGACCAACCAAATCATCAGTGCGAATTTGTCGCTTGTTCTCTGCTCCACGTCGTAAAGTGTTTCCCTTTCCCAGGTCGGTACACGACATCGTGGCTGAAGTTTCCGTGCCTCATGCAGCCCCAGTCCATGCGTGACTGCAGGTTGAACACTCAAGCGCCAACAGACAGTCCCAGTCCAATGGTTAGATGCTAGAACTCGACCAGCTTCGAGCTCGTTCGATGGCTTGGATGAATCCGGTTTTCAAGCTCGAGTCAGTTTGTCGTCTTCACCGTTCGAGACCCATTACTGTGGCACCTGTTAAGCATAGTCACAGGACATCCCTTGCTAGATGAGTTGATGTGTTCCGCGAGTCATAGGCTATCTCCAACTAGTACCATCGCGAATGACAATTTCGACCGTCTGACTCCGCTATGTTCTTCTTGTTTTGGAGACGGAAGGCTTGAGGTTCGATTGTCGTCTAATTGAGCTGCAGATCACAAGCCGCTAAGCCATCGCATGCGCGACATGCACCACATGCACCTTGTCCCCCGCATGTGCTACCGCACACGTGCTTGGGCGCCTTGACACCCGCATCCCCGCCGCCCCATCGAGTCGGTTCCGCCTTCCTTCTTCTGGTTGCGGTAATGTTACTTCTACCACATCTGATAGTCTGATCGGACTCCGCGCCTACTGTCAAACACGGTCGTCACATCTGCACAACTCAGCTGTGACTGAATTCAATCGATGGTTGCTTCTTGGAGAAAGCTAGCTCTGGTCGATGATTCGACTGTCCCTTTTTGGAGAAACTGGCTGCAGCCTTACCGCCTGCATGCTCAGGGTCCAGGGCGTGCATACACGAAGTAGATGATAGCGATATAAATGGATGCCTCGTAAGTACCGCATTGCTGGGTGGTAAGCTCAAGCGGAGTCGACCACCGCCAATCACCGTGTACGTGCAGCTTCAGCGAAGCTTCGACTGATGGGATGCCCTGTCGTTTGCCCATCTCGTCAAGGATCAGCTTTTGTTGCAGTTCGTACCTAACCTTTGTAATGTTTTATCCGGAACCGCATACCATGCCACCGTCATGGCTCGTTATCGTCGTGGGCTCCCGAATTTTATCGTCGAGAAACGGCACATTACTGTGGCAAGCACAATATCATGGCTTGGCGCGGTAGGAGAGCAGCGATACTTAGTAAAGGAAGCAAGGACGGAGAATCAGCCGCAGGGGAACGGCACGGTGCGACTGAAAAGCAGTAAAGCTCCCTTGTTCGACGGGTAGTCGAGCCGAACGAATCGCGACCATGGTATTAGCGGAGCATTGAAGATCGAAAGCGACATTCATCGAGTCAGGCTTTCGACCTACCACCAGCAACTATTGTAAACTACCGCCATAACTCTAATCATTATAATCATTATTTGAACTTTGTTATGGTTGCCCTGCGAGGACAGGCATATCAAAGACAGGTTATACATATTTGGTTCACCACCGCGGAAGAATACTGCAATGGGCGTCTTGCCCACATGGATCGACGGCGCTCAATCTCGATAACACGATCGAGGAAGAAATCAGACATACGGATCCATCCTTCGCCCCATACTTGGTCCGAGCCCGATACCAAAGATCGAACGATCGCCATCGCTCCCCGACAGGCCGCCCGCATACGCATACGCACACGCAGACTCCGCAGATCGCAGAATCCCTGCATATCGAAAATGCTGTGTCACGTCACTGACCAATCACTGAAGCACTATATCAACCGTTTTGCCAACCGTGCGGACTCGCCATGACCATGTCACGGAGCGGGAGAAGTGATGCGGTCCTGATAACTTTGTTGCCACCAGCTGTACAGACACTTCGTCCGTGATATCACACATCATGTGTCCCACCCCAGTCACCGCCTTTTGCGTCAGTAGAGATATGCCACATGTGAGCTGGACACGGCACGCTGTGGGCAGAGACATAAACACGAGAGGCCGTTACAACGCATGTCAGCGTCACACAACATGTGCAGCATGCGAACATGCTGTTGAATCAAGTTCGAGCAAACCGGCAATACGATTGACCAACCAAATTCTGATGGCCAGTCACATATCACCAACCTATAATCAAGCCGTGGCACACATGCACAGTACCGCTTTCTGTTATCTGAAACTTTATAAACGACGTGATTTCATACGACAGCTCCTATTATAGCTACGCTGCGCTCACTAAGTCCATGCAACATGGAATCGTGCCGGCGTGCGTTCTGCCCTTCCGGTCACCGTAGCGCAGCCGTAGCGCATCCGTCTACACAGAGAAGGAAAAACGATTAGGAAGTCGCCACCTGCGGGCTTCGGACCGAATGTAGCATCCACTAGGAAGCAGTGCCATTCAGCCAGCAACGACGCACGCCTGACCTTCGTCCATGGGCGGCGATGGCGGCGCGGAGGATCGTGCGTCCTAAACACCAGCCTGCTGCGCGAAGCCAATGCGTGGCGTGGCGCCCATCTCATGCACAATGTATTTGCTCTTGAGGAAGATGTCGCCGAAGATGCTGAAGCCAATGCCATCGTCTGTCTGGATGCCGCCGAAGCAGGTGGACGAGCCCGTCGTGAGCGGGGCATAGTTGACGTACTTGCCGGGCACAACCTGCTTGACGCCACCAACGGTGATGCTGAAATCGGGCAGTGTGGCGCTGCACGGGAACGTGTATCCGCCTTGTGTCGAGTCGAGCTTGGAGCCGCTGACCTTTGCGTAGTAGGCCTTAACAATGGCAGTGTCGGTGTAGATGAGGGTCGTGCCGGTGTCAAGGATGCCGGAGATCCTGGCTGTGGTGGTAGTGCTGCCAACGCTGTAGGCTGTAGCGCTGATGCCCCACCAGCCCTGGGAGGTGTCGGCGTTGACGTATGTGATGGCGCCGGTGTACTTGCTCTTGTCAATGAATCCGAAGTCGTAGGTTCCTGCGGCATGGTACTTGAGGGTGACAGCAAAGAGAGGCTGGGCGAGCTGGCTGAGGACGGTGTCGAAGAAGGTCGTCTGCTGCTGGGGCTTGACGGTGTTGAGCGAGCTCATGGCGAGGCCGAGCAGACCATCGGTATCCTGATCCTGAGAGAACTGTGCCGAGACAGATGTCGCTGCCTCGACCGCCTGAGATGTCGCGGTGACGCCGCCAACGACAACCTTGTCGGCGTAGACCTTGCCCGAAGCGCCCGACCCGTCGCCATACGAAATCTTCCAGGTGTAGCCGCTCTTCAGCTTGGAAGCATCAGCCTTGTAGTAGTCATGGCCGGACAGTTGCGAGCTGGCCTGCAGGGAGGAGAAGACCCAGAGATCCGAGCTACCAGTGTCGAAGTCAAGGTGCAGAGTTGTGCTGCCGACAGTGACAGGGCTCAGGTATGATGAATCATATGCATCGCCGGGGACTGCGGGGGCAGTGCCACTGTCGGCAGCAGCCTCGACAGCTTTGTTGTTCTCCACTGCAGCAAGAATGTAGTCGGGGACAGCCTTTCCGTACTTGCGGAGCGTCTTCGCAATCTGCTCTGGGCCATTCTTGCGGTACAGACCGCGCTGGACCTGATCGACGGTGAAGGCTTTCCGCTTCTCGAGCTGGACGGGAGTAGCAATGACAGAGGTGGTGAAGGCGAGTGCCGCCGTGAGATAGGTGAGAGAAGGCATGTTGGCGTCCTGATACGGGTGGGCAAAGAATAGACTGGGAACGAAAGACTAGCAGGTGAAAGCCGCTGTATTGGTCCCAGGAGTGCGAGCTGCTGTGGAGGATTTCTTGGACGGGGTGGACTTTATACCAAGCTTTGTCGCGAGCACGACATTTGTGAGGTCGTGACTGCTATGATGCGCACCTACCCTGCTCACACTGGCCGCTCCTACTGCGTTTGTGTGAAAGTGGGGCGCGATCAACATTGCAATTACAGACAGCAACCACTTGCCTAGGTACCTGCTGCTTTGAGGCCGTCTCCGCGGATGGATTGTCCACCACGGCGAGCGCCAAACAATTGAACCGCAGGGCATTGCGGGCGGTGGCGATCCTCTTGCGATGGCTGCCGGCGTGGAAGGTGACCGTCGCCTTTTCGTGTAAGAGTGACCTTGCGGCGGGTAACTATTGGACGCATGCCGAAATGACAGGGGAAGTCGTGGAGTTGGTTCGATCATGCGCTAGGCCTGGTAGGGCTTGTGTATGGTTGTCGCAGGAGATAAGCTACGCCAACACCACCAAGCTTCGCGCGTGGCGAGCTACAAGCCTGGGGCCTTCACCTCCAGCGACGATAAGCTTTTGAGGCGAAGCCACAGCCGCTAGTAGATGGACTGCTTGACACAGGTCTGTTGGCGTCGCCGGGAGGATGTGGTCTGGTGGTGCATCTCGGTACCCACTTCACCTCTGATTTGGGCCACGGCACTCATCACACGTGTTTGGCGCTGTATACTGCTCTCTGCGCAACGAGGAGTACATGTGCACGGGTGTTGAACTTCGTCGTTTCTTCCACGCTCCGGATGGCCGCATACGCCATGCCCAACTGCCGGGGTGCGTAGCAGGTCATTTGATCAGCGATCATTCCGTCGTCCGCAGTTTGCTTCTCATTTGACCGAGCCGGTGCTGGTGATGCACGATATATTAATCTCGTTGTTCAGTGGAGTGTAGCCCATGGCGATAAGAGTATAACATGGTGCGCGCTGTGCCTGTTCAGGGAGGTGGCAATGAGATGGTGTGGTCAGGAACATGTCCGAGGTCGAGATAGTGCCAAACCAAAGGGTCTTCCCGTGGTGCTAGCCTGCATTCGTTGCTTTTCAGCGACCAATGATAGCCATTGGACGGAGCGTCACCATAGCGCAATCTGGCTTGTAGCCAGTCGTATTGTAGTCTGCCTACTTGTACAATGAAGCTGCCTATTCCAGTTGGAGCCTTGCCGAAGTACCCATGCTCCCTTTGCAAGCGCCGGAGAAGAGGAGGGTATCAAGCAACAACTGTCCGACCCTTGGCTAAAGCTTGGTGTTCATTGTTCGACAGGCCTAGCTGTCTTCAACAGGCGTACAACCTCATTTCAACAGACTCAATAGTCTCCGAAGCTATCCAGGCTCAGCTGTACCTGCCAATGTCGTCGGTCGCGCCGACGAACCTTCGATCAATCCGCGCTACCTTTGACCGCCCCCTCGAGCTCAGCGAGCGCTGAACGGTAGGCCTTCTTCCTACCGTCTGCGGTTACAACGCTCTCCTTCCATTCCATGCGCTTGACCTTCCTACTTCCTCTCTTTATCGTGTCTCCCTTAGCGACTTGCTTCAAGAACCACGCTGCCTCGGTCTTCGTGAACAATGTCCACGCTTGACCTGCTTTCCCTGCGCGAGCCGTTCGACCAACCCGGTGAACGTAGCTGGTTATGCTCGTAGGTATGTCGTAATTGATAACGTGCGTCAAGTCGGGTATATCGAGTCCACGGGATGCGGCATCAGACGCAATCAGAAGCTTCACGTCGCCGTTGCCGAACGCCTTCAGGAGCTTCTTGGAAGCTTCCGCTGTCAGAGCACGTGTCATGGTTCTGAGGTATCTTTCGAAGGCAGGCTCGAGAACCGAGAGCAAATGCGACAGTCGTGACGCATTCTCTGTGCTTTTTGTGAATATCAACACTCGGCTCGCCTGATTGGCAAGGGTTGCGCTGCCTTCATGCTTGTCGTCATCTGAACCCTCTTCGGAAGACGATGAGTCGGAGTCGGCTGAGCCAGGCTTGCTCGGAGCCTTTAGACCCTTGAAGACATACGTGTGAAGCACATGCAAGAGATGTAGTGGCTTGTTGGAGCCATCACCGACGTGCACCGCGAATTCCTTGAGTGTCGAGGGCAGTTCGAACATGTTGTCCTCGTGCTCGAGCGGTTGCTCTTCTGTAGTCTCGTCTTGTACTACGACCAGTTTCGGACGCTTAAGTCTCAGTGTGCCGAGTTTCGTCAAGTCTTTTTCCATTGTTGCACTTAGCACGACCTTGGTGAGCTGTCGGCGCGCAGGAAGCACCGCTGACCAAATGGAATTGGCATTGCGCTCACGCTTGTATAACCGCTCTCGCGCGTTCATGAAATCGGCAGGTGTCTCGCCATGGAGCGCGTCCATCAGCACGCTGGCCCATCCTTGGAAGTTCTGGTTAAGTAGCTGGTCCGCCTCATCAATGACGAGCCATTGCACAGAATTCAGTAGGAAACCGGTTGTGTTCTCGATGTGTTCAACCAGCCTTCCCGGAGTGCAGACGAGGATATCGACTCCTGCATCGTATACAGGAACATGATCTTGCGGCATAGCCATCAGGTCATCGAAGACGCCTCCCTTCTCCACAAAACCCGTGCGAAACTGTTCTGACGCTCTTTCGTGTAGTTCATTTGCGCGGCTGGGGTTGTACTGAGCCCTCAGCTTGACCAATTGCTTCTGTTCGGCCGCGAACGCGGTGTTGCCCAACGCCGTGCCCACCTTGATCTTTGTGCCTGCGCAGAGCTCCTCTGCGACCTGCAGAGCCTGGTTGACGAGCTGCCGACTCGGTACAACGACGATTGCAGATAGTATAGGTACGGCGCGGTCTTTGAGAGCTTCAATGATGGGCAGCAGGTACGCCAAGGTCTTGCCCGACCCTGTTTTTGCGGACACACAGATGTCGCCGAGATGCTGCTCGAATCCAGGGTGGAGCATGGGCAGTAGTGCGGTCTGCACTGCTAGAGCATCCCTAAAGCCTTGCTGTTCTAGCTTCTTGACAAAGTGCGCATCTACGCCGAGCGCGGCGAAAGGAGCCGTACTAGACGATTCGACTGTGACGGGCTGGGCGAGCCATGGCGGCAGCGTCGAGAAAGAAGGTTCAAAGGCAGTTTCGGGAACAGGGGCGGGCTGTGGCATGGGCTCCAGATCGTGAAGCTCTTCTGGAAGCACTTGTTCGTTTCCGTCGGATTCGTCTTCATCCCTGCGTTGGCTGCGCGCCTCTGCCAACTTGGAGGCCTTCTCAAACTTGGAGAATATCGCCTTGTGCTTCTTGGAAGTCTCCTCGTTCGCCTCCTCGGCGCCCTCCGACTGTCTCTTTCGCTTCTTCGGCTTCTTCGCGGGGGTTGGTATGGGCGAGCTCACTTCTGTAGCGGGCGGCTCTGGGCGGGGCTGCACAGCTTTGGGTGTCGTTGCGACGTCGTCGTCGGCAGGCTTGACTGCCGGCGTGGGCGGCACCCATCTCTTGAACAATGGTGCTGGCATGTCCTTTATTCTACGTCCTCGGGGTAGGCTGGCGCAAAGCGGTGTTGGTTCGACAGTTTCCAAAATTTGGTCGGAGCTTTTCCACACGAAGCGCCGATCCGCTAGCGTGGTGACGCGCCTGCACATGGCTCCGTGTTGCAATAACCGCGAACCTTCACTTCACCACACGAAGCGCCTTTACTGCGCCATTGAGCTGTCATGTATACACACTGTGATCGGGCACGAGGACAGCATCCTCATACACCATCGCCATGCCTTACAACATCGCGTGCGTCAAGCTACCTCCCCACAACCTGGCCTGGAGCTAATACACCGCAGCATGGTTAGCGACAACTTCTACCCCCAGCCGGGTACGGCCACCTTGCAGCTAACGTAATGAGCTTGTTGCTTACGAATGACAGGAGGAGTCGAAAGTCACATGTACCAGCTGTCTAGTGTATGCGCTTCGGTCACATTCACCCTCCCATTCCCTGACAAGTCTCAGAAACTCATCGACCGCGGCCACAAGGTGATTGTCATCACACACGCATATGCCGGTCGGACTGGCGTGCGATATCTCACCAACGGCATCAAAGTCTACTACGTCCCGTTCCTCGTCATATACCGCGAAACGACCTTCCCCACCGTCTTCTCATTCTTCCCCATCTTCCGCAATATAGTAATTCGCGAGCGCATTGAGATAGTGCATGGACATGCTAGTCTTAGCAGCTTGTGCAATGAGGCCATATTGCATGCCCGGACGATGGGGCTGAGGACTGTTTTCACAGATCACAGCCTATTTGGTTTCGCAGACGCGGGGAGCATACTGACGAATAAGCTTCTCAAGTTCACTCTAAGCGACGTTGACCATGTCATTTGCGTCAGCCATACCTGGTTGGTACAGTCGGTCCCTGTTGAGAAAGACGCTGACTCAGGCCAGCAAGGAGAATACCGTGCTGCGAGCTTCACTCGATCCGCTCATGGTCTCTGTCATACCGAACGCTGTGGTCGCCGAAAACTTCCGCCCTCCCGCGCGTGACCAGGACGACTTGGATCATCGCAGTGACCCTGGCGTGCCGCGGCCGATGGACCCCGATCAGGTCATCACTGTCGTAGTGATCCAGCGACTGTACTACAACAAGGGGACGGATCTCCTGGTCGGAGCAATTCCTCATATCCTCGCTGCGCATTCGAACGTCCGCTTCATAATTGCAGGTAACGGTCCGAAGGCTATCGACCTCGAGCAAATGATAGAACGGAATATGCTGCAGGACAGAGTGCTTATGATTGGCCCGGTGCGTCATGAGGAGGTACGGGATGTGATGGTCCGGGGCCACATCTACCTCTGTCCGTCGCTTACTGAGGCCTTTGGTACTGTCATAGTTGAAGCAGCATCATGTGGCCTCTACGTCGTAGCCACGCGCGTTGGTGGCATTCCTGAGGTTCTTCCCACGCATATGGTAGAGTTCGCAGCGCCCGAGGAGGAGGACATTGCCGAAGCCACCGGACGGGCGATCGATAAGCTACGAGCTGGCAAAGTCAGGACCGAGCTCTTTCACAGTCAAGTCAAGCAGATGTACTCTTGGACAGACGTGGCCCAGCGCACAGAAAGAGTCTATGACGGCATCAGTGGAGTCATAAGTCACACTGATTTCTACCAGGCTGGAGGCGCAGCTGGTGTATGGAGCGCAACGCCTGGTCGCACTGGCATGCATAGCTTCGCGCTTATAGAGCGCTTGAAGCGGTACTATGGCTGTGGCGTCTGGGCTGGCAAGCTCTTCTGTCTTTGCGTTGTTATCGACTATCTCCTCTACGTGGTCCTCGAGATTTTCGCCCCACGATCGAGAATTGACATTTGCAAAGACTGGCCGAAAAAGGTACCACGGGCTGTGACAGAGAATGGAAATGCGAACGGGTTGCTTCCACCTTTGAACACCGACAGTTTTGACAAGAAAAGAGGCGCCCGTCAGCGCAGAGGCAGGAGGCAGGAGCTAGACAACAGCTAAATGAACAAGAGCGTGAGGCCACTTCTCATTGCAGGATATAGAGCTCAGGCTGGTTTCTGTAGACGGGCTTTTGATTGGTATAATATTACGACGACTATCGCCTGCATAGAGGCGTGTCCTCGCGAAGAAGGTGAGCTATCTAATCAGCCACCAGGCCGATATGTTGTTGAAGGACGCCAGCCCTCAACTCCCAAAACGCCGACAAATGCTCTGTACAAGGATGCGATTCCGACCAAACGTCACCGTGGAATGACATTTCTACGCGTAGAACCAGTACTGTGCACTGTACTCGACAGTGAATGCACCGGCAAGGCCATCACATGTCTTGGGCGCTACACCTCCGGCTGTATGTACCCGGTAGACTTCCTTATAATCACCATCGACGGCGTTGAGCTTCAGCCACGGGACGCTGCCCAGGCCATTGCTACCTTTGCTTGCGTCTGTGGGCGCAACACTCTTGACAACATCGGGCATGGCATGTACCGAGCCGTAGTTCACGGCATCAGTCTGAAGCTTGAAGAACGGGACTTTCTTCTCTGTGAACTCGTGGTGACCTGATAGACGCTGGACAGCTTCGGGACCAGTTGGGATAGCGTAGTTGAGCGCCAGGCTAGTGACGTCGGCCATGACTGCGTCGTTGAGGCGCGCAGAGTCACATGTTGCATTGAAGAGCGAGGCAACGGCGCCGTTGGCAACGGGCGCGACGTCTGCGGTGGATGAGGCGCAGGTGTAGTTTTGTGTGCCGCGGCCGATAGCGATGTGGCGGAGTGTGACGTTTTGGCTAGGCGCGGGAAGAGGTGTTGGTGCTGGGGCTTGTTAGCATCGATGAAGTCAAACATGGGAGTCAGAGCAGACATACCAATAGGTAGGACAACATTGGAGAGATCGCAAAGGCCATTCGTCTTCTTCAGCTCATCGATGACCGCTTTGGGCAAGTCTTGTCTCGGGAGCAAGTTTGCTATTGAGTCGGCGACTTGAGTCGGGGCAGCGAAGAGCGTGGCAGGCGCAAGGGCCAAGATGAGCCAGATGGTGTTTGTGAAGATCATTGTCGGAGTCGGTATGGTGTTGGTGTATGTTGTGTGATGTTCGGTAGACAGAAGCGACAATGGCCTGGTATTATATCCGCGTGTATCTCCACAGTAAGATGTGATCTTGAACGAATTCCCAGAAATAGAGATTTCGAGAATAGCACGTCGAATTTCGGCTCGGCAGCGATCCGATATGCACGTCGTGAGAAAGTAAGAAAAGCCCAGGAAACCTATTCAGAGCAACCCAAACAAACAGATGACGGTCAAGGAAACCCAGAAAAAGACTCGAT